>Ga0181344_1000427_pt1 | contig 16902 bp, 12 predicted proteins | sample Su13VDMLBDD_FD_130098 | JGI IMG/M metagenome (GOLD analysis project Ga0181344, IMG submission 130098) | Freshwater viral communities from Lake Michigan, USA - Su13.VD.MLB.D.D | ecosystem: Environmental > Aquatic > Freshwater > Lake | place: USA: Michigan | collected 2013-07-15
GTACGTAGAGCACAAGCAATCAACTCCGACATCAAAAGTTGGTCGTTAAAGTATATTACCAAATTTATTGAAGCAGAGAAGGAGAATCGTGTATATGTTGAAGGTGATAAAATTGGTAAAATCTATTTTGACAATAAGGAATATTGGATGAATAAGGAGAATGGTAATTATAAGTTATCAGGTGTTGATTCAACAATAGATGAAATATGTTCAAGAAGGGATGATGTATATAAAAAAACCACAGGTTCAGAAATTATTGAAGCATATCTTGATGATGACTTATATGAAACAATGGTGGTTGATGATCAGTTCAACCAAGCAACATTTTTGTTATCAAAACTTGTACCCACAACCTATGAACGATTATCAACTATGGGTACAGCAACCTTATGGAAGATGATTATGTGTGCGTGGTCTTATAAACATAATTTAGCAATACCAAAAAAATTAGAGAAACGTAAATTCACAGGTGGTTTATCAAGGTTATTACAAACAGGTTATTCTAAAAATGTATTAAAACTGGATTATTCATCACTATACCCATCCATTCAGTTGGTACATGATGTGTTTCCGAAATGTGATGTTATGGGGGCAATGAAATCCATGTTAAAGTATTTCCGTGATACACGTATCAAATATAAAAACTTGGCAAGTGAATATAAAAAGATTGATCCAAAACTTGCAGTATCCTATGATAGAAAGCAGTTACCAATTAAAATCTTTATCAACGCATTTTTTGGTTCATTATCAGCACCACAAGTGTTTCCGTGGGGTGATATGGATATGGGTGAACAAATTACTTGTACAGGTCGTCAATATCTTCGTCAGATGGTGATGTTTTTTATGAAACGTGGTTACACCCCACTTGTATTGGATACGGATGGTGTGAACTTTGAAACACCCGAAGGAAGGGATTCATATACCTATGTGGGTAAAGGTTTAAATGGGTTGGTTAAAGAAGGTGAAGTATATGTGGGTGCTGAAGCTGATGTTGCTGAATATAATGACTTATTTATGCGAAATGAAATGGGTCTTGATATTGATGGTGTTTGGCCTACAACAATTAATGTTGCAAGGAAGAACTACGCACTTTTAACGGATAAAGGTAAAGTTAAGTTAACAGGTAATACCATTAAATCCAAAAAACTTCAAACATATGTTGCTGAATTTTTGGATAAGGGATTAAGGATGTTATTGGATGGTAAGGGTGATGAATTTTTGGATTTCTACTATGAATATGTAGATAAAATCTTTAATAGACAAATACCATTAGCAAAAATTGCAAACAAAGCACGTGTAAAACAAACCATAGATGAATATAAGGTACATATCACAAAAACCACAAAATCAGGAAGTCTTATGTCACGACAAGCACATATGGAACTTTTGATTCGTTCAGGTAAAAACCCAGGTCTTGGTGATACCATCTATTATGTTAATAATGGTTTAAAAAAATCACACGGTGATGTACAAAAAAAATCAAAGAAGATAAAAGCAACAAAAGAAGAAATTAATTTGTTTGAAACAAATAATGGTAGACCATTTCCAATACAATATGAAGATGAAATAATTTTGAATTGTTATCTAATTGATGAACGTGAAATGGAATCCAACCCCGACTTAATGGGTGAATATAATGTTCCAAGATATTTGTCAGCATTCAACAAACGTATTGAACCATTACTTGTTGTTTATAAACCTGAAATAAGGAAGGACATATTGATTGAAGATCCAAAAGATCGTCCAATATTTACAAAGTCACAAACCGAACTTACAAGAGGTTATCCAAACAAGGAGAAGGATCAAGATACACTTGAAGAACTTTTAACCTTATCTGAAATGGAATTAAACTTCTGGAAGAAGGTTGGTATTGATCCATATTATATGTACATAGACGACACCATTAACTTGGTTGATGCTGATGTGGTTAAAAATAACAGACGTTTGATGGAAATGGAAATAAAAAAATCAAAAGTGGATAATGATGAATTCTATGAATTTGATGCTGATGGTGATTTAATGTCGTATATGTTTGATTAAGAGTTTTTTAACCCGTCACTTGACAATATATACCAATATTCACCAATTTTTTTAAATTCAACACATGATCCATTTGTTAATTCAACCTCATCAAATTGTTCATCAATTAAACTATCAGCAATTACCAACACATCGGTTAATGCTTTAACAACCACATGATCAGTTGTCTTAGAGTCAAGTGTTAATTTACAATAATCAACATCTTTTACAACAACAACATATTCCCCATCTGTTTTATAGGTGGGGTTAGAAACAACAACAGAATCTGAAGTTTTTATTTCATTTCCGTTAATAATTCTAATAGAAGGTGTAGATTTAAAAATTCCCATTAAAAAAATTAAATAATATTATATGGACTATTAAATGGTCTGAATTTTAATGCTTTGTTCATATGTTCAGCAATATTACCCTTCACTTCCCATTGTTTATCAGGACGCAATCGTTCAAGTCTTAATTTTAGTTCTTCCAGCAATATCGTCTTTTCGTCTTTTGCTTCTGTTTGTAAAGATTGATATTCTAACACTAATTCAGAATCTGGGGTTTTTAAATTACCACTATACTTACCCCTAACACGAGCCAAGGTTTCTTTACAATATGCAGTAAACCATCTTCTAACCCACGTTTTTGCCGGTGAATTTAATTCGTCCCATCTTGTTTCATCAATCGGAACATCAGAAGGTAATTTAACTACATCGGGGTTATTTGCCAAACACGAATCCCTATCAAATGTATCATAATACCAATACCACACACGATAGTCATTTCGTTTCATATTACCAAAATCAAACTTACCACCCGGAACATTATACAAGTGAACCGCCTTTTTACCATCAGGAAGTGCTGTGATTCTATATGTTAAATCACCTGTGATGATTCTACGTTTCATTTGTATATCAGCCATCCTTAAAAGGATATCAAACGCTGGTGTGATAAAATAGTTACCTGTCGTTCCCATTTGTGAAAAGCCAGCACCACCACCTAAACCGATACCTCCGAATCCACCAAAACCACCCATAAATGGATCAAAATAAGCAGCATCCAATTCGGATCTAGCAAACCATAAAAGTTCATTTATTTCACGTCCTGCAGGTATTTCATATATTTGTTGTCCCGGAACCAAGTCAATATAATCCTTCTCCAATACCCAATCACCACCAGCTTGCAAACCAACAATTTTTGAATATGCATAAGTATATTGTGTTTCCCAATCCAAACTTCTTGTGGTATATGCCTTTGTAACAGATTGTTCATCCAAGTTAATACCATACAATGAACTCCATTGTGATTCAATCAACCAATCATTCACATATTGTGAATAATCCTGAATGGATAGTTCAAGCAATGAATCAAGCATTTCATCTTCCAATTCAACACCACGAATGGGTGCACCCAATAAATTACGGATTCGTTTATATAATTTACTTCGTTCTGGTTCTGTGATTATTGATATAGACATAATAAAACATTTTTATATAAATATCTTATTATTTTGTTTTGTTCATATTAATTCTAGTAGTTAATTGATCTTCAACAAAACCCCAGTTCACAACCTTCCAAAAATTGGAAATATATTCATCACGTTTGTTCTTATATCTTAAATAATATGCATGTTCCCATAAGTCAAGTCCCAATATTGGGTATCCCTGAATGGGTTCATCGTTCATAAGTGGATTATTTTGATTTGCTGTTGTAACAATTTTTAATTTATTATTTTTTGTTAAAATTAACCAAACCCATCCTGAACCAAAATTATTTTTTGCCATTTCTTCAAATTCTGTTTTAAAATCTTCAAATGAACCAAAATGTTTTTTAATTAACGTTATTGTATCTTCACCAATCTTATTTGGTTTTGGTGATAACATCTTCCAAAATAATGCATGGTTAAATGCACCACCACCATTATTTTTAACCTTTTGATTGAACTTTGAAATGGTTTTTATAAGTTGTTCAAGATCCAAATCCTTACCCTTAATTTTATCCAACTCTTGATTTAACTTTTTTACATACCCCTTATAATGTTTATTATAATGTACATTCATTGTTTCTTTATCAATGAACTTATCAAGGGAATCATATTCATAGGGTAGTTTATCAATGCTGATATTTTTTATTTCAGAAATAATATCCAATTTTTTTGGTGATTCAGAATTTAATCTATTGGTTATTTCTTCAATTTTTGTTTGAAATGGTTTATATATAATATCTTCTTCTTTTGGGTTATTATATTCAAAACGTTTAATATCTTCACCAGACTTAGCATTTGCTTCATCTTCATTTTTACCACCGACATCACCTGTGTTTTTACGTTTTAAAACTGATGTTTGATAAATATGAACCCATTCATGTGATAAAGTTTTTAACACATCACGATTTAATCTATCTTTTACCAAAATAAAAATAACACCATCTTTTGATTTTTGTCCTGTGGTCATGTTACCAACACGTTCCATTACAAAATGTATTTCAACATCATCTTTAAATGGGTGTTTTTGTTTTAAAAAACTAATATAGGATTCCAATAGGTTTAATTGTTCCTCTGTGGGTTCAAAACCTTCAAACTTTAATTTTACATTCATAATATATAAATATCACCTGTTTGAAGAAATGAAATTAAGCATTTCTTCAATTGTGGATGTGTCATCCAAGATATCATCACCCATAACTGTGGAAATTATCTTCTTCTTACGTTCCAAGATATCATATATCATCATTTCAATGGTGTTTTCAAAAATGGGGTAATATACTGATGTAGAATTTTTTTGTCCAATACGATGTGAACGATCTTCAGCTTGTGCATGTTCAGCAGGAACAAAAGATAAATCATTCATAATAACTGCTTCAGCTGCCGTTAATGTGATACCCGCACCTGCCGCCTTTAAGTTTCCAATAAACACCTTAATCTTATCATTTGTTTGAAATTCGTCAACCGAATTTTGTCTATGTACCTTAGAACAAGACCCATCCAAATAAACCGCACTTTTACCAAAATGGGAATATAATGTTTGAAGTGTGTCCGTGAAGTTTGTAAATATGATAACCTTCTTACCTTGTTCAATTATATTCTCTGCAAGTTCAATGGTGGTGTTAATTTTTTGTTCAGCAATAATCTTTCTTACTTTCATTAACTTACCAAACTGAATGGTTAATGATGATGATTCGTCTTGGTTCTTATCATACCATTCATAATATTCACCCATAAATGATTCATATTCCCTTGATTTTAATTTTAAATAAACAGGAGTAATGATTTTATCAGGTAAATCTAACACTTCTTCTTTTAACCTTCTTAATATATGTGTTTGGGTTCTATCCCTTAATTCCTCTAAATTAGATGCTCCTGTAACATTCCAAACCTTTTTACTACCAACACTAAATTGATACCCATTACAATAACGTTTAGCGTATGCCATCCAATTTGAAGCAACAGGACACTCAACCAATTTTAATAAATTAAAATAATTCATTGGTCTTGATGTCATTGGGGTTCCTGTTAATACCCACACACGTTCAATTGACGATGCGATATCATTTATAATCTTGGTGCGTTGGGCTTGGGGATTAGATACCATGTGTGCTTCGTCCATAATTAATAAATCAAATTTTGCATTTAAAATTTGTGATTCATCCCTTTTTTTAACATCGTGGAAGTTTTTTAAAATATCATAATTAATAATCACATAATCGTGATTAGTTTCTATTTTTTTACCCTCTGAAATATAAACTGAACGATCACTATAAATTGCAATTTCACGTTGCCAGTTTATCTTTAAGGATGCTGGACAAACCACTAAAATCTTCTTTGCTCCTGATTCTAATGATGAAACAACTGCAGATAGACTCTTACCAACACCCATATCGTCAGCCAAAATAAACTTTTTGTTACCCACCAACTTTTGTATTGCAACTTTTTGATGTTCCATTGGGGGTCTTACATCATATTTTGAATAATCAATAACAATATTTTTTACTTCGTTGTCCCTTAATAGTGCCGTTTTTGGTAACCAAAAGTCGTGTAGTTGTTCTGATTCAAACACTTTACCCCATATATGATAGGCTTTATCCTTCTCTACTAACAACTTCTCAACATAAATTTCTTCAGGTTGAATTGTATACATTTTATCTTCCTTTAGTTTTTTTGCAAAATATAAATCAAGTTTAACCCATTTTTTTGCAACTTTAGGATTAACGTTTTGGTTATTTATAATATATTCGGCTTGACTTCTGGTGGGTGTAAATGATTTACTATTAAGTTTTTTGTTTTTTAAATTCAATATAAAATTGTTAGAACCATCATAAATGTCTAATATCTGAAGTGCTTTAGACTCAGGTGCTTTTGATAAAAAATCTTCCATATATTTAATATAATTAAAAATAGTAAATGTCACAAAAAAATCAATCGTGATATTTATATTATATGGCAAAAAAAATTGTACCTATAACACGTTTAAATAAGTTCTTCAGTTCCGATGATTTTGCTTTAGAAATTGAAATGGGAATGGAATGGCAGATGGGTGATATGAATTTCACAGTTGTTTTGTATCGTGTAGATAGACAACGGACTGATGTGGATGATGTTTATGGTGAAGCACTTACAAGTGGTATACAATTTTTACCACCAGTAGAAGTAAAAGGGTTGGTTAAAATTGATGTTCCAACAAATGTTGATTATGGAAGTTCTAAGATTTCACAAATAGAACCAGGAAATTTAACATTTAGTGTTTACCAATCACATTTAGATCAACTCGCAATTGAAATTTCATTGGGTGATTATTTGGCATATTATGAATCTGAAGATAAAGTTAGATATTATAGTGTGGTGAATGATGGTAGAGTAACATCTGATTTAAAACACACTTATGGTGGTTATAAAAAATATTATAGAACAATTATTGCCGCACCTGTCACAAACGACGAATTTAACGGAATTTAATTATGGCATTACCAAAAAAAGTAAAAAAACATTTACCATTAATACCAACCAAAGAAGGAAGGGAACGGAGAATTGAACTTACCGAAGATGTTACCAATGGTGGTACTTATCTTCCAAAAGGTGTGTTACATGCCGATATGGATAAAGGTGTACTTGAATTTGTTAAAGATAAATTAAAATTGGTTGTTGACGGAAATGTTGTACCAACAGTAGATAAAATTATTACAACACAAAGTTGGTCTCAATTTACACAAACGTGGAAGTTTCAAGATTTAGATAAAAACGTATCACTTCCTTTTATCATCACGGTTCGTCAACCTGAAGTTAAATATGGGAAGTTTCAAGGGGGTGTTGCAAATATCCCTGATAGGTTAAGGTTTAATTATTATTCGGTACCAACATGGAATGGTGAACGTAAGGGGGTGGATGTTTATAAAATCCCACAACCTGTACCTGTGGATATTACATATAATGTTAAAATATTTTGTAATAGAATGCGTGAACTTAATGAGTTCAATAAATTATTGATGCAAACATTTACTTCAAAACAAGCATATGTTCAAATAAAAGGACATTATATGCCAATGAAGTTAGAAGATCCAACAGATGAATCCGTAAAAGAAATAGAGAAACGTAAATATTATATTCAAACATATAAAATCACATTAATGGGTTTTTTATTGGACGAGGAGGAATTTCAAGTATCACCTGGTATTACAAGACAAGTTACGATGTTTGAAGTTGACCCAATTAATAAATCAAAAAAAGTTGCAATACAACCACCAAGTCCTGATAATTTTGATTTAGATATTTTATTTGTATCAGGTAACACACAATTATCAGAAGTGTTTAGATATTCATCTGATATTGTTGTGGAATCAACAACAAATGTTTCAACATATTCTGTTTATATAAACAATAATTTTGTGGGAAGTGATTTGGACACAATACAAGTTAATGATGGTGACACATTAAGAGTGGAAGTCACCAAGGTAGATAATACACAGGAATCCTTAATAAAAACTAGAAGTTATCTAGTTACCTAGTTATTCGCCATATATATCTTTTTGCTTCTGACAGGTCTTAATAATTAAAGTTTCTAAAAATTTATATATTTTAAATCCTTTATCATCACAATATTCTTTTAATATCTGGTGTGCCTGGTCTGATATTTTAATGTTCTTGATCTTCTTCATAAAAGTAAATAGTTAAGGTAGAATTTAGGCAGAATTTTTTATCCTACTTATTAAATAATTATATTTAAGTGATGTTTTTTGCTTTTTTTAAATGTATTTATATAAATAAAATAAATCATTAATTAAAAAAAAAGAAGAAATGGCGTCATCAAACAAAGTATTTGTATCTCCTGGTGTATATACATCTGAACGAGATCTGACATTTGTGGCTCAAAGCGTTGGTGTAACAACATTAGGAATTGTTGGGGAAACTTTACAAGGACCTGCATTTGAACCAATTTTTATTACAAATTTTGACGAGTATCAAGTTTATTTCGGGGGAACAAGTCCTGAGAAATTTGTAAATACTCAAATACCAAAATACGAAGCATCGTATATCGCAAAATCATACCTATCACAATCAAACCAATTGTTTGTTACAAGAGTATTAGGTTTGTCAGGATATGATGCAGGACCATCTTGGTCAATAACTACAATTGCAAACCCTGATACTTCAACTATTGAAGCTGCAACTACAGGTGGAGCATTTACACTTACTTTTAGTGGTACATCAGGTGCTAGTACTAACGTAACAATCACAGACCCATCATCTTTACTTAGTGGTATCATTAATAATGTATATACAACAGGTGATGGAAGTACTTCAACAATTAACCAAGATTTGCAAGGATTTATTTCAACACAAATCAATAATTTCGTTAATGGTGGTACAGGTTCAACTGGTGGTGTGGCTCTTGTATGGGGTTCTGTAAGTTCAACAACTTTAAATTCAATCACAGGTGTTACTGTGTTTGGAAATGCAGTATCAGCAACAACAAACGTATTGGGTGTTGATAATATTGATTTTGGAAGTGCATCTTTATCAGCTTATACAAACGACGCATGGTATTATTCATTATTTGATTATTCAAAATCATCAAGTGTTGGTTCATATTCAGGTGTTGGTTTCGGTGCTGCACTTGCAACAATATCAACAGGGGCAACATCTACACAATTTACAGGAACTTGTACATTATATTCAACAACATATACAGCAAGTCCTTTTAGTGATTTTGATGATATGGTTATTGCAACATTGAGATCAAGAGGTATTACAAATTATTCATCATCACAACACGGACCTAAGTTTGAAGTTTCAGCAACTACAGATGCAACACTTATTACAACAGGTAATTATTCAGGTGTGTCTAAAAATCCATTTGATACATTTGTAATTAGTGGTACAACATATGATGGTAACAACTTTAGTTTTGAAACATCTATGTCAACAACTGAAGCAAACTACATTTCAAAAACTTTTGGTAAAAGTAACTTCGGTAAAGATAGAAATGAAGTACCAATGTTTGTTGAGGAATCATACCCAAGTTTATTAACTAACGGATATAGAGAAGGTAAGATTAGAGGTATCTATGGTGATTTTATTGAATTGCCAGGGGTTACTGATTCACCAAATACTGCTTCAATCGGTTTTTATCTTGAACAATATCAAACACCTGAAACACCATTCGTGGTATCAGAACTAAGAGGTAGTAAAGTTTATAGACTATTTAAATTTGTTTTGATTTCAGATGGTGACGCAGCAAACAGACTTGTTAAGATGTCTATCTTGAACGTATCATTTGCTAATGGAACATTTGATGTTGTGGTTAGAGATTTTTATGATACAGACGAGAATGTAAGAGTGATTGAGAAATTCACCAATTGTTCAATGGATCCTTCACAAAACAACTATGTGGCAAATAAGATTGGTACATCTAATGGTGACTACCAAGTTAAGTCAAAATACATTATGTTGGATATGAATGAAGAAGCACCAATAGATGCTTTACCTTGTGGTTTTGAAGGATATAATATGAGGAAATATTCAAACGCATTATCACCTTATAACATCTATAAACTTAAATACAACAAACCTGGCGATGTATTATATAACCCACCATTCGGTTCAGCAGGTGGAGGTGACAACCAAGTTATTTCAAATGGTGACATTGTAAGAAGAACTTATTTGGGTATTTCAGATACTGTAGGTGTTGATTTTGATTTCTTTAATTATAAAGGTAAACAAATACCTGCAAACTTAGGTACTGACACAACAGGCGATGCTTGGGCATACTTAACACAAGGATTCCATATGGATGTAAATGCTACGATTGTAAAAATCCCTAGCGGTTACCCATTATCAGGACAAAGTGCATTCCAAGTAGGTATTTCACCATTCAGTACAGAACCTGAAGATACTGATAATGCTTATTACAACTTAGGTACACGTAAATTTACATTATTGGCATCAGGTGGTTTTGATGGATGGGATATCTATAGAGAACGAAGAACCAATGGTGATACATTTGCTTTAGGACAAGCAGGATTTAAATATGGTGCTGAAGCATCAATCAAATTCCCAACAGCAACAGGATGGGGGGCGTTTAAACAAATTCCTGGACCAAGCAAAGAACAATGGGCTAATACTGACTACTACGCATATCTATGGGGACAACATACATTCGCAAACCCTGAATCAACAAATATTAACGTATTTGTAACACCGGGTATTGATTATGTAAATAATTCAAATCTTGTTGAAGCAGCAATTGATATTATTGAAACTGACAGAGCAGATTCAATCTATATCACAACAACACCTGACTTTAACTTGTTGTTACCTTCATATGAAGATGTAAATGATGGGTTAATATTCCCACAAGAAGCGGTAGATAATTTAGAAAACACAGGTATTGATTCAAACTATACTGCAACTTACTATCCTTGGGTTTTAACAAGAGATTCTGTTAATAATACACAAATTTATCTTCCAGCAACTGCTGAAGTTACTAAAAACTTGGCGTTAACAGATAACATCGCATTCCCTTGGTTCGCATCTGCAGGTTATACAAGAGGTTTGGTTAATTCAATTAGAGCACGCAAAAAATTAACACAAGAAGATCGTGACATCCTTTATAAAGGTAGAATTAACCCAATTGCAACATTCTCTGATGTGGGTACAGTAATTTGGGGTAACAAAACACTACAAATTAAAGAGTCAGCACTTGACAGAATCAACGTAAGAAGATTGTTGTTACAAGCTCGTAAATTAATTTCAGCAGTGGCAGTAAGATTGTTGTTTGAACAAAACGATGATAAAGTTAGACAAGACTTCTTGGATTCTGTAAACCCAATCTTGGATTCAATTAGAAGGGATAGAGGTTTGAATGATTTCCGTGTAACGGTTTCTAACACACCTGAAGATTTAGATTCTAACACGTTGACAGGTAAAATTTTCCTAAAACCAACAAAAAGTTTAGAATATATTGACATTGAGTTTGTTATAACACCAACAGGAGCATCTTTTGATAACATCTAATATAAAAAATAAAAGTGGGGAGTAGAAATATTCCCCATTATATATTTATATAATAAAAATAATATGAAGATTAAAAAGGAAGTTATAAAAGAAAGTTTGGGCATCAATACAAAAGGTACCAAAACTTATTCATCAAAAAAACAAAATATTGTTATAACTGAAGAACAATTAGATAAATTGTTGGCAACATTAAATAAGATATGAATATAAAAAAACACATATACGGACAACTACAAAAACGTCTTATTAATGAAGGTTTTGATGAATCAGGTAATCCTGATACTAAATATTATGCATTTGACTGGGATGATAACATTTGTTTTATGCCAACACAAATTATGGTGTTAACAGATAACGAAGAAGAAGTTGGTATGTCTACAGAAGATTTTGCAGAACATAGACATCAATTGGGTGTTGAACCATTTTATTATAAAGGAACTACTATTGTAGGATATGCACCAAATCCATTTAGGAATTTTAGAACTGAAGGTGACAAACGTTTTATTATTGATTCTATGGTTGCAAGTCCGGGACCATCTTGGAATGACTTTGTTGAATGTATTAATGGTGGTTCTATATTCTCCATCATCACAGCACGAGGACATAACCCAAACACATTAAAAGAAGCAACATATAACTTTATTATTTCAAACCACAATGGTATTAACAAAAAAACATTGGTTGATAATTTAAAGAAATATAGAAGTTTAACATCATCAAAATTAAAAGAGTCGTTTGATGTTGATTTTACAGATAAGGAATTAATCAATGAATATTTGGACTTGTGTCGTTTTTATCCTGTTACATTTGGTGAGGGTAGTGCAGCAAATCCAGAAGAAGGTAAAATCAAAGCAATGCGTGAATTCATTTCTTATTGTAGGGAATTAGCACAACTTGTTGGTAAAAAGGCATATTTCAAAAATGATGTAGAGAACAATGAAGTAATCCCAACGATAGGGTTCTCTGACGATGACTTAAAGAACGTAGAGAAGATGAAGGAATTTTTATCTAAAGAGTATGATAAAAATCCAGTAAAAACATATTTAACTAAAGGAGGAGAGAAGAAAGAATTTTAAACTAGACTAGTTTATATAATTTAATAAAAAATATTTTAAAGTAAATAGTAAAAAAAATTATTGTTAAACTATTTATAATAAAAATAAAAGATTTTAAAAAAATAAAATTATGGCAGATTTATTAATGAGAATGCCCACGCAGTATGAACCAAAAAGAAAGAACCGGTTTATATTAACGTTTAATAACGCATTAGGATTGAATTCGTGGTACGTCGAAAGTACATCAAGACCATCTATAGATATTTCAAAAAAAGAAATTAAGTTCTTAAACACAGAAACATACGTATCAGGTTCGTTCAAATGGAATGAAATTGGTATTAAATTTAGAGATCCGATCGGTCCATCAGCAGCACAAGCAGTTATGGAATGGGTTCGTTTACATGCTGAATCAGTAACAGGACGTATGGGTTATGCTGCAGGTTACAAACAAAACCTTACACTTGAAATGTTAGATCCAACTGGGGTAGCTGTGGAGAAATGGGAATTGATTGGTTGTCTTATCACAAAAGCATCATTTGGTGATGTTGGTTATGGTAGTGACGATTTAGCTATGATTGATCTTACAATACAACCAGATCGTTGTATTTTGGTTTACTAAAATTATTTATATTTTTATAAAGACCCATCTATTAAGGTGGGTTTTTTTGTTTACAAATATACAAACATAATTATTTTTTATTATAAAAACAAAAAATATTATGGAAGATGAAATAAAATATGGACAAGATAACTTTACATTACCACATGATGTAATCGGACTCCCATCCAAAGGTAAATTTTATAAAAGTAAAAAATCATCAATTAAAGTTGGTTATTTAACGGCAAACGACGAGAATATTTTAATGTCGCCAAATGCTAGTAAAGATGGTATTATACAAACACTTTTACGACAAAAAATTTATGAACCTGGTTTTAACATTAATGAAATGTTGGATTGTGATGTTCAAGCTGTTTTAATATTTTTAAGAAATACAGCATTTGGTTTTGAATATAATTTTAATGTTGTTGATCCTGTTACCAATAAAAAGTTTGAAACGACAATCCTTTTAGATGAATTAAATTATATTGATCCAAAACATCAACCTGATGATAGTGGGTACTTTAGTTATGTATTACCAAAATCTAAGAAACAAGTTAAATTAAAGTTGTTAACAATCGGTGAACAACAAATGATTGACAATCTATCTTCACAATATCCACAAGGAATGGTGGCTCCTGTTATTACTAAAAAATTGGAAACACAAATAGTTGAACTTGATGGATCTTCAGATAAATTAAAAATTAATCAGTTTATATCACAAATGCCAATATCGGATTCAAAAGATATCCGTAAATTTATTTCTGAATGTGAACCTAAAGTAGATTTAGATCGTAAAATTATAGCCCCGTCAGGAGAAGAAGTAACTATTAGTGTTGCTTTTGGGGTTGAATTTTTTCGCCCTTTCTTCTGAATATAAAAAAACACAATTGGACGAAATATATTATTTGGTTAGACACGGAAGATTTGCTTATCGTGATTTAATTGATATGCCGGTATATGAACGAAAGTATTTCATTGAAATGTTAATCAAGGAATTTGATAAAAAGTAGTTCCAAAACTATTTATAAAAAAAATGTTTATATATGTATTGGTTACAAGAAGGTACAACACCTACGGATGACTTTAGTTCGGCAAATAAAAAAAATATTATTGGTTTCACAAAGGATTTAGCTGATGCAGTAAAAACAGCATTTGATCCAACTAGAATTAATAGTTTTTTTTTAACAATAGAGAATGATGCAAAAAGATTAAACACCCAAATTGCTAATGGTGTTGCATCAAACCTTGGACAAATTCAATCTACAATTTTTAATGTTTATAAAGAGGGGTTAAAATATGGATTTGCATATGGTGATGCAAAAGACTTTGTTGAAGCGATTGGTTCAGGAATGGGTAGAATAACAACATTCCAGCAGGAAGCAATTAAAGATTCAATATTATTGGCAAAATCATTAGGTATGGGTTCTAAAGAAACCGGTGAAATGGTTTCAAATATGATGAAACTTGGTTTAGGACATGATAAGGCTAATGAAATTATACTTAAAACATATGAGAAAGCAAAGGCGTTTGGTGTAAACGCTTCAGTATTAACCAAAACAGTTTCAACTAATTTATATGCTGCACAATCCTATAATTTTAAAGATGGTGTTGATGGGTTAACAAAAATGGCAATTCAAGCACAACGACTTGGAATGGATATGGATAAAACATTAAATTTAACTTTAGATTTATTGGATCCAGAGAAAGCAATGGAAATGTCAAGTCAATTCCAAATGATGGGTGGTGAGTTTGGTAAATTGTTGGGTGATCCATTCAAATTAATGAATATGGATGCTGCCGAACTTCAAGATAATATTGCAAAGGCAGCTGCAGCATCTGCTGAGTTTAATACTAAAACAGGACAATTTGAAATAAAAAATAGGGCAATGATGCAATATTTTAAAGAAACTGGTAGTCAATTAGGTTATAGTTACAAGGAAATGTCTGAAATGGTTAATAAGGCAGGTAGGGAAGCTATGATATTAGATAGTATTAAACCAAACGTATTAGGGAGTTTAACTGAAGAACAAAAATCTGTAGTACAATCATTATCACAAATAAAAGATGGTAAAGTAATGATTGATATTGATGGTGATGGTAAACTTGAAGATATAAATAATGCAACATTGAAACAATTACAGAACTTACAAGCTTCACAAGCAGAAACAGGTAAACCTTTAGAAGAAACAGCAACACAACAATTAAGTGTACAAACAAAAATGGCAAAAACACTTGAAATGATACAAAATCAATTAACATTTCAATTTAAACCGGGTGATATTACTAAATTATTAAATGCAAATGAAAATGTAACAATGTACGGTGAAGGTAAAGATACTTATGATGAATTATTTAAATCGTTTGCTAATAATAGTGTCAGTATAATAGGTACCATAACCACATTTAATACTGAATTATCAAAAATTGATAAAGATTTTATTAAAACAATAAGTGATAGTTTTGCCACTTTAGTGGCTAATTTAAATACGGCTTTAGATAAAATAATAGATGCTGCGAAAGCTATAAAAATTGAAACAGAACAAGATGTGTTTATACCAGCAGGTGGACAAAAAACAATATCAAGTGGATTCGGTGATTTAATTAAATTAGATAAAATGGATGCGTCACTTAATATCCCACAAGCAGATATGGAGAATTTATTTAATTATGCAAATTTAGGTGATAAGGCGAGCAAACTGTTACCAACCGCAATGTCTGTCGGTGGTAAAGTTGGTTCATTAAATGAAGTAGTTGAACAAAAAATTAAATTAGAATCAACAAACACCCAACAAGTGAATATTGCGGGTTCTACGGACATAAATATAAAAATTGATTCAAACTTACCTAATGATATTTTAAGTAAAATGGTTGATAAAGACACATTAAAAGATACTATTTTAACAACAATCAACGATAGATTAAGTAAAGATTGGTCAAGGAAGATTCAAAATGTGGGTTAAAAAAAATAAATTTTAATCTATTTATATAAAAAAAAATTAATGAAAAGTCCATTATCATTTGATTCTACTGAGAACTTTAGAAATAAACTTATTTTAAAAAACCTTAAACCATATAAGGTTGAAGGAAGTTATACACCTAATGTTGAAGTAAATAAAAAAGAAGTTGAATTTATTGATTATTCAGTAAAGGATAGTGGTGATTTAGGGATAATAGGCGATTATCAAGAACGATTATTATTTGTACAAAATTTATATGGTCCTTCATTAAATAATACAGGTTTTGGTGATGTTATTGATATTAATGTGAACAAACAAATCACATCAAATATTGGTTTATATGGTATCCAAAATACCATTAATTCAAAACTTGAATCTATTGGTGATTATCAAGAAACACTTTTAAAAATTAAAAACACATATAAACCCGGAACTTGGGGTAGTGGGTATGGTAATTCAGTTTATTGGATTAATAATATAAACCCAATACAAACAACAGGTGGTGGTTTATATAATATTGCTGATACGTTTAATAACTTTTTAGAATCAAAGGCAAAAACAAAAAGGGTATCGGACTTATATCCGATTAATCAATATGGTCCTTCAAATACGACACAACAAATAGAAATAAATCCAAATGTAAATAATCAACATAACCCAAATGAAGGGGAGTATGATTATAGCGATACTGTTGGTAGTCAACTTGAAACGATAGGAAATAATCGTGAAATATTTTTAAGAACAAAAAACATTTTTACACCAGCA
>Ga0181344_1000428_pt1 | contig 16902 bp, 26 predicted proteins | sample Su13VDMLBDD_FD_130098 | JGI IMG/M metagenome (GOLD analysis project Ga0181344, IMG submission 130098) | Freshwater viral communities from Lake Michigan, USA - Su13.VD.MLB.D.D | ecosystem: Environmental > Aquatic > Freshwater > Lake | place: USA: Michigan | collected 2013-07-15
ATGGCTGCAATAAATTCTGCTGATTCGTCTTCCATATTTGCCCATGATAATGGAAAAAAGCGGGGGCCGTAACCCCCGATTAAGGCAACGGCTCAAAAAGCCGCCCCCATTCTGCATCATTTGGGATCGGCACGTCAACCGGCCATTTACCGCCGTCAACCAGGTGATCGACCGTTCTTTTGTGCGCCACCCACCAGGCTTGTTGCCGTTCAAGTTTTGACCATTGGGCGCCCTGGTCAATGTCGTAGTGACACGACGCGCACAATGCCGCCGTCAAATTGTCGTCGGCTTTGATGCCGCGGCCCTTACCACCGCCCCAATTGCTGTGTGCTGCCTGGACAAAATGGTTGCTGCCGCATAACTGGCAATCCAGGCTGGCCACCAGGCGCAACAACTTTTTGCTTCGCACGTAGGAATGTTTTGGAACCGCAATCACGCTTCGATTCCCTTTTCAGCACACCAGGCCAGCAGCCATTCAATGAATTCCGTGGCGTCGGGTATGGTGAATTTGTGCGTTTGCCAACCCAATTGAACGACGCGCTGGCCGTCCAGGCTTGGCGCCACTTTGCCAATTTTGCGGTCGGTTTCGTGCGCCCATTGGTCAATCAACAACCGTTTCCAATCGTCGGCCGACCACGTTGAACCGGCAACGCGCATGGCCAAATAAATTTGGTGGATGATCGCGTGGAACATATCGTTTTGATCCGACGACCTGGTTGCCCGTTTGATTTCTAGGCGCATTTTGTGGCCAGCCATCAAATTGGCTTTCACGTCCGGCCAAATGTTATCCATTAAAACTTTGGCTTGTTGCGCGTTGTGTAGTTCGTAAATCATTTCAACACCCCCAACATTCGCAAAGCCGCGTCCACGCCGTCCACAACGGCCAAGGGGCCGCCGTTCCAGGCGCCGTGCCACCTTAATTGATCTTCCGTCAATCGACGCGCTGACGGCGTTTTGCGGCCATCCTTGACTTCCATAAGCAATGTCTTGCCCTGGAATCCAACAAGCAAATCCGGTACGCCCTTGCCAACACCCGCCAAAGATTGAACCGAAGCGCCAGCCGCCCGTAATGCCGAAACAACTTGTTCATGGTTTGCGTCGATCTTGGCTGCTCTCATGTTTGGCCTTGTTCATATCTTGCCGCAAGGTATGCGCTGCACCAGCCCCGCGGATTTTCTCGATTTTCGCTATCGTGTCCATCCACCAACCGTTCGCAAACCTGGTTCCCCTCTCGCGCTGGTGCAACTTCCACCGGCGCAACCAATCCCTGGCTTCGCATTCCCGCCGCCAGGCTTCCGACCAGGTTGGTTTCTCGCCATCCAGCAAGGTCGCCGGTTGCAATAAGGGCTGCGGTGATTTGGTCAAAGTCAAAGGTTTGCCCCTCTTGCAATTTGTTTAACAGTTGGCTGCCTTGTTCGCGTGTCATTTCGGCATCCTCATTTTTTGGGTCATTTCGCGCAACATGGCCAACGCTTTTTCTTTGGCTTCGGTCGCGGCAATTTGTTCGTGCAATGTCGGCTGCTTGGTTATCAGCGTTTCGGGCTTGTCAGGAATGCGCGGGCCATCGTTCAACAGTTTTTTAAACGCCAGGGCCGACGGTGGCCGGTCGGGGTTCATGTGCTGTAACGCGTAATCCATTTTTGGCCGGTACGTCAAGGCGCGGCCGCATTCGTCAATCCACACCTGGCGAACCAGGTTGGGGTCAACATCGCGCCAATGGTTGGCAAACGTGGCGCCATAAATCGCATTCATTTTGCTGAACACGTAATCGAAGCCGCTGTCGGCATCACAAAAGTCGCTTGCGTTCCACATCGGACACCTCCACGGTTTGTTCAGGTTTTGCCCAAAATGGGGCTGGCGCGGGTTTTGGTGTTGCCAGGCCACGCGTAAGGGCCGCCATTTGCGTCAAACGGGCCTCTGACGCGGTTTTTTTGACTTGTTGCTGCCGTCGTACCCAATTGCGCCAGGTCGCCGTCCAATCGGTTTTTACGCCCTTTTGGCCAGGTTGTGCAATCCAGTAATCGCGGAACCCTTCAAACGTTTCCCGCGGATCAAGTTCGGGACGGTGTTGGCGACAAAAAGAAACCCATTCATCCGACAACAAAAAGTCAGGGGCCAGGCGCGTTCCGCGCTGGCTCTCTCTCTTTGGTTTACTGGTTAGTGGTTTGTGGTTAGTGGTTAGTTGCACATCCGTTGAACACTCGTTCAACACCTGTTCAACTGTTGTTGCGCTGTTGTGCTTCCGACGTTCAGCGGATGCCCGACCGGCGTTGGATTTTTTCTCCAGGAATGTCCGGTACTCTGCGATTTCCTGGTCGCAACGTGTGTGATGCCATCCGTTTTCGGCCAACCAAAAAAACGATTCCAACAGCAATTCCGTTTCTTCAACGGTCGCGCCGATCTGAAATGCCAAAACTTTGGTGTCCGGCTTCAATGGTTTTTCGGTGTCGTAATACATCCACAACAGCCGCAAATAGGCCATTGATTGGCTGTCGGTCAGCCTGGCGGTGGCTTTTATAAAGTCACCTATGTGATGCTGGTAATAGTGCATTTTTTTCTCACTCTGTCCCACACAAAAAAGAAATCACGGCGGCGGGTGGGCTCGCTTTTCGGGTGGCTCATGACTTCCACCCTAGCCGGATTCCAACAAATTCTAGCCCTTAAACCATTTCGGACGCAACGCTTTCAACTGCCACACTCGCGCCGGTGGAACATCGTTCCCCCATTGGCTGACGGCCGCCCTGGTGATTCCCAACAGTTCGGCAAGCGCCTTAGCTGATCCAGCCAGTTTGATTGCTTTTTCTTTGTCCATCTTTCGATGTTAAGCGGCCTTGCGTTGTGTGTCAATAGCAACAAATCCCCTCAAAGTTAAGGGGGCTTTACAAATAACGTTTGACAATGCAGTTAAGCGGGCTTAATATTCACCCATGCCCTGACAAATTTAACGGGGTCTTTTAAAAGGAAATGAAAATGCAAAATTTCTCTTACAACCGCCGCGCACCAATCAACATTTTAATTGTCGCCGTTGATTTCAACCTGGTCGAAGTTGGCGGCAAACGCTTGGACACATTGCGCGAAGATTTTTACGACAACGCGGTCAACCTCATGAACAACGGTCGCAACGCAACAATGGTTGTTTCTCCATACGACATTGCGCTGTCAGGTGGCGAACCTTACTCAGTTTGGAGATAAGTGTTGACAGCCCGTGTTAAGCGGGCTTATAATTCAATCATGCCCTAGCGGGTCTTTTAAAAAGGAAATCAAAATGTCAAATACACAATACCTCTCATGTGCCGAAACCGCAAAATTGGTTCGCGCCGCCCTCAAAGAATCTTTCCCTGGTGTGAAGTTCAGCGTCAAGTCCAGCACATACGCTGGCGGCGCCAGCATCAATGTGTCTTACATCGACGGCCCAACAGCCGCGCAAGTCGAAGCGGTTGCCAAGGCTTTTCAGGGCGCTTACTTTGATGGCATGACAGATTACAAAGGCAGCAATTACAACAGCCTGGACGGCCAACCCGTTCGCTTTGGTGCTGATTTTGTTTTTGTAAGCCGCCGGTTTACTGCCCCGATCTTGACCAGCGTTGTTGTTGAAACTTGCAATTATTACGGCTTCGACAACGAAATTTTGATTGATAGCGGCAACCAATATTTTGGCGCTTTTGTCAAATCGGTTGGCCCCAACGCTGACAGCGAAGCCCGCGGTTTCAGCACTTTTGACATTGAAAGAATTATTCGCCAACGTGCTGGTGAATACAGTATGGACGACGTGGCCCCAAGCGCCACATTGGCCCGCGTTGCCTTCCAGGGCGACGACGGTTACGGTTGGAATTCAGTTGGCCGGATGGCTGCATAAGGGGAACGCCATGAACCGCGAACCAACAGATTGGGAAGTTGTGTTGATGGCGCTGGTGGCAGCACCGGCCATCTATGTTTTGCTTTGGCTTGCAATGGCCATCTTTTAAGGGGAACGAAATGACAGTAAGAATTACCAGGGTGCATCGCGGGGGCCGCGTGTTCTACGCTGCCACCATCCGCGGCATTTACCTGGAACGCGCCAGCCTGGCCGAATTGCGTGAAGCCATCGCGGTTCGTGAAAGTTTTGCAAAAATATTTGCATAAAGTGTTGACATTGAAAGTTAAGTTGGCTTAAAATCAAACCATGCCCTAACGGGTCTTTTAAAAGGAAATAAAAATGAATGCAAATCAATCAAACCGCGACATACTGGTGTATGGCTGCAACTTCCAAGATTTCTTGGAATCCCTCCAAGATTCAATCACCTACCAATTAACCGGCGCCAACATGGTTGTGGCTGGCTTAATGTCCGACGCCCAGGAACAAATGTCGTTCGGCGATACCGAAGGCGCCCGCCAAAGTTTGAACCGCGCCAAAGGTGTTTTGTTTGCGATTATGAATGGCAAATTAAACGCTAACGGGGTGTCAGCATGAACGCCGTCACCATCACCAATCCCAACCAAATCGCAACGTTTGTCAATGCCGAATATGGCATTGCCGCCCTGGTGACAAAAATCAGCACGGGTTACGCCGTGACGTTGTGGGACACCGACGCGGAATTGCCGGTCGGCGGCATCCGCACCTACGGCAGCGCCATGTTGTCGGCAGCCATCAACTACGCCCAAAAAATTGCCAATGTCTAACTGGCCATTTCCACCGCCAGGGAAGCCAATCCCCTGGACGCGTAAGCAAGAACGCGATTACCAAAACCAACGGCGGGACAACTTGCCCCCCGCGCCATTCTGAAAGTTACTGCAATGAAAAAAATGATTCGCATTGATCTCGACGGCCCTTACTACCCAAAACCAACGTTGTACCAACGCGTTTGGAATTGCCTGGTTGTGGTGGTAATCGCTGTCGGTCTTGTCGCCTGATTGTCCGGTTGTTCAACAACCACAACCGGCGGCGCCCAGGATTTGGTGCTGGACAAAAGTATCCAGCCCATGTCGCGGAATGAAGTCGTGTCGGCCATCGGCGATTGCCAGGCCAACGGGCTTCGCGCCGTGTTGATGTACGGCAAACGCAAGGTTAACGGTTACACCGCTGACGTTGTGATTGACGTTACTTGCGCCCCCAAATGGTAAAGGAACCAATCATGGAAACATCATTCAGCAAAGTCGCCGCGGCCCTGGTCAAAGCGCAAAAAGAATTCGGCCCCGCGCTGAAATCATCCAGCAATCCGCACTTCAAATCACGCTACGCCGACCTGGCCGCTTGCGTTGAAGCCGTGATCGAAGGCTTGAACAACAACGGCATTGCGTTGACGCAACGCGTCAGTTCATACGACAACGGCGTAATTGTGGAAACCGTGTTCATTCACGAATCCGGCGAAGTTATCAATTGCGGCCAACTGCACGTTCCGGCCACCAAACAAGATGCCCAGGGTTACGGCAGCGCGTTGACTTATGCCCGCCGCTATTCGTTGATGGCAGCCTGTGGAATCGCACCGGAAGATGACGACGGCAACGCGGCCAGCAAACGCCCACCAGCGCCAGCAATCCCAACGCCTGACATTACCGACCACCTGGCAGCCATCCAGGCCAGCGCCAACAGCGACGAATTGGCCAAGGTTTACAAAGATGCGTTCGACGCTTGCCAGGGCAACCAGGCATTGCAAGCCAAAGTAATGGCAGCCAAAAAAGAACGCGTGGCCCGTGCCAAAAAAGATCAATCAACCAAAGGAAATTGAAATGACCGACGAAATCGAACAACGCACCGACGAATGGTTTGCCGCCCGCCTGGGCAAAGTCACCGCGTCCAAAGTGGCCGACGTGATGGCCCGCACAAAGTCGGGTTATAGCGCCAGCCGCGAAAACTACATGGCCCAACTGGTGGTCGAACAAATCACCGGCACACGCCAGGAATCGTTCACCAACAGCGCCATGCAATGGGGAACCGACCAGGAACCCTTCGCCCGCGGCGCATACGAAGCCGCCACCGGCAACATGGTTGAGGAAGTGGGCTTTGTGAACCACCCGACCATTGCAATGGCTGGCGCGTCACCTGACGGCCTGATTGGCGACGACGGTTGCGTGGAAATCAAATGCCCCAACACGGCCACCATGATTGAAACGCTGCTGACCGGCGCCGTGCCGCAAAAGTATTTCGCGCAAATGCAATTCCAAATGGTTTGCGCTGGCCGCGCTTGGTGCGATTACGTGGTGTTTGATCCACGGATGCCAGCCAAAGCCCAACTGTTCATTAAACGCGTACCGCGTGACGAAGTTTTTGTGGCCGACATGGAAGCGGAAATCATCAAATTCCTGGCCGAAACCGCGGTCAAGGTCGATCAACTTAAAAAAATCATTGGGGAATAAATTATGGCAAAACTTATCAACGAAATCACCGTAATCACCGGCACGTACAACAACGCCCAAGGCCAACAAAAGAACCGTTACCAGCGGATCGGTTCGATCATTGAAACCAAGAACGGGCCAATGCTCAAAATCGACGTGATCCCGTTGAAGGAAGGCGGTTGGGACGGTTGGGCATACATCAACGAACCACGCGAACGCGACGACCAGCCGCAACAGCGACGCGCCCCCCAGGGCAGCGGGTTCGACGATATGAACGACGATTTGCCAAACTTCTAAGGGGCTGGCCATGCAATTGGATTTTTTTGGCGACGAAGGCGATTACCTGGCGCAACTGAAAACCAACTGGCGGGCCACCATTGAAGGCGACGGGGGCCATTGCCCCTGTTGCGGGAAGTGGGGCAAGGTAAGCCCCCAGGGCATGAACGAAACACGCGCCTTGGCCCTCCTATGGCTTTCCCGCGCCCCTTCCGATGTTGATGGTTGGGTGGATGTTCCCAAAACTGGCCCACGCTGGTTGATGCGTGGCAAAACACACACCACTTTGCAACATTGGGGGTTTGTGGAATCAGGCGGCCACGCGGAAGACAACAAAAAATCGGATGGCGCCTGGCGCGTTACGCCAAAAGGCTTGCACTTTATTTGCGGAACGATTACTGTTCCACGTAAGGCGTACATTTACAAAAATGTCGTTGAAGGCTGGTCGGACGAATGCGTTTCGTTTAGGGAATGCTTTGGCCGCCATTTTGATTATGCTGAAGTGATGGCCGACAATTTCAACTTAAATGCAATCAAACTTTAAGGAATGCCCACCATGTCACAATCTTTGCCAGCAAGGTCGGCATTGTCCGAACCGTGGGTCTGTCCTTTTTGTTATACCACCGGCTGCACCACGCCTGGCGCGTGTAAAGAATTGGCTTTACGCAATCACGTCCTGGATGAAGTGGCGGCAGAATTCGAAAAAATGACCAGCCTTGGCGACACCGCGGCGTCGTTTGCGGTGTTTGTCAGGAACATGAAACGTTAAGCAAACGGGCGCGTTCCGGCCTTGTCAATAATCAGGGCTTGTTTGCGGGGGCTGGTGTCGTCGCTGTTTGGAATGCTGATATGCGTCCAACGGTCAAATTCACGAATCACCTGGTCAAACGCAATTCCGCTGGCCATGATCTTTCGCACCACTTCGTCAGGCGTCATGCCTGGCACACGGAAGTCGCAAGCGCAACCCGTGCGATGCTGGCTGCTGTCTTTGCTGCCCACCGCGTCGTTGACCTTTTTTGTTCTTAGGCCCGATGAAATCATTATGGGTTTGCCGTCCAGCACCACTTTGACTTGTTCAAGAAAATCAGCCAAGCGCGTCAGGTTGGCCAATTCGGCGTCGTTGGGGCGGTTGTCCCATCCGTTGCGTTCTGCGGTTTCGGATGCGGTCAATTCTTCCAGGGTGAAATGCGGCGTCAGGTTCATTTTTTGGCTTTCATGTCGGCAAGTTTTTCAACCGTGCGGCCTCCAAAATAAGCCAGGAAAATAATTTGGCCCCATTGGCCCAGGAGATTTACGTAACTTTCCTGGGCGTTGTAGCCAAATGCACTCATCATTGTGAACACAAAATAAGCCACAAAAATGGCAATCAACGCCATTGGCCGAATGTTTTTTGACAGCCAGGAATCGGAACCCATGTCGGCTTTCCAGCGATCCGACACGTTGTTCATTTCCACTTCAAACAGTTTGGTTTCGTTGGCCATCTTGGCCAGTTCGCCATCCTGGGCCATCTTGGCCAAGTCCAATTGGGCTTTGGCTTTGGCTTCGGGGTCGGGAATCAGTTTGTCGATCAACTTACCGCCGACGTTCAGCAATGCGTCAAGTGCAAACATATCAGTCCTTTCCGGTCAAGGTTTTAATTGGTTTTGCAACGTGCGTTTTTTCTTCCAAAATAGCAATGTGCATTCTGTTTTCCGCAATTTGGTCGCGGTTGCGTTGAATTTCCTTTTCCAAATCCTGACGCAATTTTTCGCGGGCCAATTCGGCGCCGGTGTTGCTTGCTTGCTTGTTGTCGCTTGTCACCACCAGGCTGATTTTGCTGTTCAAAATGGTGACTTCATGCGCCAGGTTTGACAGCGCCGACATAAGGTAAACCACGCACGAAAACAACAATGGCAGCAAAGCAAACGTGATTTTTTCAATCAATTGTCCTTTGGCTTCCATGTTTTGAATTTTCTCCTCACTCATTTCAATGCCCCTTCATCCAACTTATTGCAAACCCTACGGCACTTGAAACAAACGACACAAACGCCATTCCAGCCCAAAAACCGCCGCGACCCTGGTTGGCCAAGGCAACCAGTTTTTCCAACTGGCTTTCCATTTTGTCCATCTTGGTTTCCATTTGGTCAAACCGGCGTTCGTAGTCCTGAACCTTTTGCCAAAGAACGCCGTATTTCACGGGATCAATTTCTGCCTGTGCCATTTCGTTGTTCACTTTTTAACCAAATCTTGAATAGGGACAAAACGCGATTGCGTGTTTTCAAATGCCTTTTGTTCAGCCTGGGCTTGGGCCTTGGCTCGTTTACCGGCAAAACGTTGGCTCATCAATTCATTTGCACCCAATGCCGCCGCGCCGCCAGCCGTTCCAAGAGTAATCCCGCCAGTTCCAACTTCAGCAATGCCACCGGCCGTTAAGGCTGCGCCTTTTGACATCACTTGTTCGGCAATTTTGGAACCCAACTTTTGTTCCACGTTGATCTTTTGAACCGCTGCGCCTTTGTAACCGGTGTCGGTGGCCAGGATGTGAACGGCGTTGTGGTAATCACGTAGATTGGCCATTTCGTCAGGCGTGAACACACGGTTCATTACCTCACGGTTGTCGTTCATGTATTTGGTTATTTGGCGGGGTGTTTTTTGTTCCGCAACACGGTTGGCAAACTGCGCTTTGATTTCTGACAGCGCGGCCGTGGCCTGGGGCTGCAATTCAGGTGGAACGCCTTTTAGGGTATCAATTACGTGCGTAAATTGATCCACCGGCATATCGGCAATATTTTGTGCAATTTTTTCAATTTGCACTTTGCGGTTAATGCCCTTTGGCCCTTCAGCGTCCAAAATTTTGGAAATGCCGTTTGGATTGTCCAGGGTGTTTTTTCGAAGTTCAACCAACGCCCGCGCATCTTTATAAAACGGTGTATTGGTATCAAGGTTGGCCAACACGTCGGTGTCCACCGCTTCTTTTAATTGGCGATGAAGGTTTGCGCTTTTTCGATCCCAATTTTCGTTTACAAACTTGCGGAAATTTTCGGCTGTCTTAGCGTCAGTCGGCAATAAATTGCCGTCTTTGTCAATCATGCCCAATTGCTTCATGCGGGCTTTGGCAATGTTGGTCAAACCAATGGTTTCGGTATTAGCCAATGTCAACGATTCGTCGTTCAAAACCTTCATAATGTTTTGCGCTTCGACGGGAATGTCTTTGGCCAACGCGTCACGTTCCGCGTAAATTTTGCGGGTGGCGGTGTCAAAATTTGTTTCCAAATCTTGCAGCGGCTTCAGAATAGTGTTGCCGCGTTTGTAAACGCTGCTTTCGTCCAAGCCAACTGTGCCGCCGGTGTTTTTAACCTGGCGTTCAGCAAAGTCAGCCAGGCGTTTTTGTTCGTCGGCAAAACGTTCTTTTAGGAAATTACCGGTGGCCGTGTCCGTGTTTGAAGTGGCGTAATTGGTAGCGCGTTCTTTGCCTTTGCCTTCAATGGCAGCCAAGTCGGCGGCATGATCCGAACCCAACACGCGATTCAACGTTTTGGCGCGGGAATATTGTTCATCCAATGGCAAACCGTTTTCAGCGTATTTGACTTCGGAAAACGGCGCGTCAGGCGTGGTCGGCTTGCTGGTTCCAAGTGGCGACGCGGCGGGTTGTGATGGCGCTGGCTGGCCTGGCGCGGCTGGCTGCGTTGCAGCCTGGCGTTCGGCTTGATAACGTTGATCTAATTCATCCACGTTGCGTTTCAGTTCAACGCCAGGCGCTTCCGGTGTTCCAGGAACGGCCGCTGGCGCTGCTTTGGGCTTTATGTTGGTAGTGCCAGGTGCAATTGCTTCAACAACGGTTCCAACGGCCCGTTGGACGGGTTCAGGCGTCACCGCTTTGATTGCCTGGCCAGCGTAACCGGCTTCACGTCCAACGGCTCCGGTGACGGCTTGAACGGGTTTGGTTTTGGAAATTGCTTTGGCAGTACCAGGAATTAGAAACGTGGCCTGATTGACCATGTTTTCCACGTCGCCTTTGGGAATATTGATGCCTTGTCTTTGCAAACCTTGATGTATTGCATCAACGCCTTTTTCCAAATTGGCGCCAATGTAATCCATGACTTGACGGCTGGCTTCGCCTTTGTATTCCGGCGTTTGTGTTACGCCAAACGCACGGCCTACAACATCTTTGGGGCTGGTGGTTTCGGCTTTGGCTTTGGCTTCGGCTGCTTCAGGCGACATTTGTGTGCCGTAATAAGCCCGCGCCAGCGGATAAGCCAAAACATCAAGCGTTCCGGTAACCGCATTGATGCCAACGTCGGCCGCGCTAGCAACGCCGCGGCCTTGGGAACGTAGGAATTGGCCAACTTTGCCCACAACGCCACGGGGCTTTTCTTCAACTTTTTCATTTAACGCCGTTTGCACCGCCGCATTAATGTTTTGAGGATTAAAGTCGGCAAAACTTTGGGGCATTTCCATGCCGGTCACTTGGCCAGGCATCAACACCGCGTGAACGGGGTCTTTTTTGCCAAGCGGCCGATGGATGCCAAAACGGTTCAAAAAGTCTTCAGGAACCTTGCTGGAAATATCCACCGCTTCGCTGTGGAACGTGGATTGGCCTGGTGCGCTGGCTGGATCAATTGGCGAAAACACGCCAGGCTTTCCGGCCTTGCTTTGGTCAAACAGTTTTTGTTGTTCAGCGCGGGTGCGAACGCCGCTAGTGATTGGCATATCCGTGCCAAATTCTTGTTTGTAAGCCGCCTGGGCTTTTTGCAAGTTGGCAAGCAATGTCGGGTTCAACCCTTCCAAATTGACCTGGCTTGGCTGTCCTGGTTGGCTTGATGGCTGCGGTGCGGCTTTCGGTTTACGGCCAAATGCTTGCCCCACCGCATTGTCAATGTCGGCAAGGTTTAAGGTTTCCATTATTTGCCCCCGATCAATTTTTGCATTTGTCCAATTTTATTGACCAGGTTTTGATAACCAGCCGAATTAGCGCCACCCGCTTGGTTTACCACTTCCTTGATGGCTTCATTGTCTTTGCTTCTAATGGCATCATACAAACGAATCGCATTGATGCCATCGTTGCCAAGTGTTTGCGACCACCGCTGCTGAAATTCTGTTGCTGCAAATGGATTTTTTGTGCGATTGAAATTGTTTTCAACGCCCTGGGCAAACAATTCCGTGCCCGTTGAAAGGGCGCGGTTTACGCGGGCAGTTTGCTTGATGGCTGCGGGCGTCCATTCGGTCGTGCCGGACATTTGGCCAGCAATTGCGCGGCCAGCGTCGGTGCTTGCCAAACCAGTACCGGCCGACAAGGCTTGCGTTTGCAGCGCCATGTAATGGCCTAGTTGCTGAAGGTTGGTTGCATTGTCGCCACCAATGCCAAGGCCATTCAAGCCAGCATAACCACCAGTTAAGTTTGCAAGTGTTCCGGAACCTTTACCGGAAATTACATCGTCGGCCAACTTAATAATTTGATTGCTATTAAATTGTTGCACCGGCACTTGTTGGGCCATTGCACGGGTGTCCAAACGCAATTTGGTTGCGGCATCCAACGTAGCAGCGTTTTCGCCCGCGGGCATTCGCACCGGCGCGTTTGCTGGCATTACTGGCTGCGCTGTAACTGCTGGCTGCGGCATTGGCGCTGCTGGCGCTTGGATGTTATTTTGCGGCAGCACGGCGCCACCCTGAATGCCAGTTTGGCTAGGCATTGCATTGGCGGCGGGGCCGCCTGGTTGTTGCGCCATATTTGCGCCAGCGGGAATAACAACTTCCCCCAACATTTCGCCGTTGGGGCCGTAAGCAATCGCCGTTGGGTTGTTGTTCATATCCCTTTGTCCCGTTGGCACGTAACGCGCACCTGGGCCAAGTTGGGCGGTCGCCAAAGGCGCTGTTCCAACCGCAATTTTTGGTTCTTGGCCAGCCACCGACGGACGGGTAACGGTCGGCAAGATTTGGGCGCCGGTGTTCAATGTGCCAGGCTGCGGGCCAAACTGCGATTCTTGCGTTGCAACTGGCATCAATGTTTGTGCGCCGGAAATCGCTAACTGCGACCAGTTTGTATTTTCGGGCATCTTGTTCCAAATCGTTTTGTACGAATCGGCAAGGCGCCCAAGGTCTTTGTTGTCGGGGTTCGTGGCCACCAGGTCATCTAGGGCTTTCAAATACGTGTCTTTGTTGTTGACACCCGCTTTTCCCAAAATGTTGAACGTTTGGCCGACCAATGCTTTTTGGTCTTGCGTCAAACCCATTTTGGCTTTGTTGGCTTGGGTTTGTGCCGTGCTTAAATCGGACACGTTTTTTAAAACGTCGCGGCCTGTCAACGGTGCAATTTTTGGAATTGCTGCATTGACTTTGCTCATGTCAATGTTGCCGTCGGTTTGGAAGTTTTCAGGATTGGAAAAAAAATCTTGCAGCCCAATGCGTTCGGTGTCGGTTTGTTTTTCTTTTTTCAACGCAATACCGCCGCGGCCAACGTTAATCATGTCGGCCAGCGACATTGATTGCGGTGGTTTAAGTTGGGTTGCTACCGGTGTAATGTTTAAATCCATGATTTTTTCCTTATCCCAAAAGCGCGTACATCATGCCCGCGTTGCCAATGTTGTTCAAGGCGCCTGAATAAGCATTTGCGGAACCAATTTGGCCGGACGCATAAGCATTGGCGCCAGCAACGCCCAACTGACCAATGTTGGTTCCCGCGGTTTGCATGGTATTTGCAACGTTGGTTCCCAACTGCGCGGCAGCCGATCCGGCGCCTGGTTGGCCTTGGCCAATGTTAGCCACGCCCGCCAGGGTGTTGTAAATGTCGCGCTTTTGTTGCATCAATTGAGGAAGCGCCGTTCCCATTGTGTAGTCGATGGCAAACTTTTGACCAGCCCGTTGGACGTTTGATCCACCACCACCGACGTTCATGCCTTGCATGGCCCCGCCGGTTCCTTGCTGGACGGCAAACTGATACCCAGGCATATTTTGTATGTCCTGGGCGGTTACCGGCGAAGTTAAATTGGGCAACATTTCCTGAAGTCGCGTCAGCCCTTTGTAACCCGTTTCTCGATAAGGTTGGCCAAGTTCCAATTGCTTTTGGAACATTTCCTTTTGGAAGGCAATGGAATCCAGCGCGGTTTGACGTTGTAATTCCGCGGCCTGGCTTGTCGCGCCCGCTTGGGCTTGTGCGCCTTGTTGGGCCGCTTTTGAACCCATGTAGCCGCTTACAAGGCTTGTCCCACCAACGATTAGTGCGGCAGTTACAAATGTCATAATTTTTTTCCTTCCAATGATTTCATCTCGTCGATGATGTTTTTCAATTTATTACCTGAATCAAACATCGACGTTTCATCCGGTTCGACCAATTCCAATTCGATCCTGTCCAATTCGGTTTCTTCCGTTTTATGGATCGTTACGCCAATTGAATCCTGGGTGGCCAAAGTCACCCGTTTTGTTCCAGGCTTGCATTCAACAACATCGCCAGCCTGAAGTTTTTTCATTCCGTTTTCCGTCCAGGCAATTATCTCGCCCTTCGCGCATAAAAAGAAGTGGGGATGTTTGTGAACCTTGCCAACAATCAGCGTTCCAGCCTGGCGAAAAACCCGACGGCAATACATACCAGGCACAAAATAATGCTCAGTCTTCAATTCCGCTTGCGGGTGTTTAATCATTTCCGCTTGCAGCCGGTCAATCTGTTCCCGCGTTGGCGTGTCGCCAATGATTTCAAGTTCAGTCAAAACGTACCCCCGCCAATGCCGTTTAAGGCTGTCAAATCGGTAAATTTGCCCGCGGCCGGTGTTGTCAGGCCAATGGTCGAATCGTTGATGGTGCAATTGTCAATCGTTACGTTGGCAATTGTGCCGCCCGTAATCACAATGTAAGCAATGGTGGCCGACAAAATGTCAGGGCTTTGCAACCAAATAATCCATTCCCGCGCTGGCCGTCCGGTCGTCGGATCAAGGAACGGCGATTGCGGAAACCGAATGTTTGTGGATGACGCTGGATTGGGGGCAACCATTAGTTATCCCCCACCGACGCTTTCAGGTTTGCGGAAACAATCACGGCCTTGACCGGATCAGACACTACAACCTCAAAAATGCGGTCACGCGACCAACCCAAACGGCGCCAAATCGCACGGTTTTGATATTGGCCAATTTTGCCAATCGTAATCCAATGCTCGTTTGACCAGGTAGAACCGCCGTCATTTGACCAGCGCAACATGGCCTGGGGGTCTTCGCCTTGGCCGGTTGTAAGGCCCACGCCAGGTTGGAATTGAATTTGAAATTCCTCAAAAAACTGGCGCTGTAAATCCGTGGTCAGGTGAACCGCACGGCGCAAACGACGAATCGTTGAACCGTTGTCGGTGTAAACCGCATTGTCCAGGCTGTAAATCTTGCCGTTTTCAAAATCGCCAACCAGGTTTTTGCCAGCAAAAAACGCATAGCAATTTGACCGGTGGCGATAGTATCCGGCCACGTTGTCCCAGGAAAGCCATTTGTGCCATTGTTGCGTTGCCAGGTCATAAACCCATGTCAGGTTAATTGAAGGGAACGTCACGACATACATTTCGTGGCCTTCAATTTGATAGGTGTAGGCAAATGCGTCGGACACGTCAGCGCCAACCAGGCTGTTTTCAACCGCGTGGGTGGAAGTTCGAACAAACGTGTAACCATTCACCGCGCCAATGATGGCCTGGCCGCGGGTGTCGCGGCTCACAAACATAAACGATTCGCCAAACCTGGCCACGGAATATTTGGCAGCGCAGCCGTGCTGCATGGTCGTGCCGCTTACCCGCTGAAATGGGAAAGTAATCAAACCGGAAATTACGGTTCCAACGTCCACCCAAACTTCGGTGGTGACTTCGCCAAGCAAATAAACCTGGCGGTGGTCAACAATCAAAGCCACCAAGTTGTCAGGGGCGCCGTCTTTGCTGCCGTAGTTGCCCGTTGTGCTGACAGCAAGGCCAAGGTCAGTTGCGGCCCAATTTTGCGTTCCTGGCTCGTTGTAAATGATGTATGAATCCACGGTATCGGTGGACGTGGCGCCTTGCCAAACGCCGTCGGTCGAAGGCAGCGTGGCAAACGTGTTGGTGGCTGCCACCCAGGTGTAACGGTTTGGGCCGTCCACAATGTAAGCGGTCAGGCCGTTGTTGGTGGTCACGTTGTCGGTCATTTCAACCTGGCCGGTGTTGGTGGTCAACGTTCCGATTTGCGTGGCCACAAAAGCGGTGGTGACGCTATAAACTCGGTTGCCCACAACAACAACCAAATACTGGCTGCCGGACAACGCCCGCATTCCACGCACTTCCGCTTGAAATAAGGCCAGTTCTTCAACCAACCCAGGGGTTGGGTACAACGCGACAACGCCGCGGCTTCCAGGCTGCTTTGTGGGGTCAATTTCAGGATAAAAATTGATGCACTCTTGCGCGTCTTGGTAGATTGACGGGGCTTCGTAAGAAGCGCCCACGAAGCCGAAGTCAGGCATTATGCAAATCCCCCATCCATGATGAAACCGGCATCTTTTGATTTGCCCATCAACAGCGTGTCAGGGTAACGCGCCACTTGCGGCGGCCGCATATTGGTGCGCTTGATTGTCGCCTTTGCTTGGGCTGCCAGCGAATTTATCATGGCCATTTGAACCTGGTTCATTTTGCCAAACATAGGCAGCAACCGTTCGGCCAAACACCAGCGCAATGCGTTGATGTAACCAGGCGGCAGCGCAATGTCGTCGGTCTGCGCGGTAAACGTGCGGAATTGCGTATAGGCAAAAATGTGCATTTCGCCCTGGGCGGGATTTGGCCAAACGTAAATCGTGCCAAGGTTTTCGCTTGCCTGGTAATAAACGCCTTTTGGCCAGGGGCCGTTCAATTGCTTCAGTCCAATTGATTCGTATTGTTCCAAGGCAAAAATCGCCACGGGGTAGTCTAGGCCGCCCCCGTAGATTGGGGCGCCGTTGCTGGTCGTGGTAACGCGCACAAACGCGGATTCCAGCGTCAGCGGGCGTTCGTAGTAACCCTGAATGGTTGTGCTGGCCACCGTTTGCGATTTGCTGACGGTGTAGGTTCCCGCTTCGTTGACGTTGCCGCCGCCACCGCTGACAAAGTTCACAATCGTGGTTCCGGCTGCAACGCCGGTTCCCGTCAACGTTTGGCCAATGGTGATGGCGCCTGAAGTCACGCCGTTGGTTGGAATGGTCAGGGTTGTGCCGCTGATTGAACCGGTAAACGTGCAGCCGACCTGGCCGCCTGGCCCAATGGTGTATTGCGTTTGGTTTTGAACGACGGGGAAAATGATTTCGGTTTTGTAAAAAACCATCATGTTTTCGTTCGACCATTGGGCGCACATATCGTTCAACATATCGTAGCCGTCTTGG
>Ga0181344_1000431_pt1 | contig 16859 bp, 9 predicted proteins | sample Su13VDMLBDD_FD_130098 | JGI IMG/M metagenome (GOLD analysis project Ga0181344, IMG submission 130098) | Freshwater viral communities from Lake Michigan, USA - Su13.VD.MLB.D.D | ecosystem: Environmental > Aquatic > Freshwater > Lake | place: USA: Michigan | collected 2013-07-15
AGTTCTATGAGGTAAAGACAAGCATTGGGAAGGTGTCTAAGTTACAAGAGTATAGACATAAAGAATTGGAAGACCATGGGATCTACGTTGAGGTATATAGAGGATAAGGTAGTGCTATTTGATATTGACTACCCATTCCAAAAGAAAGTAAAAAAGTATTCTGAAGAGACAATAAAGCAAATTGTATTTCAGATTGTTGACAACATAAATGAGCTACCAAAAGATAATGAGCTCACTCAGGATGTTTACGGAGTAATTAAAGGTGAGAATCCTTTGTTCTTTATGATTGAATATCTTAATGAAGATGATGAGATACCACTAATGGTAGACTTCTCTGAAGTAACTGTTGATGAATACTTAGATGCAATAAACGAAAACAAACACCTAAAAGAATTATGATTGAGCAACAAAGCTTTGAGGCAACAAAAACACTTGAATTTATAAGCACATTCCTTGGTGTTGACATCACTCATAGGTCTAGAAAAAGATGCTATGTTGAGGGAAGGATGATGTATACAAAGTTGATGAAGAGACACACTAGATTGTCTCTTACAGACATTGGCAGAATGATAAGCACAGACCACGCTACAATTATTCACTACCTAAAAAACTTCCAATACATCAAAAAATCAGACCAATCATTCTCAGATAAGTTTGACACTTTGTCTGAGATGTACGAAGAGTTTAGAGGGTCTTGGTTTGATGATGAGAAGTATGATGATAAGAAAAAGATAAAGATGCTTGAGATGTCACTAAACTCACTAACAGAAAAGAAAGAGAAGTACGAGAGATACTTCAAGAAGATAGAAAGAATTGATTCAATAGTACAACTTATAGAACAGAGGACGCCAAAGGGAGAAGAGGATTATGTTGAGTCAAAGATTAATAGAATGTTTAACTCAATAATATTTAACCCATAGATGGCGAAAGGCAGCGGTATAGATAGAGCTAAACTCATAATTGTTTATATGGATCGTATACACGACTGCCTAGATGATATCTACGAGGCGCTAGTTGACCGTGAATACCAAAGATTCAGAGATGAGGTTGAGTCGGCTATAGAGCATCTCGAGCATTTACTTGAGAAGAAAGATGACTTATTTCGAGACAGAAGAGGATAGACTACGTGAGAAAAAAGCGATTGAACGCTTTGTATCTATTTTCGATGGCACATATCAAAAGCTAGGCGATCACGATATCGACTACAAGGTATTTGACAGCAATGGAACTCTTATTTCATACGTTGAAGTAAAGGGTCGTAAGAAGAATATTGCCAATGCGTATCCGCTGCCAATTGGATGCAGAAAACTATTAAAGCTTATTGACAAGCGCCTCAACCCTGTTGTTGTTTGGGCTTGTGACGATGGCGTTATTTACGCTGAGCTAAAGAAGCTAAAAGGTAAAGTCCTATTTAGCGGTAGACCACCAAGAGCAGGGTCAGTTAATGACGATGAGCTGATGGCCTACTACGACAAGCAGAAAGCTTTTAAGTATATCAGATACGATTAGCGAAGTCTTTTCTGATAGTCTTTTATCTTTTCTTCAAATAATTTTTGAGCTTCTTGAATTCTAGCATTCATTTCCTCATTAGTGATCGATCCACTAGCTGACTCTTTTACTGCTTTACTTATTTCTGAAGACATTGTTGACTTAGCTGATTGAATCTTTGAGCCTATGTTCTCAGCTGTAATCTTCTCAGCTTTTTTGAGGTCACCATATATCCAATCTTGCTGAACCTTTCTAATGTTGTTATAGAAAGGAACAAACCCTAAAGACCCCGGTACTTCAAGAGCAACTCTCCATTTTTCTTTACGTTGTCTTTCTTTTTTATCCTCAGTCTTTCCTTCATCAGCATACATATACTTACCAATGAATCTTCCTGTCTTTATAAATGGTGAAATTGGTCCAATAGTATTCATTGCGATATCCATTAATGGATCTTTTGATCCCTCTTTGGGAGCAATTGTGTACTGAAGCTGATCAGTGTAGGCATCGTACTCACCATTTCTCAAGAAGTCAAGATAGTTTTGGTTAATGTACTCAACACCCATATTGATTGGAGCTCTTGCTACGTTACCAAAGTTTCTTCCGAACATCATAGTAGTAAATGTTGAGGCAAGACCTTGACCAACTTCTTGAGCAAGTGTCTTTTTCTTTTCTTCCTCATCATCCTCATCATCTCTGTATCCTAGCAATCCTGCTGCCATGTCAATCACTGACTCACCAAGCATTGAGATAACCACACTATACATTGTCATACGAGCTGTAACCGCTGCAAGTTCAGCAACAGCTTCTTTCTTGGATATCCTTCCTTCTTTAAATAGTTGGTATATAGCAGATCGAGCTGTCATGTATTCAAATAATAAGAATTTTGACATGAAGCCATTGAATGTTTTATACCACTTCCAAAATCTACTAGCCTTTTGCTCAGGAGAAATTGTGTTTCTAAGCACAGTTAGTGCCGCATTGTCGGTTGAACCGGCACGTACTGTGATGTCATCAGCCTCGCGTCTTGCTTTCTCTATGGCATTAGCATACTTGTCCATGTAGGCCTCATCATTTGCTGCCAACTTATTTACGTCAACTTCAACTCCCGCTTCTTTTTTGAACTCAGATGCAAATGTTCCAATCCACAATGGCTGCATCATTATCTTATCAGGCGTTGAGATCAATGTATCAGCTGTAAGCTCAGCCACATTCTTAACTTTCTTACCTGTTAGGTTGTAGATTTGCTCAGCTCTATTTCTTACCTCTGAATTCACAGATGATCCCTTTAGACCTGTAACTTGTTGAAGTATACTTGTGTCAACCATACGGTTTGACAATGTATTCCCCGGTTTGATACGGCTTGTCTGAGTACTTCCTACATTGTTGAGTAAGTTAAAGAAGTCAGAAGACATTAAGAACTTAGAATAAGCTGTTCCTTTTGCCCAAGTAACAGGAGCTACGAAAGTAACAAATGCAGCATTGGATATAAGCTCTCCCATTGATCTTTCAACACTTGCTAACATTGTTCGGTAACCCTGCTTAGCTAACTCTGCAATCACCGCATCCTCTTTTGTCGCTTGCATCATGCTATTTCCAATAGAGTTGTCAACAATTAAATCAAATGAGTCGCGCAATGCATTTACAAACTCTCTTTTTGATTTGTCAAGCACACCATCTTTTACGTCCTTTTCAAGCTGTTTAAGAGCTATTCTAGACTCACGAATAGTAGGAGTCATATTGTAGTCCATAAGTACTGCAGAAGAGCTCTTTCTAACTGACGAGAATGGGTCAAAGTTAATAGCACTTACCCTTCCTGTTCTCTCAATCAAACTCTTGGCTTTAGTTGATGCTTGTCTTGTTGAGTCAAACATTTTTCTGATGTCAACAATTGAGCTGAACTGATCATTACCTGTATCGTCACTTATTGTAGACAATGAGATATAGTTGTTGATTGGATTAATTCTATTACCTCTGATAACCGCAGCTGTAAACTCAGCTTTCTCAGTCATTGAATCATTAATCTCACGTAGGCCTTTTAGAATTCTCTTCTCTTCAGCAGAGAATGACTTGTACAATTTATCGCTATCAATATTTCCATCAACAGAATATTCATCAACAATATCTTGCAATGCTTTAGCATCACGGTCGGTATACATTGATGTAGTTCCATCCTCAATCTTTTGTATTGTCTTATCAATAAACGCTTGTGCAGGATTGACCTGTTTGCTATCAGGGTTGCTATCATTTTCAACCTGAAGCATATAAGTCATCATTTTGAATTTTGACTTAGTTGCCTCTCTACCATTATTTGAAAAATGTCTCAATAAGTCATTCTCAAGTTTGTCAACTTTATCTCTAATGATTTTGTTCTCATCATTGAATCGTTGTATTGCTTGAGCAATTGGCTCGTAGATGTTATTGAAGAATGGCCTCTCTTTGAAGTTGCCAAATACCTCATCAATAAACGCAGCAGAGTTGCCCTTGATAATATTGGTATAGACATTGTCTCCGGTAACTTTTGACTTAAGCTTTCCTTTCAACAGCTCACCGAACATTACTTTAACTTGTTGTATTGGTGATATCAAATCTTTAGCTTTAACTAAACCACTCATACGCTCACGCAATTGCTCAGCTTTATGAGTTAAGAAACCATTGTTGATGTTGTTGATGACCTTGGACAATTGGATTACCTCATCGTCAGTAAGCATTTCATAAGCTTTAAGCTTAAGTAATTTAGTTAACTTCTTAGCTACATCACGCTCATCTTTAGTTGGTAAGTCAGCAGTGTTAATAGTAGCTGATGCCACAGCTTTTTTAGCTTCCTCAACTTTTTCAGCTTTCTTGCTTTCCTTCGCCTGTTTCTCAGTGAATAATGAGCGATACTTCTTCATCAATGATCTTTCGTATTCATTGATCAAGCCTTCATCAAACATTTTATTTAAGGTCTCAGTAAAGTTTATCTTGCCTTCCTCAACTACTTTGTTGTCGTTGAAAAGTTCAATAAGCTCTTCAGCAAGACCTGCTTCCATTTCAACTGCATCAATTACGTCAATGAGGTTTTCTTTTACTTCATTGTACTCATTTAGATTAAGTACAGCAGCACGCTCACCCATCATCATGACAACATCTGAGTACTTGTTAAATACATCGTCAGGAATGATAGATGGATTGATTGCAAATACTCGCTCCATCAATGGCGCCAAGTCTTTGGCTATACCAATCTTTGTCTTGATATTCTTTTTAGCGGTAGGTAATTTCTTTCTTACGTTAGCAATCTTGTTAGCGTACTCAGCATCATTAAACACCTTACGCATATAGTTTACAAAATTGTTGATTGAATTCTCGTCAAGCAAATTTGTTGCAGAGAACTTACGCAATACTGACACAGCCTGATTGGTGGTGATATGGCCTTTCTTAACCATCTCCTTAACGTATGCGGTCAATTCTTTAGAAGCCTTTGTAACCTTAGCTAAGGTTGTCTTAGCTCCTTTCTCGAAGTCCATAAGTTGCTTGACCATTAGGTCATACTCAGGCATTGTAATTTTCTTGACGTCTTTTACTTCGCCAAATAATTTCTTGACGCTAGGAGCTGACTTCTCACGTTTACCAAATTTCTTGCGAAGATCTCTGACCATTTGCTCACGCTGAACGTCAGTAGCTCTTGTGTATACTGCTGACCCCTGAAGATAATTCATGGCATTGTCAAATACCTTCTCTTCAGATGCTCTTCTCTTGCGAGACTTCTCAATGATACCTTCAAGCTCAGACATCATTCGATCAAAGCCACGTAGCTGTTCAACCTTGGCTTCTTTCTGTGGTCTAAGTAAGTTGTCAAATACTGCAGTAATTTCAGGTGTAAGCTCAATGTCAATACTGCTACCTTTGATTTTTCGGTAAATATTAATTAACCAACTTCTTAATTTCTCAAATACATTTTTGAGCGCAGCAGTTGGCGCTTTACCATCACGCAAGTACTTCTCAAAACCTCTAGAGAATTTCTCATCAGCGGCAACAGACCACTCACCATTGAAGACTCCGGCCCAATCCATTGCTGCTTGGTAATCTTTAGCAAAGTTTTCATCTTGCTCAGATAACTTCTCAAGAACACGACGACCAAGGTGACCTGTAATCTCATGCGCTAGTGTTGAGATGTCAGCACCATCGAAGATGTATACTGACGCCTTGTTGTCATTTTGGAAGTCAATAGCACCCTTGATGCGACCACCTTCATTTTGGAAGGCAATGATTGGATTAATTAAATCATCCTGTGTAATGTTTGTTTTCAACCAAGGCCTGCCGTTTCCATCCTCAACAAATTCAGCATCAGGGCGTGTCTTTTGAATGTACTTATTAAACTCCTTGTATTTATTTACAACTGTTTTCTGAGTATCACTTAATTCACTTTCAAAATTAGATGCATCTGTGTCATCGTATTCATTAGGTTGTTGGAATTCCTGTATCCAATTTGAATTGTCTACTACATAGTAGGTATCTCTTTCGTCAGAGTATACTATACCTCCACCAAACAAATCTGAAGGGTCTTGTTGATACAAATCATACCTGATATCAACTACAACTACTTCTTCAATGTCATCCCAAAGAATAATATCTTGATCAGGGTTTTGTTTTGCATAATTACGTAATACTTTACCTACATAAAAAGAATAAGCTTCATTTTCTTGATATTTAGAGATGTCTTTTTGACTAACACCATCTCCAAATTGTTTATTAAAATCTGACTTTAATGCATCGTAAACATAGTAATCAACCTCACTATCAATAAATTCATTAATGCCATATACATTTACATAATTAATTGGAGCTGCCTTAAAAGAATCTCTGTCGCTATCAATAACTACATACTCTTCTCCTTCGTAATCTATAGTATCACCCGGATTCAATTCATCAGCATATCTAGATGATGTTATCTCATAAGGCGCAATAGTACCTTTTCCTGATACATATCCCTCAATAATCGCTAATGTATATGGTGATGGGAACCAAAGCTCTGTAGCTCCTACTTCAGCAGCGTGCTTGACAGCTTCTCTAAATAGACGAATCTCGTGTACCTTTTGAGATGCAACAAATTGCTTGAGAATCAAATCTCCTTCCTTAGAGTTCTTTACTTCATCAATTAATTTTTCTTCTAATGAAGTTACTTCTTTTGATAATTCTTGCACAAAATCATTCATCTCATCATCTATACGATCTGATTTTAAATCAAATGATTTCTTGGCAATGTATAGAAAACCTGTGTCATTAGGTAAATTAAGAATTCTTTCTTTATAATTTCCTGACTTTTCTCTTAATTCATTTATTTTATTTTCAGCTTCGTTAAAATCTCTATTATTTCGAACACGATCTCTAACGTCTTTCCACTTTCTTATCTCTTTTTGTATCTCAATATCTTCATCAACAAGATCTTCCTTAGATGGTATTTTAGTTTCATTGTTTTCAGCCATCCATAACTTCTTGCCTAACTCAATACCTTCTTCTCGGCTTGAACCGGTTGAAAAATTCTCAGTAAACATTCTTCTTAGCGCCCTTTCAAGAAAATTAAGCGCATTTTCTTGCGCATCTTTTTCGCTAAGGATAGCGTAATCCATGTTATCCACTTCAACCTGATAGATTTTTTTTGCGTCTTTATATATGCTAAATTTAGTTGTGTCAGGAAAAAAGTCAACTTGCGTTCTGTATCCTGTCTCGTCCTCAAACTGCTTGATAATCTTTTTATTTTGCTCTAACGTTTTGCTTGACATTAAGTCTTGCAACTTGGTCTTGTCAATTGCTTTTCTGTATAAATCAGATGCTTTGTTCTTTTGGAAGTAATCACTCTGAGCTTCTGCTAAATAGTATCTATTTCTAGACTCATGATACCAACCTCTGATGTGTCCAAACAAACCAACATTTAACTCCGAGTTTTGAGAAGATCTGTTTCTGTTTTCAATCCATTTCTCAACAGACTGCTTATTACCTGCTGTGCCTACATATGGCATTAATTGCTCACCAACTAATCCTGCAGGAACATCAGCGTCAATAGCAATGTATTGGTTTGTGCCCGGTAACTCACGAACTTCCCAATTTCTAGGCTTTAATTTATCGCTGATAAAGTCACCACTGAAGTGACCTTTCTGTCCGTGATCCACAGGTGAGTTGTATACAATTGTCTCAGCAACACCATATGTCTCGTTACCGCCAAGATTATCCATACCGTAGTCAGCGTATGTTGTCGTCTCAAGCTTCTCAAGTTTCATTACCTGAAGGTCAACGTCATTCTTGAACTCATCAAACTCAACACGTTTTACTCCTTGGTATTTATCAAAGTCAAGTACACGGTTGATGATGTCCTTCTCAATCTCTTTACCACGAGACTTGATCATATCTTTGATGTTCTGAAGAGCTACAGTTGTTCCCTGCATCTTCTTGAACTCAGGAAGATTGAACACAGCTAATGACACACGACTAATTGGAGCCTGAGGTATCTCTACATTTTGGAATAGTATACCACCTTTCTCCTTGATGGCCTCAAGGTCACCTGCTTTAACCTCATCAATGAACGTCTCATAGAAGTTGTCATTGCCTGTAGTCTCAGCCCATACTGATGCCATGGCATCACTTAGTGACATAAGAGCATTAATCTCTTCGTTAGTCATCGCATTCTGCCCTTTTTGAGCAGACACCAATAGACCTGAATCTCTTAGTTGTTCGAGCGATTTCTTGACTCCCTCTCTTTTATTAGTTGGTTGTACGCCTGTTGCAACTTGTCCTTCGGCACCACGACCGGTCTCTGTCCCTTGTTCGCTGACGACAGGTCTCTCTTGAATTGTTTCATTTACTTCTTGTTTAGTTCCGGGCGCGACTGCTAACCCTGCATCAATCATTTGTTGACCACTGAAGACCAACTGTACTTTTTCTTTCTTTCCAAATAATCTCTTCCTTACTTCAGCCACACCCATCTCAGGTTCAACACCTTTAAGTTGTTCAGGAAGTGTCTCAGGAGTAAACTCAAACCTTTGACTAGGCTGAGCCTCAGGTAAATTTTGTACATCAGATTGTACATTTTCTTGTACTTCAGGTTGTAATAAATTAAAATATTTATTTTTGAATATGCCATAAGTATTGGTCATTTGACCTCCTTTTGCGGCAGCCTCTTTCTGAACAACACCATCAAAACCTAATGCTTGAACAGCTTGTGAGAATGCTTCATTTGCTTCAGGTTTATTTAATTTAGCTGTGAATAATTCTAAATTATCGCCTGCCTTAGATTCAAAATCAGATATTAATTCTAATACTTTTGATATATTTTCTTTTGGTAACTCACCTGACTTTTTTAATTCAGCAACTACACTTCTTAAGTTATTAGCAATATCAGAACCTCTAACATCTGTTGCTAATTTATATGGCATTTCAATTGGATTAGAAGGCTTATCAATTTCTAAGGTCTCAACATTTAATGTACCATCTTCTGATGTGCCTGCGTAGTTTTTAGCTACCTCTTCATCTTCAGCAACCCATAATGTAGATGAGTTATCTGAACTCATTACATTATTTCCTGTTCCTCTAAATACAGTTATTTTTTCTTTAGCGACTTCTGCTTGAGGCTGTTCTCCTTTAGACTCTTCGATTTTAACTTCTTCTCCGACAACTTCTCCGGTAATCCCTTGAGGTTCTGTTTCGGGTTTTCCTTTCTCCATTTGTTGGCTAATTCCGGCTCCTGACTGAACAGGAACCTCATCTGCGCCTTGCTCTTGAACGGCATAATCTATTGGTATTTGTTGTAAACTATTATTAATCTCGTTAATACGATCTGTTTGAGGTTTAACGAGGTTCGGGTCTTTCCCGGCAATCTGATTATTTAATTCATCTCTCTCAGTCATTAGACTAAGAGCAACTGACTTTCCTTCTGCACTGATACCTTCAGGCATTTGATCAACCTTTCCTTTAACATCTTGGAAATTCTGAACAATTGCTTGTGCTTGTTCTTTGTTTATTTTTCCGCTAAGCATATCAGCCTTAACACTTGCTAATACAGCTGAGTCCATTCCTTCAGTTTCAGCGGCCTGCATCAAAAGCTTAAGTTCATTGCTATTGGCTTTCATTCCACGGACACCTGCTTGTCCTGCATTATATACGGTGCTCATAATACCACCGCCTAAGGCACCTAAGTATCCTTCATAAAGAGCATCTTCAAAAACTTTTCCTGCACCTTCTTTGTTGAAGTAATCAGTCTTTTGACCTAAGTCATAAAGTTCTTTTATACCTGCTGACGAGAGGCTTTCTAATGCTTCAGTTGAACCTTCTACAACCATCCCTCCAACAACATCAAGACCTGCACTTGTTAAGTACTTCTTGGTCTCATTCATTATAGCAGCTTCAATAACTTCTTTTGGAGCGTCCTTTGGTAAAGATGAGAATACATTTTTCATGATGCCCATCTTAAGGCTTTTGCCTGTAGCTGAGCTAATCTTTCCAAGGGCAAAGTCTAAACCAACCCTATTAAGTGCAGCCGATACCATACCGTAAGCTCCGGCCATAATCATTTTCTGTTGCTCAGTCATTCCCTCAACTTGGTCAAGCTCATCCTTAAGCTCATAGTAACCCATGCCATATAAGGCTATGTTGCCTACTGTTGATCCACCTGCTGATGCGGCTACTAATGATTCAGTAAGAGCAAACGCTGCCTTTGCAAGGTCAGCTCTCTTATCTGATTCCATATACTCTTTTGTGGTATATAGACCAAGCTCTTTTGCTGTATTCTCAGCTAAGTCTTTTGATTCAATTCCCATTATGCCTAATGCCAATCTAGGTAATGATGAAAGTCCCTTTATTGCTGAGTATGTTAATCCCCCTCCAAAACTACCTTTTGATTCTTGGATGAGGAAGTTTTCTGCCGCAGCTCTTTCAGCTGACTTCTTGACTAAGTCGCTATTGTCAGTTTGAGCTTTGATTCTTGATTGCTGAGTTTTTAAGTCAGCCTCCATCTTTTCAATCTGTGGCTTATACTGCAAGTCATATTGAGCTTGAGTAATCTCACCACTTCTTAATTTAGCATCAGCATTATTTAGGAATGCTGCAGCATCTTTCTTTTTTGTTGCATAATCTTGGATGTCTAGTTTAATATCATCCTGATATGCATTTAATCTTTTTATTTCAGCATCATCAGCTTTAAGTTCAGCTAACGCAGCTCTCGCTTCAATGTCGTCAACTTTGCCTGTCTTATTTACGTAATCAGAGTATTTATTAAAAACCTCTTTTACTTGTTCTGACTTTGCTCTGTAATAATCAGCGCGTTCTTTTTTAGCTTGATTCTCAATAATTGGAAATGCAACATCTCTATCCATAAATGATGGCGTGACAGTAGTAACTGATCCACCACCCGGTAGAACTTTTGTCTCCACTTTATCTTCAGCCATCTTCTCTACCCTACGTAGTTCAGCTTCTTCTTTAGAAACCTTAGGGTCATAGTTTGTATTTAACCAACCTCTAAGCATATCTGCCTGAGCTTTATCTTGGCTAAATGTGTAGTTATCTAGTAAGAACTCTTCTTGTTTACCATTAGGAGCTGTTACCATAACTCTATCTGCTCCTATTTGTGATTGCTCAAATTTGAATGCAGGAAATAATTGCTGTAGTTTAGGAACCACAGACTCCTCAGATTGGTCTACCAACTTAGAGTTGATATATGATAAATTGTTTTGAAATTGCTTCTCTAGATTGTTATAATCTTTAGCCTTATCAGCTTCTTTTTTAGAGCTAAAAGGTTTAACATCCTGCTTGAATTGAGAATTGAGATATGAAATATTTTTCTCATCAGTAATTGTAACCCAATTGTCTGTTCCTTTATCTTTGCGAACCCAATTTCCATCACTAACTCTGTACTCTCTATTCTCATTCCCCGGAAGTCCTGTAAATGTTTGGAATTCAGTAGATGTACTACCTTGCTTATTGAAGTATCTATTTAACTCAGCAACTCTTGATGGGCTTTTAATCTGTGTAAATTCAGCTTGAATATTAAGATTAGGCGTGCCTCCTTTTTGAATGACAGCACCTGACGCACTTATATCACGCGTTGGCTTTTGAGCACTAGGTGTATACTTTGTTTCATACCACACCCCATTCTCAAACTTATACTCTTTGTTAGGGTCTGATGGATAGCCTTTAATTATCTCAGCTCCGCCAACTTTCTTTGTAACAGGCTTAGGCTTAATAGGTTGCTTAACCTCTTTGGTAGAAGAATCCAATGTAGGTTTTTCCGATTTGGAACCCAAGTCGGTAGACTCTTTTTTTTTTACAGGTTCTTGTTTTCCACCGCTCCAAGCAGTATTAAATGTATTAAAATCAGTTGTATTAAATAGACCTTTTTGAGCGCCTAAATCATATAACTTTTGTCTTTGAGCATCGTTTGCTGATGCAAAAGTATTGAAATCAGTAGTATTTATAATACCTTTCTGTTTATACAAATCGTATAACTGCTGTAGCTTATCATTCATAACGTAAAGTTACTATTTTTTAAGAATATTATGGATTAAACAAATTGTCTCCTGCTGCAGGAATATTTGATTTAGGCTTAGTAGTATTCTGATTAGATCCTCCGCCTGATCCTCTACGTATGTTATAATTTTGTTCAGTATATATTGATGGGTCATAAACATCTAATTCCTCATCTCCCTCAATATAGTTGCCAAACAAGTAATATCCTCTTTGATTTTTAAAGTTCTCTCCTCCTAGTTGATACAATTGATTAGCCTCTTTAGTATCAATACCTGTTAAGAATGGAGCTAAATTTCTTGCATCTGTTATTGTCTTGAATTTACCCGGATTACTTTTATAGTCTACAGCAACTCCTTTTGTTAAATTAGGTGCTACTAATATCCTATTCTTTCCACCATTCTTACCCGGTTCAAAAACAAATGTATAATTAGTGTTATCAAGAGAAGATAAGTTACCTGTTCTCAAAGCCTGATTTGATCGCTCATAAACACCAAAAGTGTTCTTAGTTTTATTTCCTCCGCCACCACCATAGTTAGGTGCGTATTGGATAGAAGGTTCAGCTTGAAGATCGCTCTCAATCTTTTGGTCAATAGCCTGACGAGTCTGTGTTCTTAAAAAATCACTAGCTACTTTTGTCTGAGCTTCAGTAAACCTAGGTCTAAGCATACCTGACCCATCATCATCAAGTAAAATATACTTTGGATTTGTCTTTGCCAACTCAGCATCGAATGTAGGTATATATGCATCATTTGTACCCGGAACCTTATCAATTGAGTCTGTTAATAAGCCAAGAGCATTAAATGGATTGGCGAGTTGCGCCTGAACCATTTTGTCTTCCCATGATGTATAGTCAGTTCTAAGCTTTTGGTCTTCAATCTGATCAATTCTAATCATTCGATACCCTTGCTTGAACTTGCTCATATTTGTGGTAATGAAATCACCCAAAGCCTCAACCTCTTTACCAACAGCACCAACATAGTCATACTTATCAAGCTTGACATTCATACGATTGCGCAATTGGTTTACGCTCATATAGTTGTCAGGATTCTCATCCATCATAAATACTTCTTTGCCATCAGCCCCAACTCTCTTAACCATCTTAGCAATGCTAATTTGAGCGTTAGTTGGATTGATATAAGCTTTGGTATTTTTAAAGTTGCTTAAACCTTCTATTTGCTCCATAAGCCAAGCCTCAGTCTCCTGAGATTGCCCAAGCTGATAGCGATCCATTGTCTCCTTAGCTTTGTCTTGGTATTCTTTAGATATAGCAAACATTTGGTTGGTACCGTCATTTAAACTTTGTCTCTGAACAGTGTAGTCACGAACGCTCAATCGACCACTCTTGAGTAGCCTATCTTGCATTAATCTCATCTGTGCTGCATCATTAGCAAAGTCTAATGTCCACTCATTGGCAGGCTTAAAGTCACCTGTTGGGGCATTAGCTAATACCTCACCGAATTGTCTTGATGCCTCATCAATAGCAGCCTTTTTCTCTTCACGGATTGCTGATTCAGTTTGAAGCATTTCCGTAACGTTCTTGCCAACCTCTGCCCAATTTATTTGAGAGTCAGCACTACGTTCCGCAAAGTTATAATATGTCTTAGCCATATCGTATTAATAAGGTTTAAAGAAATTAAATTCATTCGCTAATGCTTGCTGATACAAATCATTAAATTGCTTGCTCCCAAGTATTATTTGTTTTTGCTCAGGAGTTAATGAATCAATAACTTGTTTAGCTTGACTAGGAGACATTTTACTAATCATTTCAGGGTCAAAATTAGATACAGCTGTAGGTAATATAGCGCTTTGCTCAGCTGTCAATGGACCCCCCTGTGGCATCACAGATGGAGTATTAGCCGTTCCTAATCCCGGTGCATTTATATTTCCAATCGCTGCTAATTGATCAGCATTTAATTTCAATTTTCCAATTGCAGCTTGCTCAGCTTTAATGTCAGTGCCATATAACGCAGGAAGTTTTGCAGCTTGAGTAAGCATACTAACACCACCTGCAATAGCGTTCTGAGTTGCTTGTGAAGCACGCTCATCATACATTGCTGATGCCATCTGTGCTCCTGTGGCTTCATCTAAAGCTATCTGTGTCTTAACATCTTTTAGCCTTGAATCCTCAGCGGCAGACAACTTAGCCAAGTCAGCCATCTCTTTCCCTTGACGAGTTTGAATATCACGTAATGAGTCTGCATATTGAGCCTGAACTCTACCTGCTACTGCAGCAGCGCCTCTCTCACTTTCACGACCTGCCTCAATAGCTTGTGCACCTGCTGATGCTAATGCCTCACGCTCAATCTCATATGGTTTCATTTGAACAGCAAGCTGATCATATGCATTTACTTCTAAAAGTTTTTTAGCTTCATTCATGAATTTTTCAGCGTCAGCGTCAGCTTCTTTCTGAAGCTTTTTCATCTTACGCATATCCGCAATTGAGAAACCTGTTGTCAGCGCTGTAGATGCTAAACCACCTATTGCTGCTATTGCTGCGAATCCTACCGGCATTTTATTTATTTTTTATATTAATACAAAGATAAGTTTTTTAAGGGAAACTCTTCATTACATCTGATTCAACGGCAAATAGCTCAACTTTTGATGTGTTGTCATTCTCCAATGTGAACACGCAATAGTGACCTAACACGCCGTGTGACTCAGCAACTGAGTTCTTGATGTATAAGAAATATGCGTTCTGAATAGGAGGAATAGAACCCCCTGCAATAGTGGTATCAACAACAAAGTAGTTGTCACCTGCAGGATAGTTCTGAACAATATTTGTAATCTCACCACACAATACAGGAGTGTTGTAGTTTGGAGGTAAAGCATAGTATAAGTAGTCACCAATACTTGCAATACTTCCAATCTGAATAAGTGGGTTTATTGAGAACGCAATCTCGGTTGCGTTAGCAGGGCCCGATACAGCTTGGCTTCTTCCGACACCATTCAAAGACCTTAATGCATACTCATCAGCGCCTGCAGGAGTTGTTCCTGAGTTTCTGATAAACGCAAAGTACACTTGCTCTTTCTTCTCAAACCAATCTTTCTCAATGAAGCCACTATCTTGGATGTCAGTTACAATAGGTGTAGCTTCCCAAGAGTCATCTCCTTGTAAGTCTAAGGTTTTAAACAACTTGTTCTCTAGTGGAACTTCATTAAACACACTAGTCATTTTAGATGTATATTGAACACCATAGAAGTTATTTCGTAATGCATTCACATTGTGGCGGTAAAGATTACCTCCTTTGAATGTGTAGAAGTAGTTATTCATACCAATCATCCAATCAGGGATGAAGGAGTAGAATGATGGCCAACCATCAGACGTTTCGCTATATGTTAGTGTATATTCCATATCTTAAAATCCGCAATCGCATGAATCGAGTGTAACAATTACTCCTGCCGGTGAGCCCGGTACAACAATGCTTCCAACTCTAGCGCAAATATACTCAATTGTGTAGGCTGTAACTTCCTGCTCCATATTATCTCCCTCACAATTTACGTAAGATATTACAATATCAGAATCTGTCATATTGTCAACGCTATAAAGAACACATACATCTTCACAGCTTTCATATGGTGTAATCAAGTTGATTGTTACAGTTGGTGTTATAAATGTCTGATTGGTTACCTCCCAAACACAGGCCGCATATAATGGGTCTGATATCGTAACAAAGTCACCAATGCTTACAGGACCTACGCTTGTGTCAGCTACTAATGAGAAGCCATCAGCACAACGTGTGATCACATACGCATTGTACGCACACTGACCCATTTGGATGATGACACCATTTTGCACCAAGAACCAATCATAGGCACCCGGCAACATTGTAGGAGCGTGGTAGTAACCATCTGCTGCAACAACCTCTCCATTGGCATCAATGAATATCCAATCAAATAAACCAAGTGTTACGCCATTGCCATTGACAGGCGCATTGTAATAAATAAGATTGTCCTCATACTCACACACAAGCTCATCTGTAGGTGCTACCTGACTAGTATATGTTGGGAACAATACAGTAGGACAACTGACATTTAGCTCAAAGTTGGCACCACAAGGTGCTTCAATAGTGATGTCAAGAGATGATGGATTCAAGTTTACCTTTGGTATAACCATAACGCAATCTCCCGGAGGATTAACTGTTAAGTTAAGTTGAGACGGCAATGCGCTAACAGATGATGTTGTTCCCGCATAAATATATGAACTCGTCAAAACATCCCAATAGTAATTGTCAACAATAAATCCTGAGGTACTAATACCACAGTCATTGTCTTGGTCTCCAATATAGTTTGTTTGCCCTAATGGCGCCGTTGAGTAGCCATATATGGGAGAACTAAATGAATTGTAAGTAATACCATCGTAAACAGCTTTGAATCCATTAGGAAAGAATAATGGGTTAAATGTAATAATTACAGCACCCGTATCCCCTGCGCTATTGCCTAAATCTACGGTTGCAGTGTATAATCCTGAATCAGTCCTTGACTCATTTAAGTCTACATTACAACCAACACCGCATGATGGGCAGAATTTAGCAGAACCTAATACACACCCTGTCTGAACTCTTGTTATGTTACCATCTGAGTATACACCATCGGCAGCACATATTGTAAGTGTTGCGTCAGTATATACTGCCGTAGCCTGAGCTAATGATGATGCGTCTAAATAGTATGTTGGCATATTAATTAATTTTATTCTCTACATCCGCATTCCTGCGATACTGTTATAATTACTCCTCCTGACATAACATATGGAGGTTCGGTAGCAAGTCCACATATAATTTGAGTTTGTCCTTCAGGTATTGTTGCTGTTTGCGGATCTCCGTTGCAGTCAGTATATGAAACTGTTGCTGTACCTACACCAACATTTTGTAAAGACCACTCTC
>Ga0181344_1000432_pt1 | contig 16811 bp, 3 predicted proteins | sample Su13VDMLBDD_FD_130098 | JGI IMG/M metagenome (GOLD analysis project Ga0181344, IMG submission 130098) | Freshwater viral communities from Lake Michigan, USA - Su13.VD.MLB.D.D | ecosystem: Environmental > Aquatic > Freshwater > Lake | place: USA: Michigan | collected 2013-07-15
CTAGGATCAGCTAAAGGAATATCATAATTAGATTTATTAAGAGCTTTAATTGCTTTCTTAATAGAATCAGGAGTAACTAGTTCTGCAGAGATGTATGTTTTTACTTCTTCTAGTCCTGTTTTTATATCAGCAAACTGATCAGCTAAATCTGACACATCACCAATAGTAATATTCTGAGTCTTAAGATAGTCTTTGATTGCCTTGTTTGACATCATAATAATACCAAGTAGTTGTGGAACTGCTTGAGCATTAATAATTCCTACATCTTGAGTGTTAGGATTGGCATCAGTCATAATTTTATTAACAGATTGCATATAGTCTTTAAGACTAAATGGAGCATTATCTGCCATTCTTCTGTTAAGTTTTTTATTAAGGTGACCGTATAAAATGTCAATACTAGGTTTACAAGCCATGATAATTAAATATTACAGTTTTTAGCAGCGTCTGCTAATAAATCATCTTCATCTTCTTCATTGTCCAGACTATTAAATCTGTCAGTTACTTCTTTTACTGCATCAGGATTACTGATAAAAGTATTAATGTCAGCAGCTGTTTCTTCTGCTAACTTCTTAGTTTCTTCTTCAATGATAATTTCTTCTTTTGCAATAGGTCTTGAGTCCATAGATCCACGTGTAAAGTTTTCTTGTATTTCTGTAGCAGTAAAAGTTTTTTGTCTTTTGTTATCAAGATTTTTAGTGGTTACTTTACCTGATTTTTCATCAACTTTAGTAACAACAAAATACTCTCCAGCCTCATCTGTAAAGATAGGAATTTGAGAAATAAGAACATCACCTTTGATGATATCTTTGTCATCTACAATCTCTTCAGTTGTAAGGGCGTTTAGCCTTTCTCTGTATAAAGTTTCTATAGCTTCTGGAGATATTGTTAATAGACCTACAATAGCATCTTTAACAAAATCAAAGTACACATCATTAATAGTGTCTTGATTAGCTTTAGCAAAAGCATCTTTTACTTTAGCATAACCTACAAGATTCTCATCTCTTTCTGTAGATACAGGTTTGATTCCAAGAACTTGTTCATTGATTTGTTGAATTGCATCCACAGAAAGATTAGAAGGTTGTTCTAAAGCAGCTAATTCTGCATCATATTTAGCATTGATCTCTTTTGATCTTTTATCATCTCCTTTATACGCCTCTTCTTTAGACATAAGCGCAGTAAGATTTTCATAATTCTTGTTAAGTTCTTCTTGCCTTCTTCTTTCTATATCAGCTTTTTTAGCTTCTATTTCTTCTGAAGTTGCTCCTGTCTGACCTGTTTCTGATCCAGGAACATTCTCTGGTTGTTCTGATCCAGGCTTTGGAACAATAGATTCAGAAGTACCGGGCTCGGTTTCTGTAGTTTCTGTTTTTGGGTTGACTTGTCCATCTTTATTTAACTCTACTAATTTAATATTATTTATCAAATTACTCAAGAAAGATAGAGCATTTTGTAATTCAGGATCCTGATTTACTAACGCTTGTCTTTCTAATAACATGAATGTAGCTGATGCCCAGTCATTTATGCGGGTAATTTCTTCTGCTGTTACTGCATCAAAACCTTCTTCAAATAGTTTAGAAAGTGAAGCTGGTGCTCCTTCAAATAGACTTACTAAATCATTGAATGTTTTATCAGAACCAAATAGTTTTTTAAGTTCATCTAGATCTGCTAAACGTGTCTCTGTATCATCACCTTTAAAGTTTTGGAATGCTAAAGCTTTATTAATTACAAATACAATATCATTAACATTACTTCCAGTAACAACTCTTCTTTTGTTACCAGTAACAAGTTTAGTTCTATCTTTTGTAAGTTGATCTAATTCAAATGTTTTATTTGCATTAGTTCTTACATAGTCATTGACAGTCTCTCCTTCCGGTTGACCTTGTCTTCTTTGAACTAACTCTTCAGAAAGAGCAACTATTTTTTCATCAATAACTTCAATAGCTGCTTGATTACTCATAAATGCTACTCCATTAATTTGTTTCTTCTTTGGAGTTCTTTGGATTTCATAGTCTACACCATTAATAGTAACAGTGTCAGTATCTAAGTTTAAGTTAGTTACTCTATATACCTTATTGTCTACTGTAATAAGTTCTCCGAGATTATCTATAATACTAATAGGTGTAAGACCTAAATCAAATAAACTGCTGTCAGGAGCAACTTCTGCTTTACCTTGTTTACTGATTTCAATGATCTCAGTATTGGTTTCAATTGCATACTTACCATCTTCAGTAAAGATTAATTTACCTTGTTGACCTTTATACATAAAAGGTTTACTTAAGTTATCTTTAATCATTGGAGAAACAACATCAGTCTCAGTAAGTTGACTACCCACTTCTCCTTGTGTTGGAGTAATAGTAGGAACTACATCACCAATAGGTACATATTTATTTACTAACTCTACTGGCTCAAGATCAACAATTGCTTTTAAATTACCTTTAGCATCTTTATCAACTACTTGTGTAGCTAGTTTGGCAGTTTTGATGTTACCATCAAGATCATAATCTACTTGAATAGGAAGTAATGCAATTCTTGACGGCATGATCCCTGTCATTCTATAGAATAAGTTTCTATAGATTGTTTGCTGAATAGTATAGTTTAATTTTTTACTAAACTTACCTTCAACTTGAGCATATTCATCTTCTGCCTTTTCAATTTTTTTATCAAGATCCTTTTGTTCTTTTTCATCTTGAGAGGCTTCTCTTCTTTCTTTTAGATTGTCTAAGACTGCAGCTTTAGCATTCTTTTCTTCATCAATATTAAAGAAGTCCCAATTACTTTTTTTACCAGTCTTAATATCTAAGATCATATATTCATCTGGTTTATTATTATTAACCATAAGAATATCCATCTCACCAGCAAGACCTCTTGGGTTACCATTCTCATCTAGTGGGCCTAGTTCTTTATCAAATACCTTAATGTAATTAGCAATAAAGGTATACTCACCATCTAATGCAGCATCTCTTAATTCTGTAATGATACCTCTTGGTCCAAACAACGATTTATATGATGCACTGTTTTCTGTCATTCCTTCTGGCATAGTAACCGGTTGGAACTCTAAGAACTCACGTATCATTTGGTCAGTTGCTGTACCTACACTACTTGCTTGATCATAAGCAATGTCAGCAAGAGCAGATAATACATCTCCTACAGTCACTACAGTTTCTCCTTCCTGAGCATTAAGTAAATCAGTAAGAGAAGTTTCAATTGCTTTAAGTTTTTTATCAGATTTAAATTCAAAGAACTTACCTCTTTTTTGTAACTGCTTAACAGTTTCAATAAATGTATTTACTCTAGCTTCATTGGTAGGAACTACATCTTCTTCAGGATTAACAAAAGAATTAATAGCTACTAAAGCTTCTGTTTGATACAAACTCTTAGCTAAGAAGTCTGGTTTTTCAGGATTGATTTCTTTTTCAATCTCATTAACCAGCTCTGTTGCTCTCTGTGGGAATTTTTCATTATCAGTTCCTTGATCAATTACATAACCTTGTCCAGGAACTTTTGTTATCTCAGCTTGTCTATCAAAAAGTTTTTCTTTTAAGATTTCAGTTTGCTCTTGATATTTATCTAAAGGCTTTTGACTTCTTCTAAATTCAATATAATCTTGTATAGCAGCAATATCTGATTTAAGATTATTTTTTTGTGCAGCAGTAAGATCAGCAACTTTTAATTTATCTTCAAAAATATTTCTAGTATTTCTAAGTTGTCTTAAAGTCATTTGATCCAATGATAACAATTCTCCGTCCACATCAATTTTTTGATCTGAAGTTTTAAGAATTGGTACATCAGCTCTAAGTTCATTAAGCTTACTTGAAGTAACTCCTTTAGTATTCATGTAGTCACTAATAAATCTACCTTGAGTTTTTAACCATTCTTTTCTAATAGCTGGTATATCATACTCTTCATAGATACTAATTCTTTCAAGATACTTTTTAAATTCTTCTTCAAGTAATTGAGCTAGTTCTGGTTGTTCATTAACTATATCACTCCAATCAGAAAGAGCATTGATCTGAGTCTTTTTATTATCAGCATCAAAATTTTTAAAGTCTTCACTAGATTCTCTTACTTCTTTTTCTCTAGCCTTAAAGTCTTCTTCTGCTGCTGTTAAAGCTTTTTGGTATTCTTGATACGCTGCAGTATCTTCAGGGTTAGGGTAAGGATTCTCTTCAGTTGGTTTTTGCTCATTCAATTCAGCAATTCTTTTATCTAACATTATGCTAGAAGCATATCTTATGATACCAAACTGTTGAGCTAAGTCAGCACTTATACCGGGAACAGAATTTATTACTTCTGTAATGCTTTTAATTACCTCTTGTGTAACATTAGGATCCTGTTCAATAGTAGACATTATCCCTTGGAGTTCTACTGAATCCAGTAAACCAGACTGTGTAGCATTATTCCATGCTTGCGCTGCTGCATTAACTTTTACAACACTGTCTACATCTTTAATAAGATTCTTAAGATTTGTAAGAACACTAATTTGTTCTTCTATCTCTTTAATTTTCTGACCAAACTCTTGCTCATACTCTTGAATCTTTGCAAGTAATTCAGCTTCTGTATAGCCAGTAGAATCTTTTAATGCATTGTTATACTTTTCAGTAGCTGCTTGAATCTTTGCATCTCTTTCTTTTGCTAAATCATTAATCTTTTTTCTAAGACTTTCTTCTTCATCTTTAGCATCTTTTCCTTTTTGAGCAACAGCTAAAGCAATAAATTGTGAATAGTATTCATCATATAATTCAGAACCTCTAGGGATTACCATTTCTTTTGTAGTGTCTACAAATGATTCTGGTAAATAGTCTTTATTTTTAGTCCACTTGGCAAATTCATCTAAGTCAATAAAGATACCTCTATCAGATAAGATATTAAGTAATGATTGGTACTCTTGTGATTGCTTAGCTTTTTCTACGTTGTCTGCAATGATATCTCTTTTATTGATATACATTGTTTTCATCCACTTGTAGTTTCTATCAACATGGTCTCTAAATCCATTAGGATCTCCTAGCATATTGATATACTGAAGCATTACTTTATTTTCAGAATTTAATTCTTCAATGTCAATGAGTTTTTTAAACAAGTCATCAAAAGAACTTCTATCATTATTTTCAAAATCTCTAAGAAGTTGAAAGTAATCAGTTTCTGAACCTGTAAGATCTTTTAAATAATCTATTAAAGCTTCTTTATATTCTCTTGTATTCTTAGTTAATACTTCAGCAAGATCCTCATCTTTAGATTGAATAAGGGCCAGTTGTTCTTCTGTAGGATTTTCAGTTACTTGTTCAAATTTTTTAAGCCTTTCAACTTCTTGTTTAAAGAATATATATTTATCTTGAGATTCTTTATATTTCTGAAGTCTTGCTAATTTTTTTTCTTTAGCAGTTTTTTCTACTTGTAATTTTGGATCTTCTACTCCAGTAAGAGCATTGATCTCATTTGTTAATATGTCAATTTCAGATGCCAGGTTGCCTCTATCATAAATAGAAGTTACATCAGATTGAAATATTGGATTAGTAGCTGAACTTTTTTCAGATATTTTTTTAAATGTTTCACCTAGTTCATTTAATCTTTCTAAGTTTTCATCTAAAGATTCATTTAAGAAAATAGCATTAAACTTAGCAGCTTCCCATGCTTTAGAATAAAGTTCTGCATCTTCTCTTTCTCTAGTACCTATTGCATAATCATTTACATTAATAGGATTTTTGCGTTTAGAAGTTTCATAATTGAACCTCTTCTGAACTCTTTCTGCTTTTGCAATAATCTTATCAATTCTATCTAAAGCCTTTTGTCCTTCACCTGGTTGTAGATTTAATACGTTAGCATCTTCTACATCTTCTGGTGTCATTTGTTTAATATCATTGAGTTTATCAATGAACATATCAAATGTTCCAGTATTTAATGAAGTAATTACACCACTTAAAAATGAACTATCTTTTGCATCTACTTGTTCTTTAGCATCAGCATCATTAGAATTCATTGTCTTAGATGCTAATGATTGGTTACCATAGTCAAAGAATCTATCTCCAAAGAATTTTTGTGGTGAATTATAAGCATTATTGATTCTTTGTGCTATAGCTTCTCCGTCCTCTTGTCTCTTTTGGATATAGTCACCATATGACAGTTTATTATCATAAACATCTTTGAAATCACTTAGCTTACCAATACCATAGTTCAAAGCTTTATTACCAAAGCCCATCAAGAATCCAGAACCAAATGTTTCTAAACCTTGATTACTTATTTGTGTTTGTATACCTTCTTTAAATGAGTGTATTGCAAAGTCAAAGTTTGCTTTATTAGGATGATAAAATGTTTCTGTATAATAGTTTTTAGTTGCATCAGCAATAGCTTCCTGCATGTTCTCCTGAATACCCTCAACTAAGTTACCCTTAAAATAATTAAGAGCTCCTTTACCTAATTGTTTAGGTTTATAAAGAGATCTCATTGCATTACCAAAACTATCTCTTACAAATTCTACACCTTCTTTACCTCTCATTAATTTACCACCAGCAACTGCAATATCATCAGCTACCTTAAAGGATCCAAATTTCATAAGATTTGGAAAAGCAATTTTATTACTATAGAATACCAACGCGGTATTTACCATAGTATCCATCATACCAGCATTCTCAGATTGTTGCTTGTATGCTTGCATTTCTTTTTCAGTAGGTGTTTTACCAGTTCTATAATAATGATCCTTATAGAATTGAGTCATCATTTCATTCTCTATAAAACCACCTTCAAGTCTACCTTCTGACAAAGCAGCATTAAGCATTCTAGCATCTAAGTAAAATGCTCCAAACGTTCTTTGTGCTCTAGCTAGGTTAGATAAGTTTTCTGGATTCTTTAAAATAGTAGAACCAATATTATCCCAACTATGATTAATTGGATTAATAAAGTTTACTGTTTTACTTACAGCTTGATTATAAAAGGCTCTAGCTGAATCTACATTTTTAAGATCCTTTAACCAGTTAGTTGTAGTCTTAAGAAATGATTCAGATGTTGCAAGACCTTCCGCTGCTTTACCTACTTGAGTAAAAAGACTTGGTGAAAGTTTCTTTAATGCAAATGCTTCTAGTGCAGCTTCAGTCATGATACCTGCAGTATAAGCAAATGACATTGCTGTATTACCAATAAATGGGGACACACCACCTTTAGTAGAGTAACCTATACTAGATGCTTTCTCATAGTTTGCAGCTGCTCTAATGTCTTGTCCAAAGTCTCCACCACCAGCATCAAGGTAACTCATAATAGGAGCTTTGATTCCTTCTACATATAAAGGAACCGCTTGTTTAAGCATTCTCCATGTATCATCCCATGTTGTAGTGCCTTCATTAAATCTTGCTTCATTATTAGTACCTGGTATAAATCCTATTTTCTCAAAAGTATTTCTACCATATGCTAAGTATCTATCTCTGTTATCTCCATTAGGACCAGAATCATATGCTGATATCTTAGCATACTTATTGTAATCTTGATTGCTTTGAGATGCTGCAAATAAATTTGCTACAGTTTCAGATGCACTTCCACCAACTACACTTGGTGCAATTGAATTTTTTTGTGGAGGCTGATTGGTAAAAGGAAAATTTACATTTTGTACAAGAGCCCCAGAGTTTATTCCTTGCTTCAATGGATCGTTTTGCTTTGCCATTATTATTTATTAACTGGATTAAACTTGCGGTAAACATTATCACTTTGTTGTCTCAATTGAACCATTGATTCTTGTAATTGCTGAATCTGAACATCAATATTATTTCCAAATTGGCCAAAAGAAGAAATCATATTTATTGGAGCTGTTTCCATTTGACCTGTGTTTGCATTTCTTTGGTTAACAAAACCACCAATATTATAACCTCCATCACCTCTTTTAACAGTAAATTGTCCAGCACCTCCAGGATCTTTATATGTATATCCTCCAGCATTGACAATTGCTTCCATAGGAGTTACATTACCTTCCTTCATTAAGAAGTTATCAAACTGATTCCTTGGTGCAATAATAGAAATACCATTTTTAAGAATATTATTTCTTTCTGCTGCAGTAATCAATCCTGGATTTTTTTCACTACCTACAAGTTTATCAAGATCTTCTGAATTAGGGTAAATAATCATTGCTCCTTTTTTAGGATCTTCTGCAGCTATTTGTGCAGAGTATATCTCAAAATTTTTAGGCTTGTCTTTTCCAGCCATTTTACTATTGAGGTAACCTAATACTGCTAATCCTGTTTGACTATCATTTGAAGATGACTTACCTAATCCACCAAATGAAATTTTAGCACCACCTGTTGCAATATTTCTACTTAGATTATTTATATCTGACATTTTCTCTGTCCAAATAGTTCTGTTTGGAGTACCATATGCATTTGGAAATATAGTAAGTCCTGAAGCTTCTGGGGAAGTTAATGCAAATTCTGAACCACCAATACCAGGTACATATTTACCAACGTAATAACTTTTAAATTTAGTACTGTTCTTTTTAGTATCCCAGTTGGCTTCATATTTTTCATAAACTCTTTCTAAAAAATCATTAGAACCACCAAAAACATTACCTAATATTTGAGTAGCAATTACTGATCCAATAGCACCAATGTTACCTTCTTTTGGACCTTGTTGCATTTGTCTACTAAAATTAATTTTTTGAATCACTTTAGCAAGTTCTTTATCTTTTAATACCGCTCGTCTAAAACCATCTTGACTAACTGGACCAGAAAGATTAGTCATAAAATATTCTGGTAATTTTTTATTTAAAAGTTGTTTTTCTTTTTGAGTAAGATTTACCATTACATCTTTAGAAAGAAGATTATAGTCATTTGCAAGACCAGCTTCATAAATTCCTTCACCTACAATACCTCTTGCAACATCAAGATTTTTGTTATAAACATCTTTAGCTCCTTTAGTAAATGCAGAGTACTGATTAAAAGTAGCAAAAGCTTCACTACCTACAATAGCTTGTACAGTTGGATCTCCCTTTTTATTACTTTGAGCATATCTTGTAAAATCATTAAAAGTTTTTTCTGCATTAAATCCTCTTGTAGTAAAGAAAGCCCCTGGATTCTTTTCATATATAGCTTTTACTTCATCAATTGTTTTACCTTTATATGAAAAGAATGCGCCTGCTTGTTGTGGACTCATTCTATCTGCATCTACTTCTCCTTGTAAATATTCAAACATCATATTAACAGCAGGAGTAGCTTGTTGATTTGCTAATTCAGTTTCATATTCAGCATTAACTTTACTAGCTTTTACTGATCCAGTAGATGTACCATCCGCAAAAGTTTTAGTTAATCTAGCAGTAAGTTCAGGATTAACCTGTACATTACCGTACATATCTGATACCCAGACACCACTATCAAGATTGTTCTTAAGTACAACACCTTTCTCATTATGCATTGCTCTTCTGTCAATTTCTGACATTCTATTAGAGTGTCTAAGACCTTCAAGACCAACTGGATTCACATTAATTTTATGTTTAACATCACGTGTTGAATAACTTTGTGCAGCACCAGCAATATCATTTTGCATAAGCAATAATGACATACCATTATCTACCACATTTCTTAGTAATCCAATATTTTGTGTAATGTCTTGACCTTCTTTATTTAAAGATAATGTAGAAGATTGACCATCAGATAAATCTGAAACAACACCTGAAGACTGATTTACTTCATTTTGTATTCTAGATTTAGACTGTTCTTGCTCTTGTAAAGCTTGATCAGTTTGATCCGTATATGTACCATTCTGATAACTCTGATTAATTTGAGATATAGTATGTTGTTTATCTTTTAGATTTCTATTATTCTGCTCATTCCATTGACCAGCCCAAGCTTGTAATTCATTATATCTACCAATAAGATATTCTTGTTCAGCTGCTTCAACACTACCTAATCTATCTTTATTTGCATATGCACTATCTTTTCTTTTTACATATGCCTTTACTCTATAGATATCCTGAATAGCAGGATCATTTGCTAAACTATCTGAAAACAATCTGGTAAGTGGATCAACAAGAAGTGAGCCGTTCTTATCAGTAATAATATACATACCATCTTTTGAGAAGCTATCTGCTTCTACATTTAGATTTGCATCCTTGGCAATTTTAGATAACTTCTCAGCAATATTTATATAAGGAGTATATGTAATATCTGGAGCTCCAAGAGTTTGCTCTAATGGCATTGTCTTGAATTCTTCCATCATATAGTCCATGTATCTTATACCTTCACCCCAATATTGTGCTCTTTTTTCTTTATCAGTTGACTCATTAAGAGCCATTGCACCAGAACGTCTAGACTTATAGTTTTTAGTTCTAGCCATATCTGACATAATATATGGATCCTCATATAAAGGAGCAAATACTCTTATAGCTTGGTTTACATTTTTTTCTTGAGATAGATCTAATGTTGCCATTCTTTTTAGATCTAAATCAACTTGCTTAACTAAACCATCTCTTCTCTGAATATTATCTGTTCTTGACAAATCAGAAAAAACATAAGTATTATATATCTTATTTAACTGCTTGTAATTTGAATCAAATTGCGTATCCTTTTGCTGAAGTACATTAGCAATTAGATTGATATTTGGATCAAATGGCTGTATTGATGGAATAACACCTGTCTCTCCTTGTAAGTACGTTGCCATATATTAGTTTCTATTATTTAAATATATTAAAATTTTTTTAGTTTAGTAAACTTAAAAAGTTTAATACTAAAGGGTTACTGCTGGAAACACAGTATAAATATAACCACCATCTTTAAACATAGTAGCTCCACCAAGTCTTGATATCTGTGCTTCTTGCATAGCAATTTTGTAAGCTGTTGCATCAGATATATCTGGGTTTTGCCTCATTATCTCAGTGGTTCTTTGAGCTAAAGCGCCAGAACTTACTGCTGTTGGATCTTCTTTTAATTCCCATGGTTGTTTTTGATACATCTTTTTTGTTACAGGATCGTATGCTTTCCACTTCATACTTTCATTAACAAGGGCAAGATCTGAAGCATTCTTACTCATTTGCTGAAGCTTATTCATACTTTCAGCAAGTTTAGCATTATAGTTTCGTGCTTGGTTCTGTGCTTGTTGCGCTAACTTTTGATCATAGTCTAATTTATATACAGCATCTTTATCTAAGAAATTTTGTCTCATTTGAGTATTGCCTAAAATCTCTTGATTACGTGTATCTGTATTAAATTTATTGGCTTGATCAAAAGCACCTTTAATTCCTTCAGCAGCAGCTTTCTGTCCTTGATATTGAGCAGCTAAAGCAGCTGCAGGAGTTGATCCCATAATTTGAGTAATAGCTCTTTGACCAGCATTAGAAGATGCCATATATGAATTACTCAAACCTCTTGGATCAAGACCATACTGTTCATATTGAGTACCTCTAGGGCCAACAGCCATAGGATCTTTTCTTGGAAGTCTATAACCTAAAGTAGAAGCAAATGCAGCTACGTCTTCTGGAAAGACAGTACCTCGTTGTTCCATTTCAGGTACCTCATAAGTTTCCTGTTCTGTTTCTACTTGCTCATAATTAGAACAAGGAGCACATTCTCCATTTGCATCTGGTTCAGATATAATTATCTCTCCTGTTACAGGATCAACACATTCACAATGTTTTTTTCTTACAGGCTCTTCTTCTAACTCATACCATTGAGACTTATCTCTTGTTGCTTCAACAGCTTGTGCATCAACACAATGTTCAAATTCTGATTTTCTTGAAGCTGAAATCCATCCATTTGCAATTGCAAATTCTATTGGTTTTTTAGATTTTGCAATTTTTGTACAGATATCTCTTTCATATTGTGCAGGATTTGTAGTAAGATTTCGTGAAGGTTGTACTCTAATGTTACTATAATCTTCAGCTTCAGCTATGGTACCACTTCCGTAAAGTGTTCTACCATCTGCTGTTACAACTTTTTGATTACCTTGTGGGACTACTTTAACTTTTTGAGGATTAGCTTTACCTTCATTTGCTTCTTTTTGTAATTCTGCTAAAGTTTTTTCTCTGTCTGCTGCAGCACCTGCAGCAGCTTTTGGAAGATATCCACCATCAGCATATTCAAAAGGCATATTGTATCCACCCATTACTGCACCATACATAGCCATTGGAGCTTGCTCCATCATTTCTGGAGGCATTTGTTGCATCATATCTTCTTGTTCACCTTGTGTAGGAGGTATTTGTTCTACACCAGATTGCATAGGAGATTCTTCAGGCATCATTTGTTCTTGACCTTCTTCTGGTTGTTGTGGTACAAGTTCTTCTTCTGCTATACCATAAGCCTCCATATAAGGTCTTGCAACTGCAGGAATGCCTTGAGGGAATCCTTTTTTAGATTCTTGTGCTACTGCTAATCCTCCAAGTTTAATGATCATGTTTTTAATCATTCTCTCAGCTGATGCTTTAGCAATTTTATCTGAATCAGGACTTTGAAGTATTTCTCTATATTTATTTAACTCTAAATATTTTTTAGAAATATCCGCAGGAGTATAACCACCTTTCTTTTTTGAAAGACCAAACATATCTAAGATCTCTTGATCATTTACTTTCATTGATCTTGTATCACTAAAAATAAATGAATCATCAGGAAGATTTAATGGTACACCATTATTACTATGGCGGGGACCTTTAATCTCATAAAACAATGGGTATCCAGCTGCATCAAATGTTAATACAGTTTCTCCACCTTCTGCTTCTAAGTTTGCTTCTTCCCTTGGAACTTTTGTAATAGTTTTTCTAACTTCAGTTTTAGGAACCATATCTTTTGCATCAGCTCCACCAAAAGAGGCAAGCTGATTGTATAATGATCCTTCTACCTGCATACCAGTTTTGGCTTCAGGCATTTTAACTTTTACATTATACTTAGGGGCTTGTGTTATTTTAACTCTGTATTTCATCTGTCAAATTAAATAAATTCTACATCCCCGCCCATTTTGCGGATTTGGTCAATCTGTTCTCTTGTTAAAGAATAAGTTCCACCATTTTTATACTGTCCACCATCCTTGTATTGACCTCCATACTTACCTGTATAAGTTCTACCAGATTCAAAACCAGCTTTTTTATCAATACCTTCTTGATCTGTTACACCTCTATAAGCTAATTGTCTATCAATATCTCTAGAATAATTTTGCTTATTAGATCCAAATCTTTGAGCACCAACTGATTGTAAATCCTCTAAAACACTAGAAGCTATATTAGAACCTACACCAAGTGTATTACCTAATTTATTAGGGTCAAAGCTAAAACCAGATTGTTCTTCAATACGATATTTAACAGAGTTTGGATCTTGAGTCATTTGAAAATCTGGTGTATCACTTACAATACCATTGTTAGCCATAGGTAAATATCCATCAAAGGTATAATAATCTGGAATATAACCACCTTCAGCATAAAGACTACCTCCTCCATAGTACTCATTCATAGGACCTGACATATTACTTACTACACTAGGTGAAGTATAAATGTCTTCTTCACCAGTATACCTTTGTACAGGTGTCCCTGATGTTGATAACTGACTACCCATATAATCTAATGGATTTTCTCCTACAGTAATGTTTTCATCAATTGCTCTTGATCTATTAAGAACTTGTGGTTCTGGATATCCAAAAGGTAATGCATTACCTGAATTAGCATTATTAGCTGCAACTTTATTAGCATTTACTCTGGCCATGTAGTCAGCATCTGACATAGGAGCTGTTTGTCCCGGTTGTACAGGACCTTCATATAATGAATTAGGATCTTGTCTAAAAGCTCTTCTTGCATCTCTTCTTTGACCTCTTTCACCAGCTCTAACAGAAACTCTTGATTCATCTTCAAGACCACTCACATTTGATCTTGGAAATTGATCCATGTATTCTCTACGCATTTGTCTTCTGCTCATTTCTTCCGGTTCTGGAAGTGGTGCATTTGGATTAGTAGGATTAATTAGTGGACTATTTGGAACTTGAGTAGATTTATTTGGTTCCAAACCCATCATACTTTGTAAAGATGCACCTGGTGTAGCAAATGCAGGAATAGAATTAGTAGTCTGAGATTCTTTAGGTCTTGCAATTGTTGGTGGTATAACTGATGATCCAGGAGCAGCTGGCTCTCCAGGCTTAGAATATTCATAAGTAGTTACCCTTTTTGTATCAAATGGATTAAACTTCTTACCTCTATCTTTAAATGTTTCTTTTCTAAGATTAGTCATACCTTCTGGTATACTCCAATTACCAGGATTATCTCCTGTCATATAATTAAAGTCTCTAGAGAAACCTGTAAGTCCTTTTAATGCAGCTCTACCTAAACCTAAACCTCTTGGTGCTCCAAAGGCAAAAGGAGTTTGTTGTCCCATTTGTTGCATCATTTGCATATACTGTTGCATCTGTTGCATTTGCTGTGGACTAAATTGCCCTTGACCTTGAGGTTGTGGTTGAGGTTGAGGTTGTCCTTGTGGTTGATTAGGTATTACAGATGGTTGTACAGGTTGTTGTTGGGGTCTATTGTAAGGATTACCCATTAACTCTTCACCACCTGGTAAAGAAGGTTTATTCTTTAATGTACCATCTGGATTCATTTTTTGTAATCTAAACTGATCAAATGATTCCATACCAGGAGCTGCTTCTGGTAATATTCTACCGCCATTTCTATACATATCTGTATTATTAATATATGGGATGGAAACATCATCTCCACCGTAAATAAATCTATATAAGTCTGGATTCTCTGAATCTACAAATCCACCTTCTTCCATAAACCATGGAAGACGTTGTCCTGATGCTTGAAGAAGAGTTTTACCAATCTGATAATAAGCTGCAGCTTTTGATCCTTTCTTACGTAAGTCTGGTTCTTTTTCCTCTACCCTTTTACCAATTTTTGGTAAGCCTGAATTATTTTTAGTATCAACAACTGTAACCTTTGGATTTGTAACAACAGGAGGCTTCACAGTTCTGCCTGTTCCACTTCCTTGGTTATTACCAGGATTTGGTTTTACATAAGATTTGTTTTCTGATTTTGGGATTATATCAGATGTATTAATTGTTGGTGTTTCTGCAGCTTTTGTTTCTGCAGTTTCATTACCTGTTAATGTTGCTACTTCCTTAAGTGATTGGTTATTAATATCAGCAATCTCATCTTCTACTAATCTACCTTGATTAACTTTAAGTCTATAACCCATTTGACTTATTAAGTCAGGTAATGTTACAAGTGGATTTGCATTAGGAGATCCAGGAAGTAGTTTTAATAATTCTGCCAATTGAGTTAAATCAGTTTCTGCAGATGCTCTTCTTAAGCCTCCTAATGGTCCAAACTCATAATCTACACTTGTACCTGGAGGCATCATTGGTACACCAAATAAAGCTCTGTTAGCTCTTTTAATTCTTCTATTTTTTGCACCTCCAAACTGTTTTTGATCAAAAGTTTCCATACTTGTAGGATCTTGAAATTCACGGCCTAATGATTGACCATATATATTTAAATGTTCCATTGGATCATGTTGGTCAAGTGGTGGACCAAAAGTATTTGTATCTCCACCTTCAGACATCATACCATACATATTGTTATACATCTGTTCAGCTTGTTGTTTAGCTTGAAACATTTGTGCTTGTTTGTTAAGTGTAGAAACAAAATTTTGTTTACCACTTATATCATTTCCTGTAGGGTTATCTACATTACCATAAGGTGAAGGCATTTGAGATTGTTGTTCCATTCCCATGTTAGCCTTCATAAGATGATTAGTCATCTTTTTTAAGAAAGATCTTTTGTTTGGTATTCCACCATCTCTCATAAGATCTCCTTCCATTGTTGGCCAAGTAATAAAAGGTTGTTCCTCACCTTGACTATATTGTGCATTTGGCATTGGATTTACATCAACACCATAGTTAGCTTTATATAAACCACCATATGCATTTTGTGGAACCTTTTTAGCACCAGGAATAGGCATAGGAATTCCATACTTAGTTAATCCTTGCATGTATTGATCTTTACCATAATGAGGAATCTCTCTTGTAAAACCTTCCTCAATAAGTCTATTCATATCTCTTAGATCCTGCTCATTCTCATAGTTAGGATTGAGACAATCAATACATAAATTAAATGTGCCGTCAGCATTTTCAAAATCTGGATCACCTTTCCATGCCTCAGGCATAGCAAGAAATCTTTGCATTTCTGACATTGCATAATCATAAAATGATGGTGTTTGTACTGCTATACCTTTTTGACCTTTTATCATAAAACTTGTGCTTGGGCCTCTTTCAATAGAGGGAAAATATAAATGTTTTGTTTTTCCTTTTTTAATAAGGTCACCACTATGACCTGGTTTTCTAAAGTTACGTTCTCTATAATCCAGTCTGTGACCATGTAGATCTATATAAAAATTTGGATCAAAACCTCTTCTAGTTTGTTCTGGATAAGACTCTTCAGTTTCAGTTTCATCTATCATTTCCTCAGGCATAAATTCTTCCGGAATTTCTTCTTCTTCTGGAAGTTCTCCAACAAACTTACCTAATTTATTATCTATTGGTTCTGGATATCTAATAGGTAATCTTTCTTCAAGGTCTTCATAAAGAGGTTCTATCTTTGTAGTTATTTCCCCAGTTTTTTCATCACGATTCTGAATTTCAGTTTCTCCTATTTGTATTTTACCTGGAGGACCTTCTCCTACAGGAATGTCACATTGCCCATTAGGACAAGAAAAACTATCTCCATAAGTTTTATTATATTCAACTCTTGCCTTTTCAGCAACACCTTTATTACCTGCCTTATATAAGTCGGTTACTGCTTGAGCATCATTGAATTTTTTATCTAACCATGCAAGTTCTTCTGGAGTCAGCATTCTCTTATACTTCTCACTCCA
>Ga0181344_1000433_pt1 | contig 16756 bp, 16 predicted proteins | sample Su13VDMLBDD_FD_130098 | JGI IMG/M metagenome (GOLD analysis project Ga0181344, IMG submission 130098) | Freshwater viral communities from Lake Michigan, USA - Su13.VD.MLB.D.D | ecosystem: Environmental > Aquatic > Freshwater > Lake | place: USA: Michigan | collected 2013-07-15
GCCACCCAGCGTAAGACTTGACGCGCCAAGAGCAATCGCAGTCGTTCCAATGGTCACCGAACTATTGGTCAGAGACGAATTGGGGATGTTGGATAGGGTATTGCTGGCCGCATCAATCGTCTTGTTGGTCAGCGTCTGGGTGCCAGTCAGGGTTGCAACGGTAGAGTCAATCGCAATGGTGACCGGGGTTGAACCATTAAAGCTCGTGCCCTGCAGTCCTGTACCAATGGTCAGCGCCGATGTGGTCGAGGCTGTAATGGTGCCGGAGGCTCCCAGCGCAACAGACACGCCATTGAACGAAACAGAACTGTTGGCAAGCTGAGCGTTGGAAATCGTCCCAGACAGATCTGTTGTTGGGATGGTGGCCGAAGCCGTAATGGGTGAAGTTCCACTACCAAATAGGTAACCGGTCAGCGTAACCGCCCCAGTACCTCCGCTGGCAACAGGAAGCGTCCCAAACAAGTCAGCAACTGGAATGGTAGGGGATGCCGTCATTGCCGACGTACCATTACCGATGACATAACCAGTTAGGGTAGTTGCGCCAGTGCCGCCGTTGGTAACATTTAATGTCCCACCCAACGTGATTGTCCCGGAGGTTGTGACAGGGCCGCCGGTTGTGGTCAGACCTGTAGAACCGCCGGATACGTCAATCGAAGTGACAGAACCAACACCAACCGCAGCCCAATAAGTATTTGTGCCATCAGTCGCCAGAACTTTGCCGTTTTGGCTGGTCTGGGAGGGCAACAGGTTGGTCAGCGCACCATTTGGACTGGACGCACCAGTACCACCTCGCAGAACAGGGAGTTGCCCGTTCACAATCTGGGATGTATCAATTGCAATCGCAGTGGATGCCGCTGCGGTCAGGCGGCCATAACTATCCACCGTAAAGGTGGCAACCGAAGAGGCTGAACCATAACTACCGGCTGTGACCGCCGTGGTTGGCAGGCTGATCGTGGGATTTCCCGTGCCATTACCGTTGGCAACGTTGATCTGTCCTGCAGTACCAAGAATGCTGACGCCGCCTACCGTGGTACCACCCTGTATCGCAAGAATTCCAGTACCGCTAAGGTTGGCAAATGCTGCCGCCAAACCACTCAAAGACAGGGTAGGGTTACCTGAGACACCACTACCATTGGTGATTGACAAGCCATTGCCAGAAACGGCGATAGAGCGGGCTGTGACGGCGTTTGAGGCCGTCTTGACTATTACACCAGTGCTTGCCGCCTCAAGGCTGCCAGAAGCCCCATTTAGCGTGATTGTGAGTGCTGCCTGAGCACCACCATCTGTCAACCCAACACCCGTCCCGCTGGACAAGCGCCGACTGTTGGGCAAGGAAGGTTCTTGGTTTAATGTTAAGAAAGTTTGCTGCAAATTCGGGGAAGTCGCCACCTGCCCGGTCGTAGTGCGTACAGTAACCCCACCCTGAACGATAGGAACAAGCTCCGAGCCATCTAATGGCAAGGCGGCTGGCAGATCGGTTATGGCTACGTTTGGCATTATTCTGGCGAAGGTGTGACCTGCAACCCATCAAGATTGCCGTCGTTGTTATTGGCCTGCGGATCTAAATTTTGCTGCGCAGAAATCACATAACCGCCATACCCACCCGTGGACAGGCCGTTGGGATTCGTTGCAACGCTCACATCAGGTCGGGGAAAACGCAAAGTAATCCTCTCTGTCTTCCTTGCCGGAAGACGATAAGGGTCAAACTGATCCTTACATCCTTGCTCACACACCATCAGACCCGGAAAATTCGGGTCTTTGGATAGCTCGGCATGGGGGCGCTTCATCTTGCAGCGATCACAAACGGCAATCGCTATGTCTGAATATCCCCGAGTATCAAGGAAGATCGCCATTATCTTGTGTACACACTAATGTTTGGAGCCAGATAAATCGGCGACTTATCGCGCTCTTCAGATTCAGCCAAATTCAGGTATTTCTCTGCCTGCACCTCAAGGTACTGGACGCGCTGCAGGTCAACGCCCGGCAATTCCATCGCCATCTGGTGCGCCAACATGTTCTGCACGGCCAAATACCAACGGTCAGGGATCTCAAGCTGCCCATTCAGAGCGCCTACGTCCATCACCTGCCGGGAATACCAGACAACCATCTGCACAAATGGGTCAGACGGTGTCGGCCAGAGGGTAATCTGCGGGAATGGGATCGTGCGGTTGAACCAGAACTGGTACGGCTGGTTGGCCGTGAAGTTCTTGTTGGGCAGAGAGGTGTAGTCATCCCGGTTCAGACGAGCCATCGGGACTTCACGGCTCATATTGCCCACATAGAACTCACGCACCTGCAGTGTATTGCCGCCAGTCTCACGCATACGGTAATACTGGATGCTTGCACCCGGATCAATCTGATACCACAGCCACTGGTTATCCACCCAAGTGGTTACGCCGCAGTCATGCAGTAGCGTCCAAGTGGAACCGTCAGTGGAGACCTCTAAAAGGATGTGAAAAGATCCAGAAACGCCCGGCAAAATACCAATAGAGCCAGAGTAAATAGGGTTGTCAGTGCCATAATTGATCGAAATATTGCCATCAGGGGTTGTCTGAACAGTCTTTGTGTCGATGTTGCTGTCAAAAGCATTAGCCACCTGACCACCAGCAGACGAGGCATACCCACCAAAAGCATTGGGCGTAGGCCGGTTCATCGTCCGGTAGTTCACATTCAGGACATCAATCGAACCAGCAGGCAGCTCATAGACGAATTTGGCCGCATTCAGACCAAAAACCTTCTGGTCGATAGCCCAATAGTTGATGCCAATGTTTGAGAGATTGCTCAGCAGGAAGAAAAGAGACTGCTTGGCAGCGTAAATCTGCTCAGAAGTCAGCTCCTCAGCAAGCTTCCCAGACCGTCTAGCCCCGTGATCAATTAGATCTTGGACTGAAACGACTGTTTGTCCTACGGTTCCAGAATACGCCATGACAATCCTTTACCACGAAGACGCTTTTTTTGACTTTTGATGTGTCGAAACTTTTGACTTCGGAACATTTATGCTGCCACCGCCTTTTTTGCCAGATGCCTTCCTTCTGGCTGCTGCGCGGGCTTTAGCCTCAGTAGCCCAATTTTCCAAATCTTCAAAGCCGGGTGTTGGCGCTTCACGAAAATCCTTCATCGCTTTGTCAGCAAGTGTCTGACGCCGACTGTATTCTTCTGGGGAGACCTCTTGATTGTTGTGGAAGTATTTACCGCCAACAATACGAAAGTCATTTACGTTTGGTAGCACATCGTCCATATCAATCTCCTTACCAGCCCGGACAATTCCAGCGTTTCATTGATGCCCTTGCGCGTGATCCACGCTCACTTTTCTCTGCAACGGCTCCCATTCGGGCACAGAAAGAGTCTCGACGCTTCCCGCCTTGAGGCTGCGGAGCCTTCAGATTGCTGCCTGTCTCCCGGTTGTACTTTGCTCGACCCTTCGCTGTCAGACCCGCGCCCTGATCTGCCGATAACTTCTCCCCCCGACCTACGGAAAGAGAAGGGCCGCCGTTTTTCATTTTCTCTGGCAGCTTCCCGTAAGCTTTTTTTCCTACATTAGACTGCGTGTATTCATCTGCCACATCCTCAGAAATACCAACCTTCTTGGCAAACTTAGGGTTGTTGGCAACCGCTTTCATCAACCTGAATTGGGCTTTAGATTTGGCTGGCATGATTACCAACAAGCTTTTTTAGCAGAGCCGCCAGATTTCATTTTGGCAGTCTTTGCCGACTCTTTAAAGTCTTGTTTTGTAGGCGCACCCTTACTACCAACTTTGCGCATCTTTTCACCAGAACCTTCCGCGATACGCTGACGTTTGGCGTTGATATTGGCATACAAGCCGTTTGGTTTGCTTGGCATATTAAGGGCCTTCTTTCACCAGAAGAATGATGAACATGGACGAAACAGCATTGTTGTTTGCACTGGCAATCGCAGTTGCCTCAACCGTGGTCTTCTCTGGAACCGCAAGTGGGTACTCAAACACATAGTTCGCAACACCATTATTGAGCGTGGTGACCGCCTCAGTCATGCGAATGTTGTTCGTACCACGGAGCAACAAACGACCTTCAACTTGGGTTGTCCCGCTAGGCTGACCCGTCGAAAACAGACCCTGAGACACATAACCCGTATACCCTGCTGGGATGGTGTAGCTGCCTGTAGTCGTAACGTTGTAGTCTAGTTTGATGATGTCATATACGGTTGCAGGAACGCCAGAAGTGACAGTGCCTGTGCCAATATAGATAGTGCCTGCGGCGCTGTTGCCAGAGCCTGCGGTTGCCACATAAGCGTAGTTGACGCGAAGAAGCGATGCGGTCATCGTGACGGCTGTTTGTCCATTCAGCGTGACAATCTCTGTGACTTCGTTGTAGTTTGCGTCCAGCCCCTGAACAACGATTGTTCGCGCACCAGTTCCTGCGCTTGTGTCGTTCGCGCTTGAGGAACTGACAGTCATTTGCAAAGCAGACGCAGGGAAAGTAATCAGGCTTTGCAAAGGCCAAACCGAGACCTGAGTTTGGTCAACATCAGGGTTGAATCCAAAGACGGTGACATTCCTGTGGCCTTGAATTTGACCGCGAGAGACCTGCAACTCAAACGGTTCATATGCGCCTTGACGCGAAATAGATGAAATTACGGTTGCCATGCGGCCCTCCAAAAATAAATCAGAAATGGGGGCCGAAGCCCCCACTTGCTTTTAACAACCGCCACCACGTTTCTTGCTGGGAACAACAGTGCGAGTGACTTCGCGCTCTTTTGTGCTAACAGAGCCCTTGCCGCCTAATGCATCCATAGCTTCACCAAGCTTACGGGGAATCTTTTTAAGGGTGCTGATCGGGTTTTTTAAAGCCCTCATGAATTGATCACGAGTCTCCCGATTTTCCTTCTCTTCATCCTCATAAAACTTGTTGTAAGCCATTTCGTTGTCGCTTACGCCACCGCCACCTTCGTACTTCTTAACCTTGCCACCTTTTTTAAAGGTGCCAGAAAGCTGGTTAATACTTACGGGTGTTGATGGACGCTTGTTACCTTGTGGCATTTTGACGGCACGACCATCGTCCTGCACAGCCCCACCGTCAGCATACTTTTTTAGGGCACCGCCCTTCTTGTAGCCACCGCCATTACCCTTCTTAACGCCACCAGTAGTTGTACCAGTCACGCCGGGAGGAGTAGTGCTGACATTACCTTCAACGCCGCCACCCTTGGCATACTTAGCCACACCGCCCTTTTTGTAACCACCGCCATTGCCCATCTTTACATCGCCAGTTTTAGCAGGCGAACGATCAGGGGTTGCAGTGTTCATTTTGGTAGTGGCATAACTCCCAGCACCTTTTTTAGAGGCACTCACAGGGATTACGCTGCCGCCATCCTTGTAGCCGCCCTGACCCATTGCAACGCCACCTGTCTTCAAGCCCTTGTGGGCTTTAGATGCAGGCATATCGGCGTGCTTTTTGAGGGCAGCGGGCATACCACCTTCCTTCATCACAGGGCGTACAGGCATTTTGGATGCCATCATGGCCTTGCGACGAGAAGCCATTGAAGGCTTCTTAGGGGATGGGCCTGCGGGCATGGCAGGCATTGAGGACGGCATGGTAGGCGCAGACATCGCACCCAGACCACCCATCGCCATTTTCTTGGCTTTAGTGGTCGAACCGCCTTTTTTCATCTTTACCGCACCGCCTTTTGCGAGCTTGAGCTCAACGGTAGGCTCCGTGGTCATCATTTTGACCATTGGTTTGAATTGGCCCATAGTTAGCCTCAAACTTTCTGAGCGTATACCACTGTGAAGCGGTAGATGCCCTGAGTGGTGCTGATGGTGCCGTTAGGATCAACCGTCAGGAAGACGCCGGTATTGGAACCAACATCAGCCATTGCAGCCAATTGAGCGGCAGTAAAAGTCAGCGCAGCGCGACCGCCGCCGATGACATCAGTAGCTGACAGGTACTGAGTACCAGCAGCAGCAGTGCCTACGGTTGCATTGATCGCAGTTGCAGTACCACCACCAACCGATTCATTCTGAGTTTGGTCAATAAAAATACTGACAATCTGAGAATTAGCGGGGATGGTGACACTGGTGCTAGATGCTGTACCGTCTGCGTTCGTGGTTACGGTGCTAGTCTGCATCAAAACGACGAAGCCGCCGTCAGTTGAATCAGTCAGCGTGCCAGAACCAGAACGGAGTGTCGAACCAAAATAGGTTTGCATTTCATTTCTCCTGTAACGAGGGAGGCCGAAGCCCCCCTCACTGGTTTAGACGCCCGGTGTGCCGTACATTGCACGCCAGTCAGTGAAGCCAACGTCGTAACGCTCAGTGGCCTTGTAGCGCATTGAGTCAGTCTCGAAGTCGCCTTCCATGGTCTTCTCCAGCTTACGACGCATCAGAAGCTTCATGCCTTCTGGAGCATCGGTCTGAACCCACCATGCGGTAGCAGAAGTCAGACGCGACAGAACTGCAGCGCCTTCGTCCAGCAGGCCGATTGACTTGATTGGGTTGATGTCGTTGTTAGCGTTGCCGCTACGCAGAACCGACTTCAGGAGAACTTCAGCTTGGAAGATGTTGCCGGGCGCGACCACCAGTTGGCGGGGAACCAGACGGATCTTCTTGCCGTTGTTGTCCACAGCTTGGCGGATCTGGATAAGCATCTGCTCAAGCGAGGTCTGCGACAGGTTAGCTGCTGTTGCCAGCAGGTTAGAAGCGGTACCGTTAACGATTGGGTGCGAAGCCGAGTTCAGTTGCACACCGTCGCCGCCGGGGTAAGCCGAGTTGAAAGCGCGGTTCAGCACGTTGGCCGACAGCGTTTCTTTGGTCTCAATCAAAGACTGAGCCAAGTGACGGGCATACACCTGACCGATACGGATATGGTCGCCGTCTTCCACCAGCACTTTGGTCAGAGCAAATGCCAGACCATAGACGGAGTAGACGTAACGCTTGAGGAACAGCACGCCACCCTGCTGATACGATACTGGAGTACCGTCAGGCAGTTGTGGGGCTGCGCCAAAGCCGTACAGCACTGGCTCTTCATGGTAGTTACGGGGGATACCCTCTTGCTCACGGAATACGCGAGACCATTCATCTGTACGCTGATCGTAGACACCGTCGAAGCACTCATTCAGGATAGGTTCGACAATGCTACGAAAGTCGGTACTTCTCATTGGAGCTGCCATGGTTCACTCCTCCTTATTAGATGGCGGTGCCAGCAGCAGGAGCAAACTGGTACTCACTGATGTTGGCGCGGACGATCACATACGAATCGCCCCAAGCGTTATCGGTATACGGAGCAATGTCAATAATGCGCATTTGCGCACTGTTGCCAGCACCAACGAGGGTTGTGGATATAGTTGCCTGAGAAAGACCAGTAACGTTCGATCCAGCGGTTGTGTTTGAAAGGTCGGCTTCATCACCAATTGAAGCTTGAGTCAGTGTGCCGTCCGACTGAATTTCATACACGATGTTTTGATCAGCGTAGAAGTACGCAATGCACGAACCAGTCTGGTATGCAGTGCTTGCAGGCCAGTAGTTCGATACACGGCGACGGCCAGTGGTATCAGTCCATTCCACACCAGCAAATGCGCCAACGAAGGCATCACCGGCTGCTGCAGGTTGAATGGTGCCACCAGTGACATACTTCACAGGTTGACCCTTGAGAATATCGCTTCCATATGCAGAAACGATGCCGCCAGCCAGAGCTTGAGCGCGATCCAGACCCGAAGGATGAAACGCAGGGCGCAGGCCGAACGGAGCATTAGTGCTAGACATAATTAACTCCTATCAGTTTAACAATTGCCTTAACCAGTAAATGTTGGCGCAGGCAGTGGTTTGTCCAGTTGCTCAATGCCCTCACCCTCGACTTGCCCGAGCCTCTTGCCCGAACTATCACGGCCTTGGATGTTTTCTGCTTGCATTCGGATCTTGTTGGCCTCCTCAAGAGGAGCCTCGTGATGGAAGTGCGCCATGATGTCTTGGTACATATCCATCGGGATCTTGAACAGCAGCATCTCATTACACGCGATATAACCAGTATGTTCGCCAGCCTTTACACGGTAATTCTCAAACCCTTTTACGTCCTGTTCCATAACAGGGACATAACCGAGACGGATCCGCTTATCGATGCTGTCGTAACTATTGGTTGTCGATAGCCAGCAAACATGCCAGCCGGGAATAACGGGAGCATTTGGCAATGCGCTTTGTGTCCATTCATCTTTCCACATCTTTCGACGTTCATCAGAAGACACAAATGTTTCCTCCGGTGCCTCACGAACCGAGTCGTGACTAGCGCGAGATTCGCGCCCACCTGCAGAGAGAGATTTTTTCAGACGAGAATCCATGATTAGTTCCTTCCTTGACGGTTGCGGGCTTCCATTGCGTAGCGTTTGATCATGCGATTTCTGGACTCTATGTTGTCCCACATGCCAGCTTCTTTGATAGCGTCCACCTGTGCCTTCGACAAGGTGAATGTGTTCCTGCCTCCGCTATTACTCGATGCTATCTCACGCCCACTGCTAGTTACCGCGCTCCGAGGACGGCGCTGTGCCGGTTTCTCGCTGCTGTGACCATTGTAGCGGCTCGGTAGCCTTTCTGACAAGCGATTGTCAAGCTCTTCCCAATAATCTGGCGTAGCCGGATCCCAGCCCTCTTCAGCCAAGGATTGATCAATGGTAAGAGCGATCTTTGAATCAATATCACCACCCTGTGGGTCGTACCAAGGATGGTCTGCCAGCCACTGGGAAGCGTACCGCTGGACACGAGGATCCTGTCGAATCGTCGTTTGGCGCTCAGGCTGAACCATGCGCTGTTTGTACGACTCCAAATCCTCTGCCTTGCGGCGTGCCTCAAACCACATCTCCTGAGCCGATGTCAGCAAAGAGCCGTCACCGTTGGAGGTGGCCTCAGCAATCTTGCGCTTGGCAAACTCAATCCGGGTGTATTGATCTTCAATCGCCTTGTCCAACCGGGCTAATTCGCTACCGGCTGTTTTCTTTTCAACAACAGAAAGGCGCTCCAAGAGTTCTTGGTTTTGACGTTGCAGGTTTTGCAACCGAACGTCTTTTTCATTGGCCTGCTGGCGGTGGTATTCCTTGCGGGCTTTACGCTTTGCCCGCTTGGCAGCACGGATGCGCTCCTGCTCCGGGTCTACCTCACCATTGGCCTCGATTTCAGCCGCCTGAGCAGCCTCATCGTCCTCATCTGAGCCATGATCATCTTCAGCGGCGGCAGCGCCACCCTGTTTCAGATCAGGCTCATCCCCTTCCATTCCTTCGGGCAACGTTACGGTCGCAGAACCGTCTTGCCCCTCATTAACTAGCAGATCCTGCGTCTGCTTGTCTGTTGTGTCAGTAGCCATGTCTACCCCTTAAATAAAAGCCCGCATTTCCAGCGGATCACCAGTGACTCGTGCAATGAGTTCATGGTCGTTCAAGATCATGAATAGCGCTGGGTCTTCCAGATCATCGTCTCCGGGAACTTTGACTTCCCAACGATCACCACCCCACTTTGGGACACGGATATAGTCACCTACCTGCGCCCATGCACCTTCAGGCCACGGCTCCATCGTGTCGCGCTTCTTGAACGCCAAAGGGCCAATCATCAGCACCTTGGCTACCATGTTGTTCCACTTCTCGGTCTCTTTGGTTTCTTCAACCAAGATAATCCCGGCACTGGTTGCTTTCTTCTTGGTACGACGCAGTTGCACCAAAATCCTTGCTCCAAGAGGTTCCGCACCGGGGTTAACGCTCGGGAATGCCCAAGCTAATTCAGCTTCGCTAGAAGCTACCGGCTCATTCATGTTCATCTTCTTCCTTTAGTAAATTATTAAGAATATCAAGGGCATATTCCAGCCCTTGGTGCTGTCCAACCAGCCTCTGATATGTCTCAAAGTTGACGCAATTACCCGCTGCCAACGAAGCGGCAATCTCGTGCTGACGCGCTTTTACAGCGCCTATGAAGTCACCTTCGTATCTCATGCGTTGTCTTTGTTTACGCCCTTTGAACCCCCTTGGAAATTGCCATGATCTGAATTGGCTTTTGGTTGAGTGGCAGATCCCTGCTCCTTGTACTCCTGACCAGTGATCCATGCGCCAGCGGCATTGCGGTGCTGCTGACGTACTGCTTCAGACTGCTCTTCTTTCAAAGTAACGGCCATGATTAAACTCCTAAGTTGCGTTGTGCTGCTTCCTGCAGCGATAGGGCAGTTTCCTGCTGTTCCTTCTGTAACTGGACGCCATCGACTGTAATCTCAGCCGCTTTCATCCTTTCCTTCGTCAGGTTGTTCTCAGTGTTCATGGCAATATCAGCCTGCAACTTCTGAGTCTGCAACTGGATGTCGCTCTGATCACGCATCTGACGGCGCTGAGTCTCAGCCATCGACGCCTGCAACACTGCCTGCGACTCAGGATCCATAATCTGCGCCGACTGCTGACGCTGCTGAGTCATCTGAGACACCGTCTGACCCAACTGCTGCAGGGCAGGCATCACCTTCTCAAAGACCTTCTGCGTATCCATCTTCACATGCTCAGAGGCCACAGCCACCGTCTGGTCAATCGCCTTAGTCATGCCTTTCTCGTCGTACTTGCTCAGGTTGATGCCGGTATCGCCAGAGGCGTACTGCGTCATCTGATCCTTGTACCAAAGCACCATGTGCTGCTTGATGTGCTCCATCTCCTGCGGCAGGCAGGCCATGGCAATAATGGGATTGCTGCCCAGAGTCGGATCCAAAGAAAAGTTCAGGTGGCTCATAATATGAGCTAGATGATCCTGACCGGGGTACGCAAAGGCAGGCTTGCCCAACGCCATCGACATGTTCTCCTCAATGGCATTCATCTCGCCCGGCTTGATGGCAGCAGGCATCAACTCGGCCACATTAGGCACCTTCATTTGCTTTAAAGCCCGAGAGATCACGGCACGGCGGTCAAACAGGTCAGGATTGTCTTTGGCAAACTGCACAACCGTCTGAATCTGCGCAATACGCTGGGTTTCGCTGAAGATATGCGGGTCAGAGACAGGCACAATGTCAGAATTGCGCTTGAAATCGTCTGTAGAGATGGGCAAATCAGCGACAACGTCACCTTTTTGCTGCTCATCCAGATACCAGCGGTTAATCCGACCCAAAATCATCAGAACGCGCTTCTGAGACTCGTGTAAACGGGCGTGAATGGCAGAAAATACCGCTGCGCCCTGCTCAATCAGCGCCTGAGTCGTGCCAACAGGGGCTTGTGCGGTCACATCAGCGATCTTTTCTTCAGCCGTGGTCACCACACCCTTGGCCTGCGTGGTCAACCAGCCCAAAAGCTCAAACAAAACGGCGCTTGGCGGGTTAAATGGCAGTGGCATGGCGATTTTTCGCACATCATCCACGCCCGGAGCACCCTCAACCTCGATAACCTGCGTCACATCAATCTGATCTGACTGGCCGGAGATCTTGCCGCCCTTCAGTTTCATCATCGTGGCGCTGTTATTGATGTGCGCAGTGTCCAAAAGCGCCCTCAGAGCGCCTGTAAGGGCTGCAGACATGCCGCCAATAATGTGAGGCAGGCCAACAGCGTAGGCTCCACGCCATGGAATAAACTTAAACTCGACGATCCAGTCCAACTTGGTCATCGTCTCGTCGCCTTCTTCCCAGTTCCGGTACAAACCCAACAGCTCATGGTCTTGATCATCAATCATCATGATGTACGGAGCCGTCTTGCCATCAGTGCGACCGTCTTCTTCCAGATCCAACCATGTGTAAATGTGGTAAATCGTGCGCAAACCATCGACGTTGTCACTCATCGACTTGCCTTCGATCTTGTCATTGGCCTTCTGAGCACCACTTTGCTCGGGTTCCAGCGTCGATCTGACAAAGGTTACGTCCCGATACAGGCCGCGCTCGATCCGCTGCTTGTACTCAAAGTCCGTAATCTCATGCACCTCAGTCACACGCTGGGCGGTGTAGAAGTTACCGGCTGCAAATGGCAGGTAAATGTTGTCGATAGGGATGAATTCAGCGCATGGACGGCGCTTTTTATCGTCGTACCACATCTTCAGGTACTGTGAGCCACCCAACGGGAGTTGAGTCAGCATCTGTTCCTGCTCGTCGCGGTACTCTTCGATCTGCTCAGTAAGCTGCCAGTTCATGTAGTCGCGCTTACGCTCGGCCACCTCAGTCTTCTCAGGCGTCACCTCACCCAAAATCTTGGTGCGGGTCGGGCCATCAGGTGGGAACATCTCCTTGATTGCACGGGAAGCGAAGTCAATACACGCCTCAACCATGATTGGATGCACCACCTTTGAGGCACCATTAAAGTTGGCACCACCCGGAGCATCATTACCCATACCAGTACGGCGCAGGCCATCCTCGTATTGCTTGTCACGGCCTTTGCGGTCTTCCTTATCCTTCTCAATCAGGTCAAGGTAACGCATGGCAATGACGTTCAGATCCATGGGATTGAACACCTCGGCAAGGTTTTGGTAAAAGTCCTCGTCCTCACTGGGCGTCTTGAAGTTACCCTCCATGTTTACCACCACGGAACCATCAGGCATCTCTTCAATCTCGCTCTCTTCAAGGTCAATATCAACCTCGGCACCACCGTCTGGCATCTCTTTTAAGCCACTGATAAAGCGACCGAACTCGGGGTCAATAGGCATATCGGCCATGATTGTTTCCTTTAATTAACTGTCCAGATTGATTTCACTGCGCCGCCATCAGCAAAGGCAGGCGCTTGAATAAACCGACCGCCATCAGCCATATCGGGGTCGGAGTTGTACTCGTTCACCTCGCCGCCTTCAGCCATGCCTTGCACATGCTTCTGCAGCATCTCGTTAAAACTTGTCTCGTAGTCCACAGCGCCGCCTTTAGCCATGCCAGCACCCTCACCCATGCTGCTGACGTATTGCTGCAGCATTTGGTTTGCCTTTGCAAAAGTAAGCTGACCACCTTCGGCCATCTTGACTGCGCCGCCTTCTTTATACGATTGACCTTTGGCAGCAGATTCGCGCATCTTTGGCGTAATGTCGATGTAATAGACTTTCTCCCCACCAAAACGCTTTAATGCGGCGTTCCATGCCGTTTTCTCACCAGACTCTTTGTTGCGGCCAAGGGCGAGTCTATCTTTTGCGCCTTGTGCGCTATAACCACCAGACATTGTGCCGTCACTCCATACAACCTTAAATGTATCTACCCCTTGAGGTTCCACTTTCCCAGTAATGCGAGGGGCATTTGTAACTCTGATAAATTCTTCATCAAGGATCTTTTTGAATTCAGGGTTGTCCATTAAGTTGTGCATATCACGAGCAGACAACTGATCGCGTGTCATAGCAGCGCCGGGAAGCGTAGTCTCGCCCACTTTTGCACCAAACTGCTTGGCATACTTATCAAGGAAGTTCTTGTAAGTCTTATCGTAATACTGCTTCATGCCCTCGCCGCCAACTTTGAGGTCAATGCCAGAGATAGAGCGCAACGTGCCCTGTGGCTCTTGCTCTAAAAGTTTTTTGGCGGCTTCTTTGCCAATGTAATCAGCAAGGTTGTCTTCGTTTACGCCGGTTTGTTTGATAATTTCATTTCCTTGTTTGTCGTATGCAACAAGGTTAGATCCACTTAAATGAACTTCGTCAACATGTTTGCTTAGGTCATAGCGATCAGCCTGACGCTGACCAGTAGTCAGATACACGCGATCCATGCCGGTGTCTGCGGCTTCTTTGATCGCACGCTTTATGCCAAGCTGATACCAGTTGTCTTTGAAAGGGGCATCAGGTAAAGCGTTTAGGTCTCGTTTATATTGATTGGATAGCTCAACCAGTTTGTCTTCCTCACCCAGTGCACGAGCAATTCCACGATGGCCTTCTCTCTGAGCTAAGCTTGAGTACATTTCTGTGGCGTAATATTCTGCATCTGTTGGGGTCATCCCAGCTTTTATGTTTTGTTGTTTTTGCTCAGCAATAAAACGATCACCCAAAGACTCAAAATAACTGTTGTAATCCTTTCCTACATTTTGTTTATATCCCTTTTCCCTACCCTGTTGGTGCCAGTCAGACTGAAGCTCATCAATCAGCAATCCCTTCTTGCCCTCAGCGTCAACGTGATCAGCTACGCGAAGGTGGAACAGGACGTTGGGCTCATTACCGTGATGAGTTTCATGCATAAAGTTTTCAACGCCTTCACGATCAGCCTTTTCAATTGCAGCGTTGTACTCATCACGAGACATATTCTTTATTGATGGCCTTTTTGAAGGCAAACCAACACGAATCTCACGGTAGTTCTCACCGCCCGGCATGTTGTAATCGGGATGAGTCTCCGGGCTAAATCGCGCTGGCTTTAAGCCTGCAATGCGCTCGTTGTTCCTTTGAATCAAAGAACGAAGTGTGGCAATTTTTTCTGTGCGCTCAGCAATCTCTGGGCTGTCAGGATACCTGCCCCTCAAGTCTTCAATGTACTTTTCAATGTCTTTTATGCCGCGCTCCATGTTCGCGTTTTCTGACTTCAGAGTGTTCTCTGTCTCCAGCAAATATTCTGTTTCTCTTGGTGGGCGACTGACTGACTCACGCAAAGGTATGCGGTTCTGCTCAGCAGCAGCCAGCACCTCTTCTCTTGTCACCTCTGGACGGGACGCCAAATCACCTAGCCCAAGCTCAGTAAGGCGCTCGTCATTCACGCCCGGCGTCTTCTTCAGGTCGGACACAAACGCAGAACCTTGACCCTTCTTGCGCTGCACATTCAACGCCGCCTTCTCAGCAGGGTTGTAAAAGCCGAGATCATTGGCCGGGGCTTTGAGCTTGCCTGACGGCCCGCCATCGGGAACAATGTTCATCCGCATTGGATCTGTCGCCCGCAGGAGTTGTGTCTCCAGCATGTCGGCAGCAGTAGGTGCCAGCGCCTGAGCGCCTGCCTTGCCGTACTTCAGCGCTTTTAATGTGGCACCGGGAGCCAATATGCTGGCAGCAAGGCCGGTCAGTGGACGCTGCTCATCAGAGATAAGGCCATAGCGCTCCATGCCTCCTCGTATCTGCTCTGAGCCATACGGCACTTGACCTTCTGAAGCAAACTTAATCTTGGGTTCGTAAGGCAGCGTAGGCGGGCGCTTGTCTACCACAGAGGTCGGCTGATCCATCACAGACCGATTGCGCATCAATGGATGGGTTTTTTGAACATGGTCAAGGATTTGCCCAATGTCATCAAGAAAGTCGCCGGGTGCGCCTAATATCGGCGCTGCCACATCCCCCAGCAGCACATCTGTCACAGCTCCGGGCTTGCTCATTGACCGTTTCTCTCTGCTGAACTGGCGCTTAAATGCATCAACCAAGTCAGTCAGTGGCTCAGGGATCGTCAAAGGCTTAGGATTAAACATCTCACCAATTGATTCACCCGGCTCGTTACCTCCTGCCATGTGGACAACGCCACCGTCCTTCTTGCCTGTCAGTTCTTTGATACGGCGGCGGTATTGCTCAAGCTCGTCAAGCAACTGTTGGTCAATGATCTGCTTGCCACCAGAAAACTGCAGCGTTCCAAATTCATTACCAGCTTGCCTTGGATTGGCACGGATACCGGCCACCGTGTCAGGGAACGTCAGCTCATAGGGCATCAGCACATCAGTACGACCAAGGAACTTCCCCGGAATATTGTGCGAGTAAGTAGGATGAGCGGAAGGCCTTAAGCCCATGACGCCGGGCTCCATCTGTAGCAAAGAGAATCCAGTCATGCCGGGCTCTATATCCCGCAACTCTGGTTCAGTGATTGCATGACGCACGTTCAAACCGCTTGGCAATCCAAGCTCTTCGGTTGTCTTGGTGAGTTGCATTGTGGGATTGAACACTAGCTTGCGGCCAACAGGGTTGTTTGCCAAATACAGATATGCCGCCTCTGGGTTCTCAATGCCGGGGAAGTCTGGCATATTCACCCCCTGCCTCCCGTAGCGCATCATCCGGTTAAAGTCTTCAATGTCTCTGGCGGACATCTTTGTTGGATCAATACCCTTTAGCAAAGTGTCAGTGAAATGCGTAGCGTAATTCAGCCCCTCTGGCCCCATCGCCAAATAGTTTGCAAGGACTGGCACATCACCATATTGTTGGGATGCTGCATTTACCCGACGCTGAAAGGCAGCAGCTTGATCAAAACCTGAAGCCCAACCCGCCCCTTCTGGATGATCAAGGCCAAAACGTGGGCCACCATACTGACGGGCTGGGGCAGATAATCGATTGCCGCCAATACTAAAAATGTCGTAATCCGATATAGAAGTGTCGCCCGGCAGCGACAACATCACGCTACCTAAGTGCGGCTCAAGATTCACAATCTTGGCTTCAGGCACCTCACGACTGCGCTGCATTTCATGCTCAAGTTCCTGCTCAAGATCAAACTGCTTCCGGCTCTTACTGGTTACGTTTTCTGTTTTGCCCTGCTTACGAACAAACTCGCCCGTCATCTGCGGGGCTACGCGCTCAGCAATGGCGTTGATCTCGGCTTTAGTCTTGGGCTTGGCGCGGGCAGGCTTCGGGCTCGGGGGCTTGGCCTTACCTTTAGTCTCAATGGAAGCCAACTCTTGGGGTCGAGTACGAGCAAGCTCCTCCGCCTGCTTGGCGGACATCTCGGCAACGAACTGGCGCTCAGCCAATGACAACGGACGGTTGGACTCCATCAGGTTACGAGCCGCCTCAAAAGACTTCTCGCCCTTACCAACGTTGCTTGCCCTTCTGAATAGCTTGCCGCCTCTTGCCATGTGCACACCACCGCTCTCGGCGTAGATGTCTGGCAGCTTAATTGCTGGGCGTCTAATAGTCTTATCACTATCGTCGGCAATGTATCGTTCAGGCAAGAC
>Ga0181344_1000434_pt1 | contig 16713 bp, 11 predicted proteins | sample Su13VDMLBDD_FD_130098 | JGI IMG/M metagenome (GOLD analysis project Ga0181344, IMG submission 130098) | Freshwater viral communities from Lake Michigan, USA - Su13.VD.MLB.D.D | ecosystem: Environmental > Aquatic > Freshwater > Lake | place: USA: Michigan | collected 2013-07-15
CTGGGGAAGGATTTTCAGTGCGAGATGATAAGGCTTCATTGAGTGTATTAATGGATAATGGTATCCCTAAATACCACCCTAGTATTTTTGATTCTAAAACAACTAGGAAGAAATTTATGTTGTCTTTAGAAAATTTGGCTTGGGCAGATAATCTTTCGGATTTACCTTTATTCGAAATTGGACCTGGAGATCCTTTAACAGGAACTAAGGGTAGAATAATGTGGTTCCCACCATATGAATTAACTTTTGATGAAAATACTAGTGCCAATTGGACAGCAACAGAATTTATCGGAAGAAGTGAACCTGTTTATACATACAATAATTCAAAAAGAAGTGGTTCATTATCATTTAAGATAATAGTTGATCACCCTAGAGTTATAAACTGTTATAGGGGTCAAAATAATAATTTAGTAGAAAGATTTTTTGCTGGATGTGTTACACCTGAAGATTTTTTAAGGGCATTAGAATGTGCGGTACCACAAACAGATCTAGATGAAATAAAGAAAAAAATATATGAGAAGGAACCACAAAAAATTGTAATTCCTGAAAAAGAACAAGAAGAAGATTCTGTTAAATATGATGAGGATGTACAGTGTAATGCGGCAACAGAGAACTGTAAGGCTAAAAGAATTGTTAATAGTGCTGATTTTACTAGACTGTGTACCACTACTTTAAATTTTGTTAAAAAACAAAGTACTAATACAAACCCTAAAGTTATGATAAGTTTAAATGGGTTTTCAAGTTTCGAAGTTGAGTTAAACGAAACTCAACCTATATCTCCTTTAACATTAGCAGATACTTTTGCTAAACAAGTAAAAGATAGTTTAACATCATTTTTACAACAAAATTTAGATAATAAAACATTTCAAAACGTATCTTTTAAAGTAGAACAAGGTACTAGTGTAGAAAGTACTGAACCTTCTGATTATAGAGTTGATGTTGTAATGGAAAATGATACGGAAAACTCTAAAGAGGCAGAACCAAAAGTAATTGAAAAACCGGGAGAAGAAATTGACCCTACTGAAGCAATTAATTTAGTTGATAATCTTATTATAGATGAAGGACCTTATTTTGATTTTATTGATGCCAACTACCCAAATTACTTTAAGACAATCTCTGAAAAAATTAGATACTTCCATCCAGGTTTCCATAGTATTACACCAGAAGGATTTAATAGTAGGTTAACATTCTTAAATCAGTGTATGAGACAAGGTCCTAGTATTTATGATAAAAAAACTACTCAGGATGGTGTTGAAGTAGGGGTTCAACCACAAAATCTATCTTTCGGTAGACCACCGATTTGTATTTTAAGGATAGGTGACTTTTTCCATACAAAAGTTGCGATTAATTCTTTAAGTATCGCATATGATGGACCAAAATGGGACACCAACCCCGAAGGTATAGGTGTTCAACCTATGATAGCAACAGTACAATTAAGTATTGATTACATAGGTGGACATTCTTTAGTTGGCCCAATTAACAGGTTACAAAATGCAGTATCTTTTAATTACTATGCAAATACTGAAATGTATGATGTTAGGTCAGATAGTATTAAAGATGGTAAAATTCAGGACGGTATTAAATTAGGGCAACTTAAGGTTGATTTAATAGGTGCGGATACTGTAAAAGATATTTATGGTAATTTAAAAACGCAAGATACCTTGAATCAAACTAAAATTGCGGAAGAAGATAATAATACTGAACAACCAGAACCTGACAACCCAATAGAAATTGCGGCGATAGGTACTGATATAATTGCAAAAACTAGAGGTGGTTCAGTTCCTAGTTCTACACAAGTTACAGATAAACCTAATAGTGTAGATTCGGAAAATAAATTGGCTATGGTTATAAAAGTAGGTAGTGAAAAATTTGAATTAGAGGGTGATAGTGTTTCTTTAACTAAATCTATAACTACTATAAGTAAATTAGTTACACAATCTGAGTTAGCTCAAATAGATAATGAAATTACTACAAAAGAAAATGAATTAACAACTGCAAAACAAAATTTTGAATTAAATCAAAATAACGTAAATAAAAAGGCAGTACAAGATGCGGAAAAAGACCTTAAAGATAAAAAACAATATAAAGAACAATATTTAAAAGGTAAAGAAACCAAAATCAAAGTTGAGGCATACTTAACAAAAAATAAAGGTAAAACAAAAGTTCAGAAAGACTTTACAGTTACTGCAGAAGGTATAAAATAAAAGTTATGGGAAAAGAATATTTCGATAGATATCAGAATTTTAAATTTGATGGTAAATATATACCATTACCGTATATTTTAATACCTGTTAAAAGTAGTGATAAATCAGTAGTGTATGACTCAACTACATCAAGATTGGATAAATTAAGTCAAAAATATTATGATAATCCTTATCATGGGTGGTTAATATTGTTAGCGAATCCACAATATGGTGGCGTAGAAGAAAATATACCTGATAAATCTATAATCAGAATTCCTTTTCCATTTAGAGATAGTTTACAACAATATATTGATCAAGTTAATAACTATAATAAGTTGTACATAAGAAAACAATAAAGTATGGATGTAAATAATGTACAAGAAATCGGTAGTAACAGTGCTGGTAATGAAAAAAAGGGTAGTGTATTTGTAGTGGATCCAAATCCTCCTGGAATGGACATAGTTCCACCAGAGGATTTATTTATCTATGTTAAATTTTCTGCTTATCCTAGAAGTAGAACAACCTATGGTGGTAATACTTTAGAAGGAAACCCTATAATTTTTGAAAGTGGAGTTGTAGATGAAGTTAATTTTATTTCTACTAAAGTAAGTTATAATCAGGCAGGTAAATTAGATCCATCGTTACAAAAAAGTTATACAACAACGGATTGGACCCAAATTGGTGGTTTAAATAATTCAGAAACTAGAAGTGCTGGAATTTTAGAAGGTTTTGGTATAAAATCCATAGATATAAAATATAACGCAAGTTTGGTTCCTGTTGTAGATATTACATTTACAGATGTAAGAGGTGGTGCATTATTTGATGTCATAGAAGAAAATGATAGGTTATCACCATACAGTATATTTTTCAAAATGCCTTATCCAGTTTTTAGACTTTCAGTTAAAGGTTATTTTGGGCAAAAGGTAGATTACTGTTTACATATGACTAATTGGACATCAAACTTTGACGGTTCTACAGGTAATTTTGATATTAGTGCAAATTTCTTAGGATTCCAACAAGCCTTTCTTAATGATATGGTTATGGGAAATATCATAGGTGCGGTTAACACTGAAAGAGGTTTTGCAAATTTAAATAGAATATTTGATGATAGAATATCACAAGATGGGTTTAATCAAGAAATATCACCAAATAATGAAGAAGGATTAAACATTAGGAAGATTGATGATTTTATGACTAAAATTAGTAAACTACAAGTTGAAACAGAAGTTATAAAAACAGATTCAAATAGTTTTCAATTTCTTAAAGATTTAAATGGTAAATTAAATTTATTAAAAACCATTCGTTCATTTATAGGTGCACCGATAGTAAAACAAAACAATAGTAGTAGTGGTGGTAATACGGGTGGTAATGTTGTTGATAGTAAACCGTACATTCAATTAGAAAATAGTAAAGATGTTATAGATACCACACCGATTAAAGATGATGAACTAAAAATAAGAGAAAATTATTTTTCTATTAGGGATTATATAGTTTTTAATTCAGTTAATAGAGGGGCATTTAAATCATACATTACAACTTTAAGTGATATTATAAAAAAATATCAAGAATATCTAGCCTCAGATAAAAGAATAGAATATAACCCAACAAATACGTTAAGTTTATTAAAAGAAAAGGCTCAAAAAAAGATAGAAAAAGTATCTGGTAGTGAAAATAAAAGTAACCCTAAAGATGATGAACTAATTAAATCTTTTAATAATATTTTATCGGAAAATGCTTGGGAAGATTATATAGTTTCACCTACAAAAAATATAAGTAATAAAATTACGCCTAAAAAATATGAAGATATTTTAGATTTATTTTATTTGAACGAAGGTACAAATAATTTATATTTAACAAATAGTTACGATGGTGACACATCGGGAAAAAATAACTCTTTTGATATAGAGAGATTTAAAACATTAGTAAAAGAAAATGTGTATTATTCTGCAACAATGACTAAAAATACACAAGTTTTAGTTGCGGATTTTAGAAAACAAAGAGAGTTAGTCGAATATTCTATTATAGAATTGGAGGAAATTATAAAAGAACAGAGAGAGATAGTTCAAACAGAAATCAACGAACAAATATTAGAAAATTTTAGAAAAAAATTTGGGTTTAACCCAACTATAAGTAGTTGTTTTGAAATTATTGCTAACAATACGCAGGCAATGGTTGAAACAATCTATGATGTTAGTTTTGAGGCAGAACAAAAAAATATTGCATCTACCAGAAGTTCTATTTTAAGTAGGTACGATACAGACATACCAACAGGAGTTAATAGTGCGGCTTGGCCTTCTATATATCAAAAAAACAATGATGGTACATTAGAAGAAATATATATTGGTGAGGTATCAGGAATTAACTCAAACGATTTTCCTGAATATAAATTTACTGAAGAAGTATTTGATATATTAGTAGCAAAAAGAACAACTTTGGAACAAGTCACTAAATCTACAGTTTTGAAAAATGGTTTAGATAGTGATAACTGGTTCCCAATTAATCCTATAGATTATAAAACAAACCCTTGGATTAAGATTAACACGTTAAATGAGATTGAAACAATAAAAGAAGATTTAGTTGAGAAATTTATAATTAGATCAGCAATTTTAGATAATTATTCTTTATTTAATAAAACAACAGGACTTAGTTCTATAGATGATTATTCTAAGTTTGATGCAATTGCTGCAAACAAAACAATATTCTCAAAAAATGTAAGAGATGTAATATCCAATTTATTAGTCGAAATGGATGACAATAGTAGTGTATATGAAAATACTAACTTTTTTAGGAATAATGTATCTTTAGAAAACGATAAATTAACTTTAATAGAAACAAATATCTTACCTAAAATAGAAAATTTTAATTTAAGTGGTTATTACAATTCACAGGCAGAATATATTCTTTTTGATGTTAATGATATTATTAATAATTCAAAAAAATTAATAAAAGAAATAAAAGAAGAAAGTTTATATACTTCATTAGTTGACCCAAATTCAGGTAATAAAATAAATGTGAAAGAAAAGGGTCCTCTTTTTTATAAAAATTTTTATGCATCTTCTAATAATTTAACAACATATAATTCATTTAACACTTGGGACGAAGAAGTGTGTAAAAATATTCTAAAATCTAGTGGTGATGATATTATAGTTGACTTAAATAAGACTAAATTAGAAGACTTTAATCCTTCGGGTGGTACTTACAACAGTAAATACATTAATATCACTAACCTTAAAACTGTAGGTGACGTAGATTTTGATGATATAATGACTGAAAGTGACTTATATAGAAATCAATCAAGTAACTATTCTAGGGCATTTTTATTATTATCTACATTTCCCTTAAGAGATTTTCAAAAAGGGTTTTTAGATTCTGTTTTCAATGGCGGAAATTTTGCAGGTGCCAGAATAGTTAACATACCAAAAATATATATTTACTATATTGGATCCCTTTTATGGAGATATAACGAAACGGTTGACCCTTTAAATTTTGGTGTTTTTAACAATAAAAACTATAGTCAGTTTTTAACACCTAAAGATGAGTATCTTTCTAAAATTGGTTATAGTAATAAAGAAAAAAAGATTGAAGAAAGTTTAAAACTTTTACCAATTTCAACAAAAAATACTTTAATAAGTATGTTTAAAAATTGGGTAGACAATCAAAATTTTAATAGTAGTTTTAATGGGACTTTTGAAAAAAATGTTAGTACATATGTTTCTTCTTTAAATGTGACTAGCGGTTCTACTGCGGATATTACGTCAGCAAAAACATATCTGTTAAGTACTTTAAAAGAAACTACAAATATGATTATTCTAAACCCTAATATCTTTAATCCAAAATATGAACCAAAAGGTTTAAAGATTTTAAGTGGTAGTTTAAAATCTTATATTAAAAATTTTAAAGAGGTATTTAAGAAAATAGAAGATAAAAATACTAATAATGGAGTAACCAATACAACTGAAGAAACAAAAACTGATAACAAAAGTACAGTTAAAATAAAATTAGAGTTATATAATTATTTTAAAAATATAAATAGTAAATGGGTAGGTTCAGATAAAAAATCTTTTAATATTTGTGGTGGTGAAGATAATAAATTTTTAATAGAATATTTTAGGTTTATTGATAGAGGATGGAGAGACATAGGTTCAGAGGCAACATTTAATTTAAAAAGTTTCTTAACTTTAGGTAGTAATTTAGATACCAGTGTTTATTTCTTTATGTCAAAATTATTGAGGGATAGTAATTTCTTATTTCAAATATTACCAACCTACATAAATTACAAAAGTAAGACAGAAGTTGCAAAAATATTTAAACCTCAAACAACATTAGAAAATAATGAATCTACTGGACCAATATTTTGTTGTATATATATTGGTGGTGCATCACAAGTTTTAGATATACAAGAAAGAAATAATAACTTTTTTGCGAATGACGGTTATAGTTTTCCAAATCCTAATGACTCTAATAGTAAAGGAGACTTACCTTCAGATATGGTTGAAAACGGTGATAGTTCATTAGTTGCGTTTAAAGTAGGTTTTGGTGCACAAAATCAAACAATATTTAAAAATGTGTCTTTAAGTCAACAAGAGCATAGAGAAACTGGTGAATACTTTAAAGCGTTATCAGATTTGGTAGATAAAAGAGGTGGAACTCAAAAAACTTATGTGGGTACGGATCTTCTAAGATTATTCAAAACTAGATCATATACTTGTAAAATTGATGCATTAGGTTGTATGAACATACAACCATTAATGTATTTCGATTTACAAAATGTACCATTTTTTAATGGGGCTTACTTAATCACTAGTGTTAGTCATAATATAAGTCCTAACCATATGACTACAAATTTTGAGGGTGTTAGGCAATCAAAATTTATTTCACCACCAACTAAAGAAATAACCGCAGATTTAGATATAGATTTAAATGAGATAAGTGAAGTACCTAAAATAGAGTTTACTAATCTAACAACAGTTTCAGGATTTGGTGTTAGAGAAGGAATCGACCCTGACGATTTATTTGATTTTGATAATAATTTTGGTGGGGACGTTGGTATTAATAATTTTAGAACTTTAGGTGTATCTACAGAAGTGTACGATAATACTCAATTGAGATCATTAATTGATTCTTTAACTGAAGAATTTAAAAATAATGAAATATTAACTAATACGCAAGTTACTATGTTATTATCGGCAATGTTAGTTAATTCAGAAAACTTTTTAAATAGAGAAATGCCGTGGGAATCTACAAACAAAGAGACTTTAAAGTTTCCTAATGACGACCCTGCTTCTGGGCAAACAAAATATTATGGTTTAAATAGTGGTGCAGGTATATTGTCATCCACTCCAACCTTTACAACTGGTTTAGAGTCAAATATTGCATATCAAATTGCGGGTAATGAGGATTTAAACGAATTTCAATTAAATAATAATATTGAAAGAAAGAAAAAAGAACTGAATAGTGAAAAAACTAAATTAAACGCATCTGATCCGATAGAGGCTAAAAAAATTGAATTGATTAATAAACAATTAGAAAAACTAGATGAGGAAGATAAAAATCAGATTAACACTACTAAATATTATAATATTTTCGATGGTGATGCGTTCAGATTTAAACCTAGAGGATTTCTATATGTTATTGGTAGAAAGCAATATTATAATATTTTTCAAGACTTCAATCAAAGTGGTGAAGATGCGATTATTAAACCATCTAAATTTACAGATACTGTAAATGGTGCGATTCAAGCATCTGTTGCACAATGGAAATTTTTTAAAGGTAAAGATAATAACAGTCCATTCTTTTATACTTCACAAAAAAATAATGGTACATTGGCAACATATAAGAAATGTACAGAAACCTCTTTACAGTATAAACCACCCACAGTAGATAAATCTATTAGTACATTTCAAAATGTTCTTTCCACCTTTATTGGTAAGGACAAACAACCATTAATCGATTTTTTTAAACCTTAATATTAACTTTTTAAAAAAAAATCACTATATTTGTAATATGAATATAGGTAATATTGTTACAAAATCAAAAATTGAAGTTGAAAATTTCAATATATGTAAGGATTTAGAATGTATTGATGAAACATTACCGACAATTATTGTTGGTTGGAAATTCACTAAAGAACTTTTAGGTAACGACATCTCAATATTACATAAAACCATTAATAAAAAATTATTTTGGACATTCGATTCTAAAGAAAGGAAGTCAGAATTTGAAATAGATTTAGAAAACTTTAAAGATAATTGTTTCAACATCTACGGTGAAAATATACCATATGTTTATTTAGATTTATTATATAATAGTAAAAAAATAAATTATAGGGTTATTAAAAAAATATTATCATTAAAAAATCCTGTAACATATTTTTCTGAAAATAATATGGTATATATTTATGGTGATAATATTCTATTTGGAATCGATTTAAATGTTATAGAATATTTTGATAATAAAAAAGAAAAAATAATTGAAAAAATAAAAAAAATAAACTCTACCACTTTGGTGGATCATACGATATTTAATAAATGTAAGGATTTAATTTATAAATTAAAAAATAAAAACAGATATATCCCTTACATTTATGGAAATGGAATCGAGCGGTAAAATTATAACATTAGCATCTTTTGTATATACGGATAAAATAGAAAGTTTCATAAACTATTTATATAAAAGATTTAAGATAAAAGAAAAAAATATATTTCAATACTCTTTTGAAGAAGATAATAAAAGAATTTTAACTTTTATGGTTAAAATAGAAGGTGATACAAAAGTAGACACTAATTCATTCTTCCCCCCAACAATTATAGTACATAAAAAAGGTGAGTGTTTTTACACTATTAACGCCTTAAATAAGTTGATAGAAAAAATCACCGATTCGAGTTTAGGTAATATAAATTATCAAAATGTAAAGATAGATTGGGATCATTATCAGAATAAAATGATAATTGTTAAGAATGATGAATTAAAAATTATAGAGATAAAAAAACATTTTTCTTAAAAAGATAATATTTATATAATAAAAGTATTATGGAAAATATTAAAAATACTAAAAAAAATGATGATTTAGAAAAATCTTTAAATGATTTTTTAAATGATAGCAACACAAAAAAAGAAGAGTGTGTTGGAGAAGAGTGTCTTATTAATGACGGAAAAGAAATCGTAGAAAGAGTTAATAAGATATATAAAACTAATGACGGTAGACAACTATTAATGTAATATGAGCAAACAAGTACTTTCCGAAGAATTAAAAAGATATAGACAACTTTTAGAGTACACTTTTTATGTACCTGAAGATGAAAAAGATATCAATGGTAATCTATTATTAGATGATATGTTTATAACAGAACAAGATCCTGCTGGTGAAGAGGCGGCTGGTGATGATCCATTTATGTCTGTCGGAGATACAGAAGGTGGTGAAGAAACTAAAACTGATGCACCTGAAGCAACAACTGATACTGATCCTTTGGCTGGTGATGCGGAAGTAGAAGATGAAACTGCAGATGAACCAACTACTACAGATACTGAAACTACTGGTACAGAAACAACTACTGGTGGTGAAGAAAGTGTTGAGGTAGATGTTACAGATATAGTTGATAATACAGAAAAAACAAAAACATCTGTTGATGGTGTTAGTAGTAAAATGGATGAACTTTTATCTAAATTATCTGATTTAGAAAATCAAGTATCTGGTATGGATAACGTTATTAACAAAATCGAAGAATTAGAAAAAGAAATTGAGAGAAGAAACCCAACACCTGTTGAAAGGCTTGAAATGAGATCTATGGATTCTTTTCCTTATAGTGTGAAATTAACTGACTTTTGGAAAGATAAAGAAGGTTATGACGCTTCAGAAACTGAAGAAGAATATGTCTTAAGACAAAGTGATGTTGATAATTACAACGAAAAAGACATAAGACTTTCTTTCACTTCAGACAAAAACGAAGAAAAACAGTAAAAAAACCACGATTTTATTGACTTTTTGGTTTTACAGTAGTATAATTGTATATAATTAAAAATTTTATATTATGAGTAAAACTTTAGATGCAATTCTGTCTCAGTACGAAAAAAATACTGAGCCAGTTAAAAGTGGTAAAAAACTCTCTAATGAAGACAGACTTAAAAAGTACTTTAGTGAGAAACTACCTCAAGGGGTGAAAACCCAAACAAAAACTTTCAGAATTTTACCGAATAAAGACGGTGCTTCACCATTCACGGAAGTTTATTATCATGAAAAATTAGTTAACGGTAAATGGGAAAAAATTTACTGTAACCATTTAAATGATGGTGAACATTGTCCACTTTGTGAAGCAAAAGATGCTTTATATGAAGATGGTTCTGAAAAGGCAAAAAAATTAGCGAAAGATTTTATCGCTAGAAAATTCTATGTCGTAAAAGGTATTGACAGAGAAAATGAAGATCATGGAGTAAAATTTTGGAGATTTAAACACAAATATACTGGTGACGGTATTATGGACAAAATCATTCCATTGTTTAAATTGAAAGGTGATATTACTGATCCTAGAGAAGGTAGAGATATCATTATCACTACAGGTAGAAATGACAAAAACTTTAGTGTTGTTAACTCTATTATGGCAGATGATGTGTCTATTCTAACAAAAGATAAGGATAAGGCAAATGATTGGTTTAATAATGGTGAAACACATAAGGATGTTTACTCTAAAAAACCATTGGAATATTTGGAAATTGTTGCAACAAACAAGACCCCTATTTGGGATTCTGAACAATCTAAATTTGTTGCGGAAGAAGACAAAGAAGAAAAAGAAACTGCGTCACTAACTGAAGAAATCAATATGATGAGAAACGAAACCACTAAATCATTTGAATCAGATTATAATGATTCTGATGACGATGACTTTGATGGTGGTGTAGAAGTATCTAATTTAGATGACGATGATGAGTTACCATTTTAATTAAAAATATGGCGAAACAACCACTTAAGAAAAAAGCATCTGATTTTTCGTCAATAAGAAAGAAGTTTTCCTCTAGTGAGAAGTACAAAGAACAAAAGTACTTCGATCTAGGGGAAGCCTTTCAAAAGGCGACAGGATTACCAGGTCCTGCAATGGGTCAGATAAATATGCTTTTAGGTCACTCAGATACTGGTAAAACAACTGCGTTAATTAAAACTGCAGTAGACGCACAGAAAAAAAATATTTTACCTGTTTTTATTATCACTGAACAAAAATTTAGTTTCGAACACTCAAAACAAATGGGGTTAGAAGCGGAATATATTGAGGAAGTCGATGAATCAACAGGTGAGGTATCCGCATATTGGGATGGATTTTTACTTTATAAACTAGGTTTCGATTATATTGAACAAGCGTTTGATTATGTTACCGAAGTTTTAGATGCTCAGAAAAACGGAGAAATACCATATGACATAGTATTTTTATGGGATTCAATCGGTACAATTCCATGTCAAATGAGTTTTGAAGGAAAGGGAGGTAACCAACACACCGCTAGAGTTATTTCAGAAAAGTGGGGTATGGGATTGGCACAAAGAATTACTTCTTCTAGAAAAGAGTCTTACCCTTACACAAACACTATGGTTTTCGTAAACCAACCGTGGGTGGCATTACCTGATAATCCTTTCGGACAACCAACCATTCAACCAAAAGGTGGTAACTCAATTTATCTATCTTGTGCATTAGTATTTTTATTTGGAAATCAAAAGAGTTCTGGAGTTTCAAAACTATCCGCAACTAATAAAGGAAGAAAAGTAAACTTTGCGATTAGAACTAAAGTGGGTATCCATAAGAACCATATGAATGGGTTAGGATACGCAGATAATAAAATACTTGCAACGACACACGGATTTATTGAGGATGATAAAAAAGACATCGATAAATACAAATCTGACAACAAAGATTATTGGGCAGAAGTATTTGATGGTGTATTCGACGCAACATCTTTTGATGTAGTTGAGGATAATGTTATTGAGTCACCTGTAGACTATTCAGACGATTGATTGTTTAATCCTCAATAATAGATGTGTGAAATATCCTGTTAAGAACAAAAAATTTAAAAAAACACTTATTGTAGACGGAGACTCTTTGTTAAAAACCGCCTATCATGGGGCTAAAGATTTATATCATAAAGAAACCCATATAGGCGGAATTTTTCAATTCTTAACTATGGTAAGAAAAATGTTGAACGAATATAAGTTTGACAGGGTTTATGTATTTTGGGATGGTACTTTTAGTGGTAGATTAAGATATGATATCTACAAAGATTATAAATCAAATAGAGATAAGGATTTCTATAATGAACAACCACCATCAGATTTAGATTTATATCTACAAAAAGAGAGAGTAATTTCTTATTGTGAAGAGTTATTTATAAGACAATACAGAGATGAAATTACCGAAGCCGATGATTGTATTGGTTACTACGTTAAAAATATGTCAGAGGACGAAAAAGTAGTAATAATGAGTAATGATAGAGATATCTGTCAACTCATCAGTAGTAGGGTAGGTGTTTATGTAATTAACCTTAAAAAGATAATCACAGAGGACAATTATTTAAATCATTTCAAACACCACCCATCCAATCTTAAATTAATTAAAATCATTACTGGTGATACTAGTGATAACATAAAAGGTATACAAGGTATCAGTGAAAATACTTTATTGAAATTTTTTCCAGAAATTAAGGAAAAAACTTTGACTTTAGAATATATTTTTAGTAAAATTGAAATAATTCAGAAAGAAAGGAAAAGTAGGTTGAAATCACTTGATAATATACTTAATGGTGTCACTAAGGGAGTACAAAAAGGTATGATTTACGAAATCAATGAAAAACTTATAGATTTAAAAAAACCATTATTAACTGATACTTCAAAAAACGAATTAGATTACATTTTTAACACTTCTATAGATCCTGAAGGGAGAGAAGTAAAGAATGTTATAAAGATGATGATTGAAGACGGATTAATGATGGCAATACCTGGTGGTAGTGATGGATATATAAATTTCCTACAACCATTTTTATCTGTAATAAAAAAAGAAAAAAGTTATTTTAGTCAAATTAATGTTTAAAAAAAGTTATGAAAAAAAATTATCAAAATTATCCGTATGAATTCCTATTCATGATTAATGGAAACCCAATTGTAGGGAGAAATTTTAATGTTAAAAATTTTAACAAAGAATCTCTTAGGTCTTATGAGATTAAAGAAACTGTAGATAGTGTAGTAGAAGTTATAAAAAACCATTTTAAGAATAATACATATGATTATATGGAAAAATATTATAATTTCTATACTACGGCAGAGGAAACGGAAAAGGTTGATATTTACGAAAACGAAGATTTCTTTACATTACAACTTAAAGTTAAAGATAGAGTAATTTGTGAAAGAATTTTTAGTGGTAATGATTACCCACCTAACGTAAGATATGATGTTGATATAAGAAAAATTATTCCTCAAATCATCGATTATTTGCAACAGGGATTGAGTATGGAAAATTATACAAAAAATTATTGTGGTTATAGTCTAGACGGCATATTTATTAATAACTAAAATCGGATAAAAAGAATGGCGAAAAATGAGAGTATTAACTTAGGCTATTTAGGCTACAGTTTTCAAGTAAAGTTAGTTAAACAATTAGTAGAAGATCACAAATTTTCGGAAAGTATTATATCTATCGTAGATCCAAATTATTTCGATAATGAGTATATGAGATTGATTGTTGCTAGTTTGAAAGATTACTATGAGAAATACGAAACAATACCATCTTATGAGACTATCTTTAATTTAATTAAAACACAGGTTAAAAGAGAAATTGCGAGAGAATCTGCGATTGAATTAATTAAAGAAGTAAAAGAATCTGACAATAAAGACTGTTTACACACTCAAGATGTTGCCATTAAGTTCTGCAAACAACAAGAACTTAAGAAGGCTACCCAAAAAATTCAAAAAATACTTGATACGGGAGATTTTGATAGATATGAAGAGTGTGAAGAATTAGTAAAACAGGCAATATCTGTTGGAACAGAAAAAGATGAAGGTGTTGATATATTTCACGCAATTGAAGATGTTTTATCGGATGATTTTAGAGACCCTATTCCAACAGGTTTAGTAGGAATCGATAATCTTATGGGTGGTGGATTATCAAAAGGTGAGTTAGGTGTTATTTTAGCGGCGTTTGGTGTTGGTAAAACAACTATAATGACTAGAATGGCGAATACGGCTTACCTACAGGGTAAAAATGTTGTTCAGATATTTTTTGAGGACAATGTTAAAGTAATCCAACGTAAACATTTAACTTGTTTCACTGGTATTGAATTAAGTCAATTAGGTGATAGAAGAGATGAGGTTACTGAAATTTTACCTAGATTCCAAAACTTAGAAGGTAATTTAATTCTTAAGAAAATGTCTAGTGACGGTACAACAGTACCACACATTAAACAATATCTTAGAAAATTAATTTCTTCTGGTATTAAACCTGATATAGTTTTCTTAGATTATATTGATTGTGTACAACCAACTAAGCAGTTCAAAGATGAATTTAGTGGTGAGGGAAATGTGATGAGACAATTCGAAACTATGTTATCTGAATTAGATATTGCAGGATGGACTGCAGTACAAGGTAATCGTAGTGCAATTGGTGCAGATTTAGTTGAAGCAAACATGATGGGTGGATCAATCAAAAAAGGACAGATAGGGCACTTTATATTATCCGTAGCAAAAACATTAGATCAAAAAGAGTCGGGTCACGCAACTTTGGCTATTCTTAAATCTAGATTTGGTAGAGACGGTGTTGTTTTCGAAGATATAGTTTTTGATAATGGTACATTAAATATTGACACAAGTGAAAGCAGTGATATCACATTACTACAACACGAAAAAGGTCAAAAGAGAAAAGATTCTGATTTCATTGCAAGTACCATAGAGAAGAAAAGAGGAACATCAATAAACAATAACTAATTAATAAATTGAATTAAAAAATGGTTTATAAAATAAGTCATTGTGGAAACAGACACCCTAATAAAAAATTAAATAATAAAAAATAAAAATGGAGTTATCAAACAAAATTCTGTCAGACATTACGGTATATATGAAATATGCCAAATTTTTACCTACTGAAAATAGAAGAGAAACGTGGGAAGAGTTAGTTACAAGAAACAAAGAAATGCACCAAAAAAAGTATCCTCACATTAGTGCAGAAATTGAGGAAGTATATAAATTAGTATACGATAAAAAAATATTACCTTCTATGAGAAGTTTACAGTTTGGTGGTAAACCTATCGAAATATCACCAAACAGAGTATATAACTGTGCATACTTACCTATTGATCATGTTGACGCATTTTCAGAAACAATGTTCTTACTTTTAGGTGGTACAGGTGTTGGGTTTTCAGTACAAAAACATCATGTAGAGGCATTACCTGACATTAAAAAACCTAATCCGAATAGAAATAGAAGATATTTAGTAGGGGATTCTATTGAAGGATGGGCAGACGCAATTAAAATGTTAGTAGAGTCTTATTTTGGTATTAAATCATCTACACCAGTATTTGATTTTTCAGATATTAGACAAAAAGGTGCGTTGTTAGTTACATCGGGTGGTAAGGCACCTGGACCTCAACCATTAAAAGATTGTATTCATAATATTAAAAAAGTATTAGATGCAAAATCTGATGGTGAGAAGTTATCACCTATTGAGGTACATGACATTATTTGTCATATTGCGGATGCAGTACTTGCAGGTGGTATTAGAAGAGCGGCATTGATTAGTTTATTTAGTGCTGATGACAATGAAATGATTTCTTGTAAATCAGGAAACTGGTGGGAACTTAACCCACAAAGAGGTAGAGCAAATAATTCGGCCGTTTTATTAAGACATAAAATTACAAAAGAGTTTTTCTTAGATTTATGGAAACGAATTGAGTTATCTGGGGCAGGTGAACCAGGAATCTACTTATCAAATGATAAAGATTGGGGTACTAATCCATGTTGTGAGATTGGTTTAAGACCATATCAGTTCTGTAATTTATGTGAAGTTAATGCTTCAGATATTGAATCACAAGAAGATTTTGAAACCAGAGTTAAAGGTGCGGCGTTTATTGGGACATTACAAGCAGGATACACAGATTTCCATTATTTGAGAGATGTATGGAAAAGAACAACTGAAAAAGATGCATTGATTGGTGTTGGTATGACTGGTATCGGTTCAGGTGTAGTTTTAGGTTATGATATGAAATTGGCGGCGAAGGCAGTTAAAGAAGAAAACGAAAGAGTTGCTAAATTAATTGGTATTAATAGCGCCGCTAGAACTACTACAGTAAAACCATCTGGTACTTCTTCATTAGTTTTAGGTACTTCTTCTGGAATTCATGCTTGGCACAATGATTACTATATTAGAAGAATTAGAGTAGGTAAAAATGAGGCAATCTACACATATTTATCTATTAACCACCCAGAATTGGTGGAAGATGAACTTTTTAGACCTCACGATACTGCAGTAATTTCAATCCCACAAAAATCACCTGAAGGGTCTATATTGAGATA
>Ga0181344_1000435_pt1 | contig 16704 bp, 28 predicted proteins | sample Su13VDMLBDD_FD_130098 | JGI IMG/M metagenome (GOLD analysis project Ga0181344, IMG submission 130098) | Freshwater viral communities from Lake Michigan, USA - Su13.VD.MLB.D.D | ecosystem: Environmental > Aquatic > Freshwater > Lake | place: USA: Michigan | collected 2013-07-15
TGCGGCAAAGATCGAGGCAGAGGCGCAGGCTGACGCATCGAGGAGGGTTAACAATGCCGTTCGTGCTGGCGATAGCGTTGCTACTGATCCTGCCCGGCTGCGCGACAATGACGGGCACCGCCGGGACTAACGGAGCCGCCTGTAACGTCTGGAAACCAATCTCTTGGTCTACCAAAGACACTGATCAGACAATAGCCGAGGTTAAGGTAAGCAACGCCCGACGCCAAGGGTTCTGCGGAGACTGACATGCCGACCACCATGACGTTCGCGTCGCTTAAAGAGGACATGAGGCGCTACTTGGAGCGCGGCTTTACGCTGGCCTCTGACGAGATCGTCTATGAGCAGCTCCCGCGCCTGATCAATCTTGCGGAGCGCCGGATCGCGCGCGAGTTGAAAGTCGAAGGCCTGATTAATGTGCTCACAGGTACGTTTTCACCGGGCCTTGCTGTCTACCCAAAGCCGGATCGCTGGCGGCAGACGGTTAGCTTCAACTACGGCACTGGAACGAATAACGACACCTACACGCAGATCTATCCGCGTTCTTACGAATATATTCGGTCATATTGGCCTGACCGTTCGCAGACATCTGCTCCCCAGTTCTATGCTGACTACGACTACGAGAACTGGATCGTGTCGCCAACGCCGGATGCGGCCTATCCCTTCGAGGTTCTCGTTTACCAGCTACTTCCGCTGCTCGACGACTCGAATCAGACCAACTGGCTGACCGAGTATGCGCCGCAACTTCTTCTCTATGCTTCCTTGCTTGAGGCGACCCCGTTCCTGAAGAACGACGAGCGCATTGGCATTTGGCAGCAGATGTATGACCGGGCCGCTCAGGCTCTAAATGGTGAAGACCTGAAACACATCCTCGACCGCTCCGCGCGTCGGATGGAGGCGTAAATGACCACCTACACGCAGGTATTCGGCGGAACAAACATCTATCCTTCAAACGTTTCGTATCTGGCCTTCACGCTGTCCACCGATGACGTTGTGCTCGCGTGGCCGGTCGAAACAAATGCGCCGAACACGCTGGCCGATTACGTCGCCGCGCGGATCATGAACGTCAATTCGACTGGTTCCAGTCGGAAGGTTTATCTCCCCGAAGCAAATAACGCCGGCGTCGGCGAGTGCCTGCTGTTCAACAACATCGGCAGCACCAATTTCGATATTGTTACATCGACGGATGTGTTCATCTGCACAATCGTTCCGGGCGACCTGTGGCAGGTTTATCTGACCAACAACGCAACGGCCTCGGGGACGTGGTCTTCCTACCAGTTCGGCGCGGGCACGTCGCAGGCAAATGCGGCGGCTTTGGCTGGTGCTGGCCTTCGTGCCTTTGGCGGCGTCATCAATCAGGCGCTCACCGTTGATGACCTTAATTCGAATTACACCATTGGCGCGGCTGAACGTGCAAAGGTAATCAACTGGACGGGTGCGAGCGGCACGCTGACTCTGACGAGTGCCGTAACGCTGGGTAACGACTGGTTCGTTTATGTTCGAAACAGCGGATCGAGCAACATCGTTGTAGACGCTGGTAGTGTGTTAATTGACGGCGCATCGACGCTGACTCTTCTTAACACCGATTCGGCAATGATCGTTTCTGACGGCGTTAATTTTTATACAGTCGGATTGACGGGGTCTTATAACGCCACGGGTTTCGATTATACCGCCATCGATGTGTCTGGCACTGGAGCACTCACTCTCTCTGGATCGCAGCTCAATCGCATCTCATACAATTTGTATGGAGCATTGACCGGAAACAGAGAAATCATCGTCCCGACGACGGTGCAACAATATTGGATCACGAACGCCACGACCGGCGCTTACACGCTCACCGTGAAGACCCTTGCTGGCACCGGAATCACGGTCGATCAGGGTCAAGCGCAGATCCTGTATTGCGACGGCACCAATGTTGTAGAGGCTGAAAGCTCCACCGGTATTGCGACGCCGCTTCCGATCTCTGATGGCGGCACCGGATCGACCACCGCCTCTGGCGCTCGAGTTAATCTTGGCGGCACGTCTGTCGGCATTGCTGTGTTCACGGCTGTAGATGCCGCTGCTGCGCGCAATGCAATGGGCGCTGCTTGGGTTGAAGACACGCAAACCTTTACGATTGCGATGAGCTGATGCCGACAAATCCTTACATCATAAAAAGCCTTCCGGGCATTAAGCGCGATGGAACCAAGTTCGAGAACGGGTTCTACGTTGACGGACAATGGTGCCGTTTTCAGCGCGGCCTACCGCGCAAGATGTGGGGTTACAGGCGCATAAATGATCAGTTGCCCGAAATTTCGCGAGGTATCAGCACCTACAACGAAGACGGGCTTCTTTATGTTTTGTCTGGTGGGAACGCTTTCTTAACGCAGCTCACCGTGAATGCGAGTGGAACCGTCACCACGTTCAGCAATCGCACGCCAGCCGGGTTCTCCAGCAATACGTCGCACCTCTGGACGTTTGATACGAGCTTCGATTCAGTCGGTGTCACGCCGGGTTCCTATATCATGGCGCATCCCGGCCTCAATCTGGTTGACATCGACTCTACGGCAACCAGCAATCTTTATTGGGGTCTCGTAAACGGTACGAGTGCCCTAACTTTAAACACAGCTCCAGCCGTTTCCGGTGGCGTAGTTGGCCTTTATCCTTACGTGTTTGTTTTTGGCTCAGACGGTTTTGTGGCGTGGAACGTGCCCAACAATCCTGATGATTGGGCGGGGTCTGGTGCTGGTCAGGCCTATATTACAGCACAAAAAGTTGTTGCTGCGTTGCCGTTGCGCGCCGGTCCGGGAAATGCGCCCGCTGGTTTGTTCTGGTCCCTTGACAGCCTTGTGCGTGCGACTTTCGTTGGTGGGGCAGCAATTTTTCAGTTTGACACGATAAGCTCGCAAACATCAATTTTGTCGAGCCAAGGCGTGATTGAGTACGACGGCATTTTCTACTGGGCGGGCGTTGACCGCTTCCTTCAGTTTAACGGCGTCGTGCGCGAAATCCCCAACCAGCTCAATCAAAACTGGTTCTTTGACAACCTGAATTACGCACAGCGCCAGAAGGTGTTCGCATACAAAGTGCCGCGCTTCGGTGAAATTTGGTGGTGCTACCCACGCGGCGACGCAACCGAATGCACCCATGCGGTGATATACAACGTGCGCGAGAATACGTGGTACGACACCAAACTCCCCGGCAAGGGCCGCTCGGCGGGCAAATTTGCAAACATCTATCAATATCCAATTCTCACCGGTGTTGATCAAAACCCTTCAACCGGCGACTACAAAGTCTGGCAGCATGAAACTGGAGTAGACGAGGTAGATGGAACGGTTATCAACTCCGTGCCCTCTTTCTTTGAAACAGCCGACGTTTCATTGATTGCAGAACAACAGAAGCCAATGAATAAATCTCTTCGCTGCGTGATGATTGAACCTGACTTTGTTCAGGTTGGAGATATGGAGTGTCAGATTACGGGTCGGGCGAACGCCCGTGGCCCCGAGGTTACGAGTGAACCTAAAACATTCCCCGACACCGCGAACACGCCCCATGAGCAGGTAATTTTCTTCAAAGAAATTCGCCGCGAAATGAGGTTTAGGTTCCAATCCAATATCGTTGGCGGCGATTATCAAATGGGCCAGTGCATTGCTCACATCGAGCCTGCCGATGGCACGGTGCTCGGATGATCGACCCCCGCGGAATGACCGTTACTGACTGGACCGATTCAATGAGCTATACTCTTGAAAGATATGGGAATGTCAGTCGGTTAAACGATCCTGAGCAATGGCAGAACTGGGCCTTGGGTGTGGTCGCGCTTTTCGATGTTGGAAAACAAAATCCACCTAACCCATTGAACTATAACGATTGGCGGGAGTGGGCGTTTGCCTTCACCCTTGCTGTAAACCTCGGTGGCTAAGATGCACGATGCTTTGCGCTCTCATCCCAATCCGATGCACGTCTTCCGCGAGGGTGGCCGCGTTGGAACTAAGCCTATCTGCATTAAGGTTCCGCGCGCTCCGGGGTACGCCAAGGGCGGCCTGCATGACGCGGCTAAAAAGGTCCGGGATGCTGGCGTTGGCGGCGATGAGCTAATCATCCACATCAACCGAAAAGAATACGACGAGCTCGTAAAACACTGGGGCGAGCCGACCATCAATCCTCACACCGGGATGCCGCAGTTCACGCCGTTTTGGAAACAAAAATGGTTTGCCCCTGTGGCGGCCATCGCGTCTGCGGCCCTGATGGCGACCGGCGTCGGCGCTCCAATTGGCGCGTCCATTCTGGGCGGTCTCGGTCTGGAGGCGGCTGCTGCCGGCTCTATCCTCGGCGCATCGGTGCCCTCGGTCGTGGGCAATGCCGTGATCGGCGGTCTGACGGGCGCTGTCACCGGCGGCGGCCTCAAGGGCGGCCTCACCGGTGCTGCTCTGGGCGGCCTTGGCACGATTGGCGCTGGCGCGCTCGGTATGACGGGTCCGGGCGTCACCGGCACCGGCGAGGGCGGATTCTCTGGCTGGGCAAGCAATCTGGGCAGCTCTTTCTCCGGCGGCACTGATTCCGTCCTTGGCAAGGGCGGCGCTGACGCTATGAAGGCTGACTACGCCGCGCAGGTGGCGTCTGGCGCTGCGGAGGCCGGGCAGGATCTTGGAATTAAGGGCGCTGGCGCTCTGGCGGGCCTTGCCAAGCCCAGCACGGCGATCCCGCTTGCTCTGATGGCGACATCTGCGCTTGGTGGCCTTAGCAAGCCGAAGGAAGACGAGGCCGCTGCGGCTGGCAAGAGCGCTTCGACAGACCCGAACCTGACGAGGGGGCTCGAAACGTCCCCGCTGCGCCGGACTCGCACGCCCTACCTCTCGACGTATAATTATTACAATTACGGCTCAATGCCTGAGCGCTCGTCTTATACACCTGCGACCACCTCTGTGGCCTCTGTGGCTGGCGAGGAGCAGCAGGATGAGGCTTCGACCACCAGAGCTGCCCGCGGCGGCGCGATGCCCGTGGGCGGCCCTCTCAGCCGCGCCAGTCGCTATGTCGAGGGGCCGGGAACCGGGCGGTCTGACGAGATCGACGCGAAACTGTCTGACGGCGAATATGTGATCGACGCCGAGACTGTCGCCCTTCTTGGCGATGGGTCGAGCAAGGCGGGAGCCAAGCGCCTTGACCAGTTCCGTGCTAATATTCGCAAGCATAAGGGCAAGGCTCTTTCCGGCGGCAAATTTAGCCCTGACGCCAAAGATCCGGGCCACTATCTGATGGGCGGGAGAGCCTGATGACGTTTCTTAACTTCCTCACTCAGGGACAGCCTCAGAAGAAGACGGAGTCGTCCCTGACGACCTCTCAGGTTCCGCAATACCTGTCTGACTACCTCTATAACTTGATGTCTGGCGCTTACAGCGCAGCTCAAGAAGAGTACCAGCCCTACGAAGGCCCGCGAATCGCTCCGTTTACCGAGGAGCAGCGCAAGGCCTTCGAGACGGTGCAGGAGAAGGCCGGCGCTTACGACCCTTATCTTCAGCAGGCTGGCTCCACCCTTGGCGCCGCGGCTGGCATGAGTCCGACGCAGACGGCTCAGGGATATTTTGGTCAGTCAGCGCAGACCGCGCCGGATGTGATCAAAAATTACATGAATCCTTACGAAGAGCAGGTTATCGGGCGCATGGGCGATCTTGCTCAGCGTCAGATCACCGAAAAGCTCATGCCCGCCATCGGCGACCAGTTCATTCGTGCGGGGCAATTTGGATCGACCCGGCAGCAGGAGCTCGCTCAACGCGGCGTTCGAGACATTTCTGAAGGCCTCGCCGGCCAGATCGGTGACTACCTCGCGAAGGGGTACACGACTGCCGGTCAGCAGGCGCAGGAAGATCTCCGTCGCCTTGCGTCCATTGGTCAGGCGAGCGGCCAGTTGTCTTCGCAGGAAATGCAGCAGCTCGCCAACATCGGCGCGCAGCAGTCTGCGCTCGGACAACGCGCGCAGGCGCTCGGGCTGCAAGAGGCTGGAGCTCTGGAGACGGTCGGCCAGTCTCAGCAGAAAATGAATCAGGCGAACCTCGATCTCGCCTATCAGGATTTCATGCGCCAGACCGCATATCCGAAGCAGCAAATTTCATGGCTGTCTGAGGTCATTCGCGGACTGCCGAGCACAGGTGGTGGAACGAAGACCGAGCTTGGTACGTCTACTGGCGGAACGTACTCGCCGAGCCCGCTGGCGTCTCTCGCCGGCTCCGCGACTGGCGCGCTTACTTTTAGCAAGCTTCTGGGCGGAGGCTAATAGATGTCCGACAATATCTATAACGTCTTTGCAGATCTTGCTCGGATGCAGAGCGAGGGTGAAGACGACACCGTCCCGTCGTATCCTGTTCCGCCTGCGCGATTGGCCGACATGCGCCGACGTGCGGCGATGTATGGAGCTGGAAGCGACGATGCGCCCGACGAAGGGCCGCAGACGACCGGCTCCGTACCGACCGCCGCTACTCCTGCCGCGCCTACGCAGGCCGGGGGTTACGGTGCGCTTATGCAGCTCGCGATGGAGCAGGCAAAGCAGCGTGAGGCCCGCCAGCGTGCAATGATCGATGACCTCAAGGCTCAGGAGGCGAAATACGCCGAGCCTTATAAGATGTCGAATCTCGATCAGGCTGCGGCTCTCGCCAAAATCACTGGCGCTCTTCTTTCGCCGACTCGGACGGGGTCGTTTGCCGAGAGCCTTGGCGCGGCGAGCGAGGCGGCTTCTGGACCTCTCTCTGAGGCAGCAAAGGGCGAGCGCGAGCGTCAGGAAAAACTGCGCCAGCTCCAGATGGCTCGCCAGAGAATGGCTGCTGAGATCGAAACGGGCCTTCCCTTTGACCAGATGATGAAGCTCGAACAGCTTCGCATGTCGCAGGAGAAGGCCCCATCTCTTCAAACCGTTGAGCTGCCTGATGGCTCAAAAATGTCTGTCCTTTATAAGGATGGGCGCGCCTACGACCTTATGGGCAGGCCTTTGGATCTTGCTCAGGCATATGGAGATGCGGCGCGGGCTCCTGAAAAGGAAAAAGAAAACCTTTCGGTTGAGCTTGGCGTTCCAATACTCAAGCAAGATCCATTCTCTAACATTCCAAATGCTAGAGACCGTGAGAAGGCGCGCACTGCTGCCATGATGGCTGACCAAAAGAAGTTTGACAAAACGGTTGAGGGCTACGAGGACAAGGATGTCCAAGGCGAAATTCGCCTATTCAATCGCTTTGTTGCTCTTAATGAGGAAAACCGCAGAACCGGCGGGGGTTGGAAGTATACTCCTGATTGGACATCTACCGCAGAGCAGATGAAGAGCATCTCGGGCCAGATGACTATTTCCGCCGGAAAAGATCTCAAGGGTGCGGCATCTGATCGCGACGTTGCGATGTTCAAGGGCACGACTGTCGGCACCGACAAGCGTCCTGAAACCAATAGAAACATCGCCTTGTTTGAGATCGAGTCGCGCAAGAATGAGCTGGCTCGGCGTCAGTTCATGCGCGACTATTTGCGCGTGAACAAAACGCTGATGAACGCAGACCGCGACTGGTCCGAATACCTCAACTCGAATCCCATCTTCGTTTATCCTGAAAAAGGATCGGCTCAGATTGAGACGTTGAAGCCAAACCCCAATCGCGTCAGCTACGAAGAATACTTTTCTCGCAAAAGGCAGGGCGGCGCTCGTCGAGTCATTCGCGGGCCGAACGGCGAACTGACCGAGGAGTAATCTGATGCCCAAGGTCGTTGGCGGTTATTCTTTCCCGGATGATGCCACCCAAGAAGAGATTGCCTCTTTTCTTGGAAAGCGCTCGACTGAGAAACAGAGCAAGGGCTCTGACGTAGGATCAGTTGCGCCTCCTCAAGAAGAGATGTCTTGGGGCGAGTATGCTAAAGGCCTTGGCCGCAAAGCGGCGTCTGGACTGACATTTAATTTTAGCGACGAGGGCATCGCCGCGATCCGCAGCCGCATCGAGGGCATTCCCTTCGAGCAGGCTCTTGCCGAGGAAAGGCAAAAGATCAAAGATTTCGAGGGCCGATATCCGGTGGCTGCGACCGTTTCTGAGATCGGCGGCGCGCTTCCCACTATGCTCATTCCGGGCCTTGGCGCTGCGCGAGCAGCTCAGGGCGCCACGAGAGTCGGCAGGGCTCTGGCAACCCCCGTAGGGCAGGCCGCCGTTGCTGGATCAAAGCAGGGCGCGCTCAGCGGTCTTGGCGGGGCGGAAGGCGGACTCGATGCAGAGGGCGTCGGTCAGCGTCTGATGGGCGCAGGAACCGGGGCTCTTGTTGGCGGGGCGGCAGGCGCAGGCACAGGCGCTGTGCTGGGAGCTGGATCTCGAGCTCTTGGCGCGGTGAAAGAAAGATTTTTTGATGAGTCCGGCGAGGTGGCTGGGAAAGTCGCCATGCAAAAGGTTCTGCAAGATCTGGAGCGCAGCGGAATGTCTCCGGCTGATGCCAAGCAGGCCTATGAGAGAATGTACAAAGCGGGTGTCCCGGCCCAGTTGTTTGATGTCTCTCCGTCTCTCACGTCTCGAGCTGAAGGCATCGTCCAGCGTCCGGGCCGTGGCGCAGAGCTTCTGGCTGAAGATGTCGCCGAGCGCCAGATGGGTCAGCGCGACCGGGTGATGGCTGCGGCCAGAGGTTCGTTGAATCAAGGTCGAGCGGTGGACTATTACGCCACCGAAGAGGCTTTAACGGACGCTCTCAGGCGCAATGCGAGGCCTTATTACGAGCAAGCCTATCGCGCAGTTCTGCCTGAGCAAGCGCAGTTCGAGCTACAGACTATTGCTGACTCTGTTAAGAGGGCCTTCCCATCTGCGGAGTCTTACGCGCGCCGTCTCTATGCCGGCGCGAGAAATGAGTTTGGGAGACTCGGTACGCGCGATGTGGACACCGGATCTGGAATTGCGATGAAAGAGTTTGACGCTCTTCCGCAGGTCCAGAAATGGGACTATCTCATGCGCGGTCTTAATCAGGCCGCAAGGCGAGCTGGTTATGACACCGAGCTCGGTCGGGTTGGTCTGAGGCTTCGAGGTCAAATAGCTGACGTGCTCGATAACAATGTCGATGCGTTCAGGCAGGCTCGCAGCGTCTTCCGCGGCGACAAAGAAGTTCAGGAAGCGCTGGAGGCCGGGAGGTCTTTCTTGAGGGCCGATCCAGAGGCTCTTGCGCGATCCTTCCCAGATATGTCGAGCGCCGAGCAGGCTGCTTATCGCATCGGCGCTTTGAAGAATATACGCGACAGAATTTATGGGTCTGGCGATACGACGGACGCTACCAAGAAGATTGGCGAAAACATCGCAGATCGTCGGGCGGCTCTCGAGATCATTATGCCAAATCCTGTCAATGCGCGTTTGTTCCAAGAGACCCTCGAATATGAGGCGAGACTTCTGCAAAACGCCAACCGCATGGTTCAAGGGCCGGCGACCGCTCGCAGAAGTCAGCAGTTCAGAGATCTTGAGTCCGATGATTTTGGAATCCTTGGCGTTGCTGCCGATGTTGCCGCAGGAGCGCCTACGACGATGTTCAGGCGCATGTTGAACGTCTTCGCGAACAACCCTGCCATCCCAGAGAAGAGAGCGGAGGCAATCGCCAACATCCTTCGCGCTGGAAACCCGAGAGATGTATCTCGCGCAATCAGCTCTCTCGAAAAGTTCTCTGAAGAACAGGCTAAGAGAGAAGCCGCTTCGATTTCTCGGCGCAAAGAGATTTCGGGGCAGGCTGGCCGTCTTATTGGCGGGCAGGCTGGAGAAGAAGAGGGCCGCACGATCCCCGCTCCTCCGTTGACGATCTACGGTCCCGGCAGAACGATGTGAAGAGCCCGGCGCGTGCGCCGGGCAGTAAGCGTTTACGATCTGACGCTGTGACAGTTTTCTTGAAAAACCAGAGGCAAGAACTCGACCCTGATTTCAACGCAGGCGACATGCCCGCGCCCTTCTGCCTTTTAGCAAGAAGCTCTTAGAACAAAAACATTGCGATGCTTTTTCCGCTCTTTCCCCGTGGGCTGTGCGACATAGCAAAGTTTTGCATGATCCTCGCAGTATGCACCTCTTTTGCGCGGGACGCCGCAATAAAATGTGTTCCATGCGTCATCTTCGCGAATGATGTACCTGCAAGAGTTTATTTTGAGCTGTAAGATGGTCAGTCCTTCTTGACCATTTGTTGTCGGCGGAAAGGCATAAGAGGGGATTTCAGGCTCAGGCCTCAATCCCATTTTCACTTCTCGCAAAATGCGTTTGTTTCTTATTTGCGGAGCTTTTTTAAATTTGTTGCGTTCACCAACGCGAACTAATTCGTCGCCCTCTCTTTGACGGATTCTATACAGTATCCCCATTACTGACCCGCGGGTCTTGCCGATTGCATCCGCAATCTGACCGCCGGTCTTCCCCTCTGACCACATCTTTTGTATTTTTTTGATGATTGCAGGAGAAGTAGATTTTTGCATCTTACTGCCCTCACCTTTTTTTGGTCTTCTCCACGATTAGCTCTGTGGTCAACCATATTGCTATGCCACCCCAGATCCCGGCTAGAATGGTGGCGACTGTCGCCACCACCGATAACAGAAACAACAAGTAGTCGATCATCGAAGCGTCCCTGCCCAAGCGGGCACGTTAGAAGCCTGAGCCATGCGGATGTATTTTTGCTTGTAGCGCTCGGCGCGCTTGTTCAAGCGTTTATTCCATCCACCCCATCCTGCGACATGACACGCGGCCATGTCCCTGTACGTTCTCGCACCCGCCTGCAAGCATTTCTCCATATGAAGAATGCCTGCTGTGATCTGCGCCTTGCAGTCCTTATGTAGATCTTCCACGCCTAACGCGCGCGCGCTAGAAGGCAGCACCTGCAATGGCCCAACCGCTCGTCCATGCCGAGTTTTCGGGCCTAGAACGTGACACCGAAAACCGCTCTCTAGCTTTGTGATGCGAAGAGCGGAGTTCACATGCTCATCGCCCAGACGCCTGCGGGCCTCGTCGGCGACTGCTTTCGCAACCGCCTGACGATCCGAGCTGTTTGGGATATCAACCGATCCAAGATTTAGAGACCCCGCCCATTTTGGAGTGTCGGGAGCTCTTAGGCCCTTTGACCAGTAGTCTCTGTCTTTGCGGAAAAAGTCAGCCGCTGATTCTTCAGCCACCAGTGGGTGCATCAGGCCGGTTAGCGTCATAGCCACCGCCGTTATGGTCGCGATTGTTTTCCGCATTAGCAGTATCCCTTCTTGGTGCGAACCGCTTTGCTACAGCGGCGATGTCATCCTCTAAAGCGTCATATGTGTCGTGGGATGAGGTTGCGAATTGGCCGGCGAACGCAAGATAATTTACACCGTCCACGTAGTTGTCTACACCGTTACGGTTGTCTTGTAGACGCCCCAGTTTAACAGCGTGAAGAACCATTGCAACATCATAGGCGGTAATCACCTTTCCTGTGATCAGCGTAGCTATTTTTGAGATGCGCTCCATCGTTGACACCATGTCGCCATACTGAACGCCGCGATTTTGTGCAGTGACGTTTGCTACTTCCAACAGCTCTGAATAGTTCATTTCTCTCTCCTAACGATTGTCCCATCCATCTTTCGTTTCCATTTCGAGTTCCTGCCTAGCGGCATGGGTGTTCTCGATTTTTTCGCGCCTAGATGTCGGGCGCGAATCCTTTTAACTTTGGCTATTAAAGGCGCGTCTACTGTCGCAGTGTGAGTACGATGGCACCGACGATGAGCAACCAGCCAATTGCTATCGTCATCGCGACCGCCTGCTTCCAACGGAATTTCATGTGACACATCCCATTCTTCGCCGGGGATTACTTTCAGTTTACACAGGTGGCAGACGCCATCGTGGCGTAGAAATATATCGACGCGCATCTTCGCTGTGATGCGAACACGTTTCATTGCAATTTTGTCTCTTCTGCTTCTATTTCGTGTTTTTCACATCCGTGCATAATATGCCGACACATATGCGCGGACAGCCCCATAGCGTGCATTCTGCTTGTAGCCATCGCGCATATTGTTTTAACAGACACCAATACCAGCGCTTCTATGCCTATTCCAAACTGCTCGCCTTCAATTACATCACCTATTTCATCAGCCAGTTCGCGCGATTTCTTTACTTCTTCCGCGCGGTCAGAAACCTCATCGATTATTTCTCTAATCTGCTTGAGCAGGTCTTCAACATCGTCGCTCATAGTTTCATCTCCGCTCTGCGTGTCGCCTCGTCTGATTGCCATTCGCTGAATTTCATACGCAGATATTCCATCTGGCATTTCAATAGCAGGGCGTCTGTCCGCATCTGCACCATCTGTTCTAAAAACTCACGCCATTCGGATGATGCTTTCACTGTTGCTTCAGCTCGATTGTATGGCATGTCGCCAAGCTCTGATATCATCTTTGCAAGCACGCTTGTCTTTGTCTCTTCAAGAAGACGCGCCGCCCCGTCCTTCTCCACCCACTTCTTCGCCACTATTCGGTACTGCTCCGAAATCGGTGCGTCGTTCATTCTCGTCTCCCGCTATAAATTTCGCCTTCGACATATCAATGAAGGCGTTCGTTCTAACGATAGATCCGCCGTTGATCGTAGCCTGCGTCCGGGTATCTGCGATGGTTATATCGCAAACGTATCCTTCACCGGGTCTCCAGATTGTTTGGTACAGAAGCAGATCGGCGTCGGGTAGAAAAAGAAAACCGACGTATGGCACGCATAGAGATTTCGCAATTTGCACGCCGTCGTCTATTTTCTTTTTTGTCACCAACCATCGAGATTGGTAATCCATGCTGAATTGAAGGACCGTCAGTTGCGGCCTGCATTTTGTCTCTACAACTCCAACGATCTGACCATCGCGCACGAGTATCGCATCCACAACAGCCGGGCTGTCTTTTGGCGTGTGTATGTAGGCGATGTGAGGAAATCGAGATTGCCAAATAGCAATTGCGCGTTCCTCCTGCGTTCGCGACTCCTGACCGCGTGGAGTAAGCACATCCATCAGAACGGAACCTCGTCATCGAGGATCTGCGGCTGTGGTGAGCGAGAGACTGGAGCCGACCGTGGCGCGGCATATCCCTGTTGTCTATCTTTTTCGAAAGGCGGGCGAACCATTAGCCAAACTTCACCCTTTTCGTTAGGCAAAGGAATCGCATCCAATTTGATTGTGTATCCTTCTTTGCCATCTTTTGCCGGGAACATCGCACCGATGCGAACGTAAACCGGCTTCTCTTTCCCCGGACGAACCGAGACAATTTCCATGTGCTGGGCCATGATCAGTCCTTCTTGTAAAGTTTGTTGAGGTCTTCGACCTTCTGGTCGATTTCTGCGATGAACACACGAACCTGATCTTCGATTTCTTTTATTAGAAGATCATCTCGATTGAACCGTTGAATGAACAGTTTCAAATGGTCGGGCATTCGCGGATCAAACGAAACAAAGTCGCACCATGCCCGACCGGTAAAGGCCATCTGCCAGAGCATTTGAGTCTGATAGCGGCTTGGGATTTTTTGCTGAAGCAAAGTGTCGAGGTGCGTGGCGCTGCTTGGCGATTTTATTTCGATGAGACCATCCGCGGAGATCAGACCATCAGGGCTTGCGCCAGATCCCTGAATGTCTGGGTGAAGCACAAAACCAACCTGCTCGACCAAAGCGCCCGTTTCAACCTGATATGCTGACAGGGCCTCGGGCTCTTTTTCCGTTCCCCATTGCATAGCAGCCGAAGAAAACTTTTCTGTCGGCTGTCCGGTGATGCGCTCGATGACGAGCTCCGCCATGTATGTCGCGCGTGACGCCCCGTAGCCTGTTTTGGTGCGCGCGATCACGTCGGCGACTCGCGACGCTGTGACCTTGCCGGCGCGTGCGGTGTACCATTCCTCAGTGCGCTGTTCCATCAATCTGCCTCGTCAGCGGCCTGTGCGATCTTTTGCAGATCTGCAATCACGGTTGTTGAAAACATCGAGCGCTGCGGCTTGGTGAGCGTGCCCCAAAATTCGCGAAACGCATCGACACCATTTGTCGCCGCTGATCGTGCTGCGTCCATCATTTCGACGGAAAGCGCCGGCGGTTCTTTTTTGACGGGCCGCATGTTCGCCTGCGCGGCGTCATTTCCATCGGTGTCTTCATCTGTGGCGGCGGTGCCTACCAGCGCAAACAAAGCGTAGCGACGCGCATATGTAATCGCAGATCCCATCTCCTGCGCTTTGCCGCTTGTCGGCAGTGGATACGTCGATCCAATCCACTCGCCTGAAACATGATAGATGCGCGTGTGCAGGACGAACATGCCTGTTTCACGGTCGAACTCTGTAGCCTGCGTGATAGCCAAATCCTGCTCAGACAGTGCAGGCCGAATTATTCGCAGGCCATCTGCGATGTCAGCGTAAGAGGAATTGAAATGCTGGTTCTTTTTTAACTTCTCGATGTTCTCCAGCCCTTTTTGCGCTTTTGAAAGCGCAGCCATCAACGACGCGATAGTCTCGCTGCTTTGCATAGGAAGACTCCTTATCAACCTCTACTTGATACCCTATTCGCAGGCGACATTCAAGGGGTGATTGACATTGCGGGCGAGAATGTTTTTTTGTGTTTCCCATGAAACAGAGAGCTGACAAAACACCGGGCTTGATCGAGGCCATTCAGCAGGCCGGGTCTATGCGAAAACTTGCGCTTGCACTGGGCATCAGCACACAGGCGGTGTCTGTGTGGTGGCGCGTTCCGGCCAGCCGAGCCCTCGATGTCGAGCGCGCAACCGGCATCTCTCGATATCGCCTGCGCCCCGACATTTTTGGAGAAAAGCCCTGAGCCTCTCAGCGGATGATGTCTGGCGGTTATTCTGCTACGGATTCGACACATCCATCATCGCCGAGCGGGTAAACATGCCCGAGGCTGAAATTGTCCGGCTTTTACATGTCGCAAGAGAACAGAATCGAAATCGTGCTACCGCTGCCACCCAGCGTGAACAGCCTTTGGAGGACAGGCCCAAACGGTCGAGTTTACGTCGCGCCGAGGTACAAGGTGTGGAAGACAAGCGCCGCGTGGGAAATTGCAGCGCAGGCGAGGGGCCAAAAGATCAAAGGCGAGTACCGGATGATTCTCCGGGCGGTCCCTCCTGATGCGCGCAAACGCGACCTTGACAACCTCCTGAAGGCGGCCAGCGATGTATTGCAGGCTGCTGGCGTCATCGAGAACGACCATTACTGCCGCGAGCTCATCGCGAGCTGGGAGACGGAGGGGCCGCAGTGTCGGATCATCGTGGAGGCAATCAACCCACCCTGAGTGAGCAGGTGATGGCGGTCGAGCGGGCCGCCGTCAATCTTCGGGGCGCGGTGGACATTCTGCGGTCTCATGTGCAGGCGGGAAAGCGCGATGCGGCCCTGCTGCCGATCAAGGAAAGTTTCTTGGTTGACCTCGAGGCCGCCGCGAAAACAATGAAATGGGTTGAGCGCAACGAAGCGCGAATCAAGGGGGCCGTAAATGACTGATAATGTTGGGGCTGCTAAATTAGCGTCATTCATCGAAAGGCTCGAGAAGCTTGATGAAGAAAAGCGGGTCATCGTCGAAGACATGAAAGACGTGCTCACCGAGGCTAAAAGCGCAGGCTATGATCCGGCCATCTTGCGCGCCATCTTAAAAATGCGCCGGGAGGACGCCCAAAAGCGGCGGGAACGCGAGGAGATCCTCGACGTTTACCTCTCCGCGCTCGGCCAGCTCGCCGACACCCCGCTTGGGCAGTGGGTCCGAAATCATATCAACTAGCAGTTGACACCGACCATAGGTCATGCCATTCTCTGTTCATGGTCGAATCACCGACCGGATGGGGAAATGACATGACCAACGTCGCCGACCGATTTGCCTTCCTGAAGGACGAACTCAAGCGCCTCTCCGACGAAATGGAGAAGGTTCGCCGCGAAATCTTGGACACCGGCCTCGAGCGCATCGAGGGTGAGCACGCTGTTGTGGTCGTGTCGTTGTACGAGCGCACGACGTTCAGCTCCACCAAGGCCAAGCTGCTCCTGACCGCTGATCAGATCGCCGCCTGCGAGAGCGTGGTCCTCTGCGAGCGCATCGATCCGAAGCCCGTCCTCGCCGACATCAACATCTGAGGGGGTAGCGATGCCAAAGAACATTCTCAATCCTGAGCAGCCCGACTGGGCCTCGGTGAAAATCTGGGCGCAGGACGTTGCCGACCGCGCGATGGTTCTGCATTGGCACGGCCTGTCTCCGCAGTACCAGCTCGACAGCCTTGCGGAGTCTTACAGAAAGCTTTCCGCTGAGCTCAAGAAGATGGAGGCCAAACATGACGCTGCCTGAGCGCCCACGCCTGCTTCCATGCTCCGAAGTAAACCCGGAGCTTTGGGCATACTACTGCCGCGTCATGGAGCGTCCGGTGACGCCCAGTCCGATCTGGACTGAGCACGATGTAGTTGTGAGTTTGATTCTGAAACGGGACAGGGACAGATGACCGACATTGAGCGACTCGAAGCTTACATAGCCGCGTTTGAGATGACGCGCGCGCAGGTTGCTGAGTTTGTCGGCGTTCCCGAGCGGACCCTGTATCGCTGGTTGTCGGGCGAGCGCAGGGTTAATCCGCTTGCGCTCCGGATCCTCGACGACGAGTTCAAGCGCCGGTTCCCAAAAGGGTGACTTGCGGCTCGCTGCGTGCGGGCGTAGTTTGAAAAGGCGAGGCCCACCGGGGGACCACCGATGGGCCTCAACCACGACAGCGTAGCGGCGCGGTCGGGCTTCCACATGTGGTAGCATGGGAGGGGCTCGCTCGCAA
>Ga0181344_1000438_pt1 | contig 16692 bp, 27 predicted proteins | sample Su13VDMLBDD_FD_130098 | JGI IMG/M metagenome (GOLD analysis project Ga0181344, IMG submission 130098) | Freshwater viral communities from Lake Michigan, USA - Su13.VD.MLB.D.D | ecosystem: Environmental > Aquatic > Freshwater > Lake | place: USA: Michigan | collected 2013-07-15
ACCGCCGGGGAACCGGCCATTCGGGTCAGCGATCATCATGATTTCCGGGTGATCTTCGGCTTTCACCGGCACCCAGCCTTCTCGAAACTTTGCGGACGTATTCGTAGGGTCAACCTGACCCATTAAGCTAGTCCGAATCCACCGAAACTCATAGCCATCCTGCGGCTTCGGGGAGGGTAATGTTTGTGGGGGGACCCACGCTTGCTTGCGCTGCGTAGTTTCGCGTGTTTGTAACTCACGAGCGAGTCGATTTTCAGCCATTTTAGTTCTCCAGTTTAATTACTTCTTCAGCGTACGCTTCGGGTGTCAGACCAAGCTTCTTGGCCAACGCCAGCTGCGTTTGCGTCAGTCGCACTTTCTTTGGCGCGGTGCTTCGCGTTGCCGGAGCCACTACTGTGGCCGCTTTGCGGGGCTCGGGTTTTTCCCGGGCCGTCGTTCGAGTCTCGGATTCCGATTTTGACTCTTCATCAAAATATTCAGGAAACCGTTTCCTCATGGTTTCATTCACACGGCTGTAGTAGTCATCACTACGCGGGTCAAGACCCTGCCGGACTAACTTTTCATGCAGACCAAGAGCGAGGCTAGTCATCTCCACGTCCACCCCAAACCAAGTGTTTTCTGCCCTCCAAGCTTCCGCTTTCGGGTCTACAACTTGCCGGGGTTCCTGATGCTGTTGTGGCAGTTCTACATTAACTTCTTGTTCTTGTAAAGCGGGTTTGCGGTATTGATACTCTTTGAGTCGGATTTTTGCATCGGTCAGGGCCTCCTGCGCATCCGCGATCAAGGTCCCATCGCCCGACTCATATGCCTGCCGCAGACGATCTTTAGCGCTAGCGATTTCAATCTCAGCGGATTTAGCACCTTCCTCCGCAAGAAGCTTCTCCCCCGCTCCAAGTTTAGTGCGTAACTGCTTGATTTCACTATCTTTTACTTGGGCAAACCGCAGGGCTTCTTCACGCTCACGCAGGGCCGCTTCTTTCTCACGGCGTTCGTCGTGCCAGACCTTCTTCATCTGGGAGAGGCGCTTCTTGACCTTGTCGGAGTATTCTTCCAGATCGTCGTCTTCGAGCTCCTTGACGATCTCCTTGGGCAGGGGCTCGCGGCCTTTGTCTTCCGGGGGTGTATCGTCAACAATCTCGATCTCCAGAGCCTCCGGCTCCTTGCCTTCTTCCTTTTTGTCTTCCACTTCATCCGGGAACTTGAATGCTGCTTGGTTCATGGGTTACTCCTTATTTGCGACGGATGCCGCGGGGGTCTTCCACCACCGCTTCCACCGTGTCGTCGTTGATGATGCGGAACTCTTTGCCGTGGATATCCAGACGGGTGCCGCTGTTAGAGCGGACAATGACAAAATCACCCTCTTTGCACCACGGACCAGTCGGGAATTTCGCCGGGTCTTTGTACGCGTCCGGCCCGAGTTTGATTACAAACAGCACAGTAGTCAGAATCTCTTCATGCTGCCGAGTGATATCTGCTTTGAGTATGCCGCTGTCATACTTACTCTCAATATCCGGTATTGCGCACAGGATTCGGTACCCCTGCGGGTCAGGCAACTGCTTAGCCTTACGTTCTGCTTCTGCACTATCTGCGGCCCACTTCTGTTCCAGCGCGGTTTGAGGCGCTGTCTCAGTCGTTGTCGTCATTGTCTTTCATCCTTTTTGCAAGGTCTCTAATATATTCATCTGCAAGGTCGAGACCCCGAATTACCCCACAGATGTGTTTGTAGTTCGCAAAGTCACTCGCACTACCAGAGACGATGACTTCGATTAACGCTTTGCGCTCATCTTCGTTATGCTTGAGGAGCAGTTCAACGCCATCCATTATTTACTCTCTCCCTTGATGGGGCGCTGTTGCATCTGGGCCCGGTTTTTGGCGATGTCCGCACCAATCTTGAGGCCCTCTCTCCGGTCATCCCGTTCTGCTTTATCTTTATTGGCGGCGACCTGTATGCCCAGCTTGGCCCCCTCTACCTGCTGTTTGATAGACTGCTCTTGCTCTTTCAACCGTATTTCATCCGCCTTGGCGGCGGCGTCAAGAGTGACCTTCCTATCCTTGATGGCAACTTCCTTCTCTTTGATCGCCAGCTCTTTCTGCTGCATCTGAATGAGCGGGTCTTGGGCTTGTTGCGCGGCTTGCTGGGCTTGTGCCTCGGCCATGTCTTTCTGCAGGAGCTTGGCTGCTGCCATAGCCGCCAGTTGTGAGAGCTGGACTTCAACCTCTTTCGGAAGGCTGTTGGTCTCGCCGTTATCGTCTTCGGGCGGGGGAAGTGCTGCGCCAAGCTGCTTCTCAATTTCACGACGATACTGGAACGCTACATGCTCCATGACGTGTGCCTGAGCTGCAGCCATGATGGTCTGCGCCATGGGGTTTTGACCCATGATCGCGGCTAGTTTGGGGTCTCGCATAGCCGCCAGATGCACAGCCAGATGCGCCTCGTGGTCCTGATACATGAACGCTTTCACCGGCTTGCCATTCATGATGTTCATGTTCTCCGTCACCGGATCGGTCGGCTTCTGGTCGTCGTCGGTCGGCACCAGCTTGGCAGCGTTCTTGATGCCCAAGACTTCAAGCATCTGGCGGTGCAGGAACTTCAAGTCATAAATCTGCGGCGCACCTTGCGCCAGCTGCATCACCGCTTGGTACTGCACAACCTTCTGGCTCATCGTCGCCGCGTTGGGGTCAGAGACCGGAATGACCTCCACCATGTCGTAGTCCGAACGCTTGGCCTTGCGGTCACCCACCTCTGGCTCGTAGCTGTACTCCTCGGGAGTGTTATCGCGGATGATGTCTTTGAGGAGTCTGAACTCCTGCTTCATCGCGTAGTGGATGCGAGCCTGAACAGCGCTCATAATCTTTAGCATCCGCTCCAGAATCGCCAGCGTGGTCCCGACGGGGGCTTGGGCAGACATGTCCGACACCTTCATATCCGCCGTAGCCGCGAAGCGTTGGGCATCTGCGACGATCTTGTCCATCAGCATCACGAGGGTCTGACTCGGTTCTTTATACGGCAGAGGCAGGATGTTGTCCCGCATGGTGCCGCTCGGTACATCGACGTCACGGAACTCGCCCGGAGCGATCGGTGTATCGTCACCCTTTACACGCAAACCACGAGACTTGAAGCCACCCGGGAGATTCGCCAGCGTACCCGCATCCACCAGTTGACGCATCAGCGAAGTAGCCGCGTTGGCGTGACCGCCGATCAGGTGAATAAGCCCGAAGCAGTAGAAGCCAAAGCCCGGGATGTAGCCGTAGTGCACGAAGTGCTGGCGCTTCTGTTTGGTCTCGTCGTCCTCCAGCCAGTTGCGACGGATAGCCAATACTTTCTGGGTGCCCTTCTCAATCGTCACGATATACGGCACGGCTACACCATCCATCTTCTTGGCGTATTTGTCCGTGAAGTCGTACATCTCCAAGTCCAGATCGACGCACATCTCCAGTAGCTGATAGCGATCGTCTACCTCGGCACTGAACCCTTGTTCTTCTGCCTTCTGCTTCTCGATGTCGTCCAGCATCTTGACCGGGTCACCCAGATCACAGTCGCAGTAGAACCCAGCCACCTGTAGCTTGCGTAGCTCGTTCTTGGTCTTGCGCATCCGGTGGGTTACACGCGGGGTGCTATTAAGGTCTGACGCACCATAGGGCACGACTATGTCCTCGGCGGGCACGAACATGGAGACTTGGCGGTTGAGCGAGGGGTCAAAATACACCTTCTTGAACGCGTTACCCGCTAAACACAGAGCAAACAGCATCCGTTCATGCTCCGGGCGATACTCCTGCATCTTCTCGGTCAGCTGGTAGTTCATGTCCTCCCGCACGCGCACGGCGGCGTCTTCTTTCTCTTTTGTGTCCTTGCCGATGATCTGCGTCTTGACCGGGCCTGCTGCGGGGAACGTCTCCATGATGGTCTCGGACTGGAACTTAACCGCGCTTTCCATGATCATGGGGTGGAACACGCCACACGCGCCCGACCACGGCTCGGTACGATCTTCATACTTCAGACCCAGCAGTTTCAGACCTTTGACGTAGGTCTCCATCCAGTCCTTGCGGCTACGAATATCGGCGTCGTAGTGGCCATATAGTTCTGCGGCCATCGCCTGCAAAGTGCTGTCGTCGATCTTCTCGGCAAGGTTCTCGCCAAACTCATCTTCTTCAGCCATTGTCGGCTGCTCGTCCTCGTCGCCCGGAAGCTCGATCTCGATCTCCACTTCAGCGTTCGGGATCACCAATGCGTCCAACCCTTGCGGGGCTTCATACAGCGCTTTGTCTATTGCCATTCTTCATCTCCTAATAGTATCCGGCCACTTTGCGCCGCTTAAATTCCCGCACTGGGTCCGGCTCGTCTAATTCAGCACGCAGGTACCCACCTTTGCGAAACCGCATTAGCGCAAGAGACACCGAATCCACAAAGTCATCATGCTCCCCCGAAGGAAAGCTCGCTACTTCATCAATTACTGCTTCCGCCCACGACATTGACGGAGCCCATACTCTACCCGAAGCAAACAGATCAGACACCGCATTAAGCCGAGAAATTTTATCGTTGCCTTTCACCGGCGTGAACTCCTGTACCGGCACCCCCATCGCCCGCAGCTCGTATATTAGCGGGGCTCCCGAGGCTTTTTTCTCAATAATGATGGAGTCAGGATTAAACTCCTGCATCTGCTCCAGCGCTTTGCGTTTCAAGGCCGGGAACTCCAGCCTATCCCTGAACGCATCGAGCATTATGATGTTGGCTTCCGGCTTCCCGGTGTTTGGGTCGTCATGGTAGAACACTCCCCATGTCGTACACGCCGAATAGTCCGAGCGGTTGCTTTTCTCGAACGCCGTATCCCATGCCTGTAGCACAAACTCGCAATGAGGCGGGTGCTCTTCTTCCCAAATCTGCCACCACTCGCGTTTCACAATGGCCGACGACTCGGATACCGGGTTTTGCTGGTACTGGGCCTGCCATTTGCTGTTCGGAAGTTCTTCTTTGAGCGCCAGCAGCTCTTCCAGACTCCAAAACTCCGGCCACAGCGGTTTCGGCGGGTCACGATCCTCAAATAACGCAGGGAACTCAATAACTTCCCACTCATCCCCGCCCCGCAGGGCAGCAGATTTGAGCACTTGCCCCGTCAAGTCCCGCTTCGACCACCGAGTCATCACGATGACAATAGCCCCACCCGGCTGCAGACGCTGCCGTGGGCCCGAGGTATACCACTCGTATGTCTTATCGTAGATGTCCGGGCTGGTTTCCGCAAGAGCTGCCTCTTGCTCCGAGTGCGGATCGTCAATAATCAACAGATCAGCGCCCTTACCGGTCACCGCACCGCCCACACCGATAGCAAAATAGTCACCACCCTTGTTGGTGGCCCACCTACCCGCCGCTTTTGAGTCCACTTGCAACCCCAAACCGGGGAAAATCTTGGTGTAAATCTCTTGATCTACAAGGTTTCGCACCTTCCGACCAAAACCCACGGCCAATTCCGCCGTATGACTAGCCTGAATTACCTTTTTGTGCGGATATTTACCCAAGAACCACGCGGGGAGCAGGTAAGACGCGAACTCAGACTTGGTATGCCGGGGTGGCATGTTGATAATCAGGCGTTTTATCTCGCCGCTTGCCACCCGTTCAAAGGCGGAAGCCATCTTGGCATGGTGCCGACCACTAATAAACGTCGGCCACACTGTTTTTACAAACGCAAGGAACCGGGTTTGCGACAGCTGTTGGGACTTTAAGTCTTGCAGCTTCTCTAATTCAGCGAGGAGCTTCTCCTGTTCCGCCGTAGACAGCAGCGGAAGTATGGAAGGTATATCTTTTAGGGATATATTACTGAGCGCTTGTGCTGCCGTTGTCATCAACAGGGGCCTTTTGCGCAGGTTCTGCGTTCAATTCATCCATCAACGGAGGTGCTACATCTCCCGCCACACCCAGCTGATCATCCAAGTCCGCACCGATCGGAGTTACGTCAACAATATCAGCATTGAGCAGCCGCTTGACCCGCTCCTTGATGGCGTTCTCAAGTTCCGTCGGGTCTTTGTAGTTGATCGTAATTTCGCTGCGCTCAGTGAAGAGGCCAATATCGCTGTGTTTACCCAGCAACTCAAGTGCTTTCAATTCGTAGCGCGGATCGCCACAGTTGGCAATTTCCATTAGCTTATTCGTAATGGCAGAACGTGCCTGCGCCGCGTCCATAGCCAGCTGCTGACCATAGGTTCGCAAAAACGCCGCCGCCGCAAACGCAGTATTTGGACTGGCCAAATGCTTAGTCTGGCGATTTTGTACTACTTGCTCGATCAAGTTCTTCTCTCTTTCCTCGGTAAACGCATCGACGTCCAAAGATGCGCCAAGGGCAACTTGCGCTTCTACCGTGTTCGCAGCAACAGCTACTTCTTCGGCAAAAGTAGAGGCTTCCTGATCGTCCGTATCAAACGGAATAGGATGCGTGTTATCAGGCTCTAGGTTGACTACGGGCATGCAAGAGACAATCTGTAACGACGTATGCCCCGAGTATACACAATAAATGTAATACGAAAGGGAACATTCCCAATTTGAGTACGATCGTTCCAAAAACTGGCAGGAGGTTAGGAGTCCCTAACGGGGGGTATTCTATATTGAGGGGGGTGGGGGTAAGACTGTGGGTATTTTAGTAGGGAGTAGTTCGAGAAAAAATATAAAAATGTGTGCTTGACTGTGTGGATTGGTAAGTAAAGCCGGTGCCTGACACCCCTGAACTGATAGCGGGGGGTGCCGGGGTAGTGGGGTCAACGCCTCGGCTAACATTGTTATCCTCGGTTTATTGTTTCCTGATTGTATCACAATGTGCTATAATAGACCCATGCGAACGAAAACAATCGGACGCATGAACGAAACCCTTAACCTGATAATCGGAGGCTACACAATGGACACAATCGTTATCGACGGCAACAGCGTTACCCTTGAGACCCTGCGCGCTGGGGTAGCCGAGGCGGTGAAGCGGGCGTATGGCGCTGAGCGCCGATACGCGGAGGCGCTGAACGCTGTGTTTTCGTTCGACTGGTTTGAGATTGAAGCGTCAGATACCGGCGAAACCGCAAAACAAGTGCACGCTGAGAAAAAAGCCCTTTATGCCGAACTCAAGAGCGCCGAGCACTCTAACCCGTCAACCGTGTGGGCACGTATCCGTAAGTATGGCAAGGAGGCACGGCACGGCGCGCCGGTAGCGGGTGAAGGTGCCGAGGCTGGCGAAGGTGAAGGTGCCGAGGCTGGAAGTCGTGACCGTGACCCGATTACGCGCAACGTAGAGGAACTTATCGCCCTCTACAAGTTCAATACTCGGCAGGATTCTCTGCCCGCCAAAGTAACCGAGGCCCAGCATCATATCTGCATGGCGCTCATGGCGCTGGGTGTCGATCTCAATATGATCAACGCCTAACAATGTTAGCCTGACCCCCGCGCAACGCGGGGGTTTTCTCTTTTGCCCGCCTCGTGCGGGCTTTTTCTTTTGGTGCTCGGCTGCGCCTACTCTGCGCGGGGCTAACAATGTTAGGTTGATTTTTCGCCGGTATCTAATTTGATCACCCCGCTTGCCCGCGATGATAGTGACCAGAGCGGTGGGAGGACGTCGGCGGGCGGTGATTGGCTGATGCTTGGGATGAGATACTGCTTCGCAGTATCTCAGGTTTTTTCGCGTTTGTCAAGTCGGTTTGAAAATATTTTTTCAAGGTAACAGTGTTAGGATTTCGGCCTTTGTTAGCGGGTAATGTTAGGCACGTAACATTGCTAAGTGATTGATTGCACACAACTTCCTTGTAATGTTGTAATGTTAAGCGGTTTTTGGAGAGACCCCCTAAATACGAGGCTCTACGCATATGCAGTCTGACTCGCAGTTATGAGACCGACCTTATAAGGTATACTCTTTTTTTCAAATAACATTATAACATAACACTAAAACACCACATACCCTCTTGATTATAAGCCACTTTTTCGCGTTAGACTATTTCCTAACATCCTGCTAACATCCCGCCCATTTCCAACATTGCATTTCCCCCCTTCAGTCGGCCCCCCGATCAAAGTTCTTGACTTAGACGTAACAATGTGATACAATTAAGTATAATCAAAAAGCGTCTTGTTTCACCCCGTCAACAACCCGAAGGAGCCTAACAATGTTAGCCCATGCCACACAACCCCTCGATCTGAACTGCTGCTGGTGCAGTGATGACATCGAGCCCGCCCGCTGGGCACTTGGTTACCGCGTCTGCCTGTTCTGTGGCGAGGAGGCCGCGAGACTAGAGCGGATAAGCTGGTGCATCGCCCCGATGCACAAATCGAACTACCTGTTAATCACAGACCGCCGCGACCTGCACGGTCTGAACAACAAGGGAGGGCTGGTGAGATGAAGATGAAGGAACTGGGGGAGCTGCTAGATGGATACGGCGACGATGCCGACACGAAGCACTAACAAACCGAGGAGACCGAGCATGTTGAAATTCTTTTTTGGAGTTGTTGCAGCTATAGGCGTAGCCATGGCCAGCGCCATGATCGACGGCGTTTGGATAGCGCAGTTGTTGCTGTTCGCAGCGGGGTTCGTCACTGCCGCTGTATTTTTGATGGAGGACTGACCATGACCCAGACCAAGCAAACCTACGACGGCGTGACCGACCTGATACCCCAAGACCTTTACCACATCAAGGGTATAGCCGGTGAGTTCTACACAACCAAGCTGGCAGCTGAGGTGCGAGCCCGTGCTGCGTTCCCACATGAGACCCCGCCCGAGCGCTATGCCCGGGTGTTCAACAAACGATTCTTCGAGGAGGTGTGAGATGAACAAGCTCGCGTTGTTAGGTGCAGGGGTGCTGATTGCCGTCGGTCTATGGGCGGTCTTAGTTTTATTCTTTCTTTTGGAGGTATGAGATGAATGGATACGTATGCTTTCACAACAGGAAGCGAGTCGAAGTCAGGGCGGAAACGTCACAACAGGCACAAGCCGAGGCTGCTCGCATGCTACGCGTGAAGCGTCCGTGGGAGGTAACCGTCGTGCTAGCCGAACGCGCTGACGGTAGTGAAGTAATCCACCAAGCCGTAGATTAACCAAGGAGAACCGCAATGAAACCAATAAGCTGGGAAGAGGCGTTCGACCAACTCGCGGACGAAGCGGCGGAGCTGCGGGACGCACTGGATAACATTGTTAGCCTATGGGATTTAGAGGCCAGTATGGACGAGCTGGAAAACAGCATAGCCCGTGCCCGCATCCTGCTGGAAGATACGACACCAAAGGAGAAGTAACCATGTTCTGTGCAAAGTTCAACGATGCACCCCATTTATACGATTACGCTGGCGCTGCCCGCTGGGAAGCCGCTGTGAAACCGATACGTGGACGGCCCGATTGCAAGCCGCTGGGTGCCAGACACAAGACACACGTGACCATACGCCGTGAGGGGGAGGCCGTCATCTGTAAGCTCTACCATACGGACGTGCTGACTTACTACCCGGACGGGCGCATCGTGGTCAAGCTCGACGGCTGGGCAACGCAGTCCACCTGTGCGTTCATCGAGTCAGTGGTAGGGCTACGCGTGGGGGTACGGCACAACCGGGCATGGGTGAGCGCCATGGGGGGTTACTACTCGCTGCACACGCAGGGGGAGAATACGTTCACGCGGGCGATGGGGGTGTTGCACTTCGCTAACCCTGAGTCGGTCACGGTGCACAAGGTGAATAGACGAGGGGCTAACACTGTTAGGCGCATCTACAAGCCGTTCGTGAACTATATCAAGAACGTGATGCGGGTGCGGGATGATGGGTTCAGCATGCAGGAGATGGGTGAGGCGTTCGGCTGGGTGAAGGAGGGGCTGCCCAAGTTACCGGACTACATCCGCATCGATGCGCGACGCGTATCCCTAACAGAGCCTATAAATGAACTACTTGCCCTTGCCACACCGACCGATGACCCGGACGAGACTAACGCTAACTTCTACAAGGCAAGTCTGTGGTTGGCGCGTAGCGCCGGGACTATATGGGGTTCGGTCTGTAGGCCGACAGCACTAGGTATGTTGAGTGTGTTGGATGACTGCATCCTGCTCAAGCACCGGGATCAGTGTTTCGACAAGATAACCTTGGAGCCGGGGGTGGTGGCGCGTGATACCTACGCTAAGTTCTTTTGATCTTTGGTCAGGGGGGCAACCAAAGCCCTTGACTTAGGTATAAATCTGTGATACAATGTTGTATAAAATAGAAGAGCGAGTTGATAAAAGCAATTGATTTCTGCAAGCGCCTAACACTGTTAGGTATATTTCAATAACCACAAAGAGGGTAACACATGAGCGAAATTAAATTTGGCACCGCCGTCACACTGAAACAGGCGGCGGATATCATCCTTGCCACACCGCAAAACCGCTACCTGTTGCAGGGCGAGCCCGGTATCGGCAAGTCATCCCTGCTGAAAACGCTGGGCAAGGCACTGCCCGGTCACGAGGTGGCTTACATCGACGTGCCCAACATGGACTTAGGCGATATTGCGATGCCGGTCATCGACCGGGATACTCGGACTACTACCTACTACCCGAACAGCCGGTTCAAGATGCACACGGGTAAGCCCGTGGTGGTCATGCTCGACGAGTTCACGAAGGGTGCCGAGCCAATCAAGAATATGCTGCACCCGCTGCTGGAGGTGGCCAACCCGAGGCTGGGGGATGTGTCTGTGCACCCTGAGTCTGTCGTGTTCCTGACCGGTAACTTGTCCAGTGACGGAGTGGGTGACAACCTGAAGGCACATAGCCGTAACCGCATCATCCCGTTGACGGTGCGAAAACCGGACGCGGACGAGTGGCTGGGCTGGGCGGTCAACAACGACATCGACCCGGTGGTGATGGCGTGGGTTAGGCAGTATCCACATGCCATGGCGAGCTACACGGACAGCGCACAGAGCGACAACCCCTACATCTACAACCCGAAGAAGATGCAGCTGGCGTTCGTCTCGCCCCGGTCACTGGAGCGGGCGTCTAACATTGTTAGGGCCCGGGCATCAATGGATCAGGATTCACTGATCGCCGCACTCTCTGGTGCTATCGGGGAAGCAGCAAGCCGGGACCTGCAAGCATACATCGCTTATCAGGATCAGTTGCCGACGTGGGAGTCCATCGTCAAGACCCCGCGCACTGCGAGTGTGCCGGATAGCGCGGGTGCATGTGCCGTGCTGGTGTTCGGAGCCATCGCCAAGATCGACAAGTCCACCATGACAGCATTCATGGAGTATATAGAGCGCTTCGAGCCGGAGTGGCAGGCATGCTTCGCGATCAACGTGGCGAAGAACCCGGCCAAGCAGTCCATCGCGTTCAGTTCCAAGGCATTCGGGGATTGGGTGACCAATAACGAAGATATTCTGTGATGGCTAAGCACATGTCGGCGGAATCCATACGCCGTATAGAAGCGCGGGCGTTACGCAAGGCGCGGGAGTATCTGCTACGCAAGGGATACAAGAGCGATGACTTTTTCACTGATGTCAGACTAACGAGGGCTAACAATGTTAGACAAAGAAGAGCGGAGATTGAAGAAGGTGAAGATCGCACTTATGCGCGATCCGAGGTTTGCTTTATGGTCTGGCATCTTGATGCTGGGCAAGACACAGATTTCGGAGACGGTGCCGACGGCCTGTACTAACGGGCGCGACGAGTGGTATGGGCGCAAGTTCATCCAGTCGGTAGATGACAAGGAGCTGGGCTTCGCTGTGTTGCACGAGAACTTGCACAAGGCGTTCAGACATCTGCATATCTGGCGGTCACTGTATGACGAGAACGCAGCACTGGCCAATCAGGCTTGCGACTACGTTATTAACCTGATGATCGTCAAGGCAGACCCGCACGAGACCTTGGTCGCGATGAAACGTAAGGACGGCGCACCGTGCTGGCTGCTGGACCCGCGCTTCGACAAGATGAACGCGAAGCAGGTGTTCGACATACTCAAGCAGGAAGATGACGGAAGCGGCGGGGGCGGCGGCGGGGTGCTGGATGCCCATGACTGGGAGGGGGCGCAAGAGTTACCCCAAGATGTGAAGGATGCGCTGGCAAAGGAGATCGACCAAGCCCTACGGCAGGGGATGATTGCGCACCAGAAGGTTCACGGTAACAAGGCGGGTGACATGAGCCGCGAGTTGGGGGAGATGCTCAACCCCGAGGTGGATTGGCGCGAGGTGCTGCGCGAGTTCGTCAAGTCCATATGCAACGCGAAGGATGCGAGTTCGTGGCGCAGAGTTAACCGTCGATATCTGGCGGGTGATGTATATATGCCGACCCTGATAGGCGAACGGGTGGGACGCATTGCCATTGGCATTGACACGTCGGGTTCGATCGGTGGCAAAGAGCTGGACCGGTTCCTCTCGGAGGTAAAGTCTATCGCCGAGGATGTGCACCCGGACCATGTTGACTTGATCTACTGGGACGCAGTCGTGGCCGCGCATGAAGAGTATGACGCATCGTCAGTGCCTAACATTGTTAGCTCTACCAAACCGCGTGGCGGCGGGGGCACTGATCCGAGGGCGATGATGAAGTATCTGAACGAGAAGCAGTTGAAGCCCGAGTGCATCATTATGTTGACCGACGGTTGCATCGGAGAGAGCCACTGGGGAGATGAGTGGGGTGCACCGATCCTGTGGACAATCGTAGGAAATCGTAGCACCTACGCACCTGTGGGTAAAACCATTCACGTCAAGGAGTAAGTCATGACGAAGGCTGTGATCGAGTTGGGTTTTCGTAAATATGTTCTGGATACTCAAAAGGCAGTAGCTATATTAGAGATTCTTGCAGAAGCTGAGATGTATGAAACCAAGTGGCGGAAGGATGAGGACGGGGGCACATCGCATTACGTTTACCCGCAGGAGCAAGAAGAGTGCGTTCGCGCATTTAATATACTCCCGACGGCGCTGTACAAAATAGCAAAGCTGGCTGGCAAACCTGCTAAATAACGAAGGAGAGCGACATGAGCATTACATCGAGTTCAGTACTGGTTGAGATGAATATTTCGGTATGGACGGCGAACAAGTTGGACAAGTCCGCCACTGAGAAGGTAGTCACTGATAATGCGGCGGTGCAAAACGCGGCGCAGGTTCGCAAGAATCTGATGGCTGGCACCACACTGCGTAAGGACATCGCTGACTACGCCGCAAGCTGTAGGCTGTGGCACAACACACGGACTTTGCCGTGGGCGGACAAGGGGGCACGGCTACTGCCTACTAGCCTGTTCATGGACTATAAGTCCGAGGCTAACGTGCGCCGGGATATGTTCAACAAGATGGTGGATAACTTCATCATCCAGTATCCCGCGCTGGTGCAGACCGCCAATAACTACTTAGGCACCCTGTTTAACCCTAACGACTATCCGGGCGTGGATGAGGTGCGCAGCAAGTTCGGGTTCAAGCTGGTATTCAGCCCCGTGGCTGAGGCAGGGGACTTCCGCTTGCAAGTAGCTGAACAGGACCTGCAAGACTTGCGCGAGCAATACGAGAGTAGCTTCAAGGATCGCCTCGCCGACGCCATGCGGGAGCCATGGGACCGGCTGCACAAAACGCTGACCAGTATGAGCCAGAAGCTGACTGACGTGGAGGGTGACGAGGATACCAAGAAACGTTACCACGACACGCTTATCACTAACGCGCAGTCACTGTGCGCCATGCTCACGCATCTGAACGTGACGAAGGACCCGAAGTTGGAGCAAGCAAGGCGTGACCTAGAGGTAACAATGTTAGGTGCCGATATCGACGTAATCAAAGACAGCGCTGACGTGCGCCGGGATATGAAGAGCAAGGTAGATGCAATTCTTAAACAGTATGAATGGTAACGGGGGTGGGCATGACTGACATATATACAGAGGTTTCGCTGGGTATACCCAACGTTTTTGGGAAGAAAAAATTTGCGAACAACGACAAGGTGGTGATGATCGACAAACGAATTACGGCGTTTGTTACCGCACTTGCGACCAAAAGGCCTGATTGGAAGTTGGTTGGATACTCGCCGTTTCGGAATAATGACAAGCTGGAATTTCACAAGTTCAAGGTCATGAGCAACCGTGAAGTAGTTGGCGAGATTAGCACTGAGTGGCGCGGGGGTGAGTGGAGTTACACATGCACTAATGAGCGTATCCGTAACTCTCGGAAGCGAGGTTCTGTCATACGTTCTAAGGACGTAAAGAAAGCGGTTAAGGTTGCCACGACTTTTTTCCGGGAGAAAAGTGTAGAGGAGCTGATGAGTGACGCCCGGGTTTCTGCCGCTACTCTGTTGGGTGCAAAGGCTTCAAGTGATTACGCTATGTATGACGCGTGTTGTACGCGGCTATCTCGTGCACTACGGGATTACATAATGGATAACTTCAGCACGTTGAAGCAATTCGCGATAAACGGCGGGGCTACGCTGGAGGACACAGATAACCTACTGCCGCTTTTTGAACAAGTTTCGATCACGACGGAGATGGAGAGGTGGGAATCCACGGGGAAGGGTAGTATCGTGTTAATCCGTGGTAATGAATATATTATTCAAGAATCAGCGACTAAAGTAACCAACATGTTTACCGCTGACACGCTGCCCTCGCACATTAAACGTGGGGTAGGCATGCTGAAGCTTGTAGATGACAGGAAGCTTATTAGCCGTGTCGGCATTAGACTTGGCGCGAATACGTTTTTTATTGGTCCGGAGACAGCACATGAATGAACAAATTGTGAAACCCAAACGCGTACGGGGGAAAAGTAAGCGCCCGGCGCTGGCGCACGTTAATCTTCGCCTGCCTATTGACGTAGTGGACTACTTCCAGCAGCTTCCGAACTACACAGGAAAGATGCGGGAGGTTCTTACGGAATACGTGCGTAATGCTAAAAACAAGGTCACTATCATCGGCGAGGGCTAACATTGTTAGGCCAAGTAAAAGGTTTGACAAAGACAGAAACTATGCTAAGCTTCATATAAATACCGCCCTCCCTTCGTCCCGTGGGCACGGCTGCGGGAATTAGCCTGAATGCCACACTCCGAGGGCATTGTGTTTGGTGGAGTAATTCAGGCACCGTGCATTTTTATTATTGAGGGGTCTATGACAACAAAACTTGCAGCGGGTAAGGATGTAGTGCGTGAGTTGAATGTGGTGGTGCAGGATGGAGGAGCGAGGAATCTGATCGTCACCGTTCGTAGTGACGGCGTGCTCTACATTCGCGCTAAAGGATTGTCACGTCAGGTGATGTGGAAGTTGGATGCGCTGTATGAGAAAGGCATTAAAGAAGGAAGGAGCGCGTAATGGCAATGACACCCGAGGGCAGAGTAAAAAAGAAAGTTGTTGACATTCTGAAGGCGGCGGGTGCATATTACTTTTTCCCCGCAACAGGCGGCTACGGCCGCTCAGGTGTTCCCGACATCATTGTGTGCTTCAAAGGGCGTTTCATTGGTATCGAATGCAAGGCTGGTGATAACACGCCTACAGCACTACAACAGCGTGAGTTAATGCGCATCATAGACGCCGGTGGTAGTGCTTTTGTCGTGAACGAAGAAGCATTAAACGCGCTGGTAGATATTTTTAAATAACAGGAGATAACATGAACACGCAAGCAATGGCAAAATACGTAGCAGACAAATCTAAAACCCAAATGATCGCTGCTTTTGTGATCGACGGGCGCGTCCGCACAATGACACCTGACGAGAAACGGTTTGAGCGGATGATGCGCGACTACCTGTATAGCTGTTTAGGTGTTTATTACTGCGCGCCCGAAGAATGGGTGCTCGAAGATATTATTGCAGTAACCGGACGCAGGTTGCGGGCGTGAAAAGAATTCCAGCGGTGGTGCAGAAGCTATACCAATACTTTGATATTCCCAAATCCGATTGGCAAGAGCATTACAACGTGGACATCGACATCAGTAATCAAGTCCGTCCGGAAGTGTCCCGTGTGTATCGCCTATTGTTTAATGAACTGAGAGACGCGAGGGGAATTAAATGAAACCCTATGTCGTTGATGGAGCAGTGCTGGTGAAACGTATGGCCGTCACGTTGGTAGCAGGGTTGTTCGTTGGCGTTGCCGCTGCAGCGGTCGGGTACAAAGTCAAAGAGGCACCTCCGGGTATTCAGGATAAAGCGTTGCGCACTTGTTACTTGCCGCAAGCCGAGGGCGAGATGACTGTGTATGTTGTTGAGAACGGTGCAATCAAATGCTGGAGGTGGAAATGAACGAAGAACTGGTGAAGCTGCTGCGCGAGCAGTTTGAAAAATGGATTTCCGCGATTGAAGCCATCGGTCTTGTGCTGGCAACGCTGAATCTTGACGATGCGTACCCAGCCCAGCGCGAACTTCTGCGGGAAGTCTTGGAGGACGCAAAGAAAAATCAGGAGGCTGAAGGATCAATCATGACCAGACTTGAATTCTTGCTTGGTGAGAAGAAGGAGTGGGTCGGGCTGACGGATGAAGAGCGCACTGAATTGTGGTGGAACACGGACATGAGCGGTATGCCTGAACATGATTATGGCAAAGCCATCGAAGCAAAACTGAGGGAGAAGAACATATGAAACTTTTCATGAAGTCGTACTACGAAAAAAATGCGCGTGAAGTAAAGCCACCGCTGGAGAATGAGTTCGTCTGCATCTCTTGTGCAGGCAAGCTGGGCGGCAAGGTGGATCGCTGGTTGAAGATGAAGTGGTCGCACAATGTCTGCGATGTCTGCGGGCATAAAACTGAAGTAACTTCCCCGAAGGAGTACATATGGCGCTAGAAGTCCAA
>Ga0181344_1000442_pt1 | contig 16611 bp, 14 predicted proteins | sample Su13VDMLBDD_FD_130098 | JGI IMG/M metagenome (GOLD analysis project Ga0181344, IMG submission 130098) | Freshwater viral communities from Lake Michigan, USA - Su13.VD.MLB.D.D | ecosystem: Environmental > Aquatic > Freshwater > Lake | place: USA: Michigan | collected 2013-07-15
CAACCCGCTCGTGCTGCACTCGCTCACAGAAAGCCCGTTCTCCTTCGCAATGGAGGTCGACGGCAGGGCCGTGGCCGCGCTGGGGCCAAACGAGGACCGCGAGATTTGGGCGTATTTGGGCGCAGATTTGAAGCGCCACATGGTCCGCCTCGTGCGCTACACGCGCGCCATGCTGGACATGTATGGCAAATGCTGGGCCAGGGTAGACCGTACCAACTGCGACGGGGAGCGCTTCATGTTGCTATTGGGCCTCCGAAAGGTTAAAATGGCCGAGGAAGGCGTAATGGACGTTTGGATTTTCGATGCTCGTTAGATACGATCCAGTGACCGCCGCCTTCGCGGGCGTATCCGCTGTCGGCTCGATTGCTGGCGGCCTGATGAGCAGCAATCAGGCATACGACGAAGGCGTCTATAACCGAGACTTCTACAACTATCAGGCCGAGCAGGAGAAGATCGGTCTTAACCGCGATCTCGACGCGCAGCAGCGTGAGCGCACGGCTACGATCTCCCGCACGCGCGCCGTGATGGCCGCGCAGGGCGGCGGCATGGATGGAGACTTCATCGCCTCGCGCGAGGGCCTGTTCGACGCGCAGCGCCTCTCCCTGATCCAGGACAGCGAGGCGCGGCAGTCCGTTCTCCGCACCAAGGCCGGGTTCGCCATGAAGGCGGGCCAGCAGGCGGCGGATGCGGCGGTCATCAAGGGCTTCACGAACGCCATCCCCGGCCTGACGACCCTCTATAAAGAAGCCACCAAGAAGTAATGGCTAACAAGTCGACCCGCCTCCCCGGCACCGAGTTCGAAAGCACCGGCAACCGCGCCCGATCGGTAGCGTCCGGCAGCCCCGGCTCGGCGGGCTTCAATCGCACGACGGCCACGGACATCGGCGCGGGCGCGCTCGTCGCGTTGGATGCGCTGCAAAAGATCAACGCCGAGCGTGACGCCGTCACGTCGGTGAAGGTCGAAAGCGCTTATGTGCTGGAGCGCGAGAAGAAGACCGCCGAGCTTGACCCCATGGCCCCGGACTACATGGATCGGGTCAAGCAGATTTGGGGTGACGGCAAGGATGCGATCGCCGCGGCGGGTCTTACGACCCCGGAAGCGCAAGCCGACCTTGAGCGCCGCCTTACCCGCCACGGGGCCAACGCCGAGCTTATCGGCATCAAACTGCGCAAGGACGCGGTCAACAAGGAAGGTCTGCTCACCGCAAAAGACCAGATGGACGCTATCGGGGCCAAGATCAGAAATGATCCGGCCAACGCCAACGCCTACCTGGCCGAGTTCCAAAGCGGTATGGAGCGCCTGAAGGGGGTCATGGACCCCAACACGCTGCGCGAGTTTGCTCGTACCTCCGCTGACGAACTGGCCAAGAACCAGATATTCGGCTACGCGGAGAAGGGCAACTTCGCAGCCGCCCGCGCGGCGCTGAAGGAGCAGGCTCCCCACCTTAACATCAACCAAGCGGAGGCGCTGTCTCGCCATATCGACAGCAAGGAGAGCAAGGCCCGTGCTGACGGCGACCGCGCCCGCACGCAGAACATCGCCACTTACCTTGTCGACATTGACGACCAGTTCTCCGGTAACAAGGAGATCAACCCGAACAACCGCGCCAACCTCGACGCGATGAAGGCCAAGGGCGCGATCTCGCCCGAGGGCTACTTGACGGCGGTGCGCACGCTCAATAACCGCGAGGAGGCGCTGCGCAAGGATCAGGCCAAGACTGCGGTGGCGCTGGAGGAGTTCAACACCGGCACGCTCAAGAGCCAGGAGAACGCGGACCGCGCGATCAGTAATGCGTTCGGTAATATCCCCATCGGGCGTATTGCGGTTGAAGGTACACCGGAGCAGCGCGCCACGGCCATCAAGGTCATGGCGGGTGTAGCGGGTACGAGCGGGTATCTGTACGGCCAGTTCAAGGAGTTGCTGGAGAACAGCGACAAGACGACGGACAAGTCCCGCGCCGGACAGGTGGCCTTCGCTGCCGAGGCCGCTGACGATCTGGAGAACACCGCGCCGCGCTCACTGGCCAACGCCAAGCTCGATAGCACAGGCACCCTGGCTATCGTGCGCAGTGAGGCCAAGCGCCTGATCGAGCAGGGCGTGCCGAAGTCGGAGGCGTACAAGCAGGCCGCTTCGACGTACATGAGCAAGGGGCCGCTTACCATCACGGAGGAGAACGATCGCAAGGCGGTCCTCCAAAAGGATATCTCCAAGATCGACTTCCGTGGAATGGTGGAAACTTCCATGACGTCATGGGGGGAGCGTAACATTCCTCTCGTAAAACTCCCCGGCCAGGACGCCGCGTTGCAGGGTGAAGCACGGCGCGCGTATGAAGCCGCGTACATGCGGACCGGCAGCGCCGAACAGGCCGAGGCTATCGCCAAGACTACCCTGAACCAAATCTACGGCACGACCATGGTGGGCTCGGTGGGCAAAGCCCCGGACCCTAATGTGGACGCGCGGCTAGCGATCGTTAATCCTGGCTTCGACCCCGCGGGCAGTCGTTCGCAGATAGCCCGCCGCCCCATCGAACGATATTCTCCGCCCAGCCTGCGCGCATTGCCGCAGGAAGATCAGGCGCGTATCTACCAGAACCAGATCGAGCCGGGCCTCAAGACCGCGGGCATCAACCTGGTCAAGGACCCGAAGTTCCCGCACCTGTCATCCTACCGCCTCGTGGCCGATAATCAGACCGAGCAAGACTTGCGGGAGGGCCGTCTGCCTACCTACCAGGTGCAGGTTCTTCGTGTAGGTGGGGAAGGCGAGTACTACAATGTGGATGGCATGAAGCGCTTTCGCCCACCCACCGAGGCCGAAGTGCTGCAGGACCCGACGTACCAAGCGATCGACGCTGAACGTATCGCTCGTGACCTGAAGGAGCGTCAGCAGAACCTCACCAACCAGACTGAAATCCGCACTCGCACAGAGCGCACCGGCCAGACCGCGCCGCGCCCGAGCCAGATGCCGCAGCCGCTAATCGAGCCTAGAGGGAAGAAGTAATTGCCGTTCGAAACGGAAGTCCAGCCGCTAGCACCGGAAGTCGTCGCGCGCTTCAATAAGCCGGAAGGCCAGGACCAGGCGCTCATGTCCCGTCTGTCACAGCAGACCCGCGCCGCGTTCAGGCTGGAGAACACGATCGGCTCCGCGCTGAACGACAGCGGTTTGCCCGACCAGAACCTCGCGCAGACGGACCCCCTGGCTGCCGCGCTGTTCGATGCCGAGGACTTCCTGACACCCGAGGAGAAGGCGTACAGCGACCGCTTCACCAGGGCCAACAGCTACCGTGATATCGAAGCCATCCGCTTCAGGATCGCAGACGAGAAGGCGGCGCGCGAGGCCATGGCCAGTGGTCCCCTGCCCGAGTGGCTGATCGGTACGGTCGCTGCGGTGGTCGACCCCACCACGGTCCTCCCCGTGGCCGGGCCTCTCGTCAAGGGCGGCAGGGCGGCGGTAGCGCTGGGCTCCTTTGGGCGCGTGGGCGTATCCGCTGCGGCGGGCGCAGCCGCGCAGGAGGCCGTTCTACAGGGCACGCAGGTCAGCCGTACCGCCGAGGAGAGCGCGGCCAGCGTACTGGGTGCCCTCATCGTGGGCGGCGTCATTGGCTCCGTGGCGGGCACGCTGGGGCGGCGCGAGATCGCGCAGCTCGCCAAGACCATGCAGGCCGAGGTCCGCAAGAAGGTCGAGAGCGACATTACGCAGGTCCTTCGCGCGTCCAGTCTGGGCGACCTGCCGCCCCCGAAGGCGGGCCTGTTCGACACCACCGCGGTAGGACGCTACCTAGACGCCAACAACGCGCCGAACTTCACCCTGCCGCGTAACAACGTGGTCAAGGCGGCGGACAACGATATCCTGAACTACGTTGCCGAGACGCAGCCCAAGCTCCTCGACGACGTCACCCGCCTGGCGAACGAAATCCAGAAGGCGGACGAGCGTATCTCCCGCCTTGAAGCCGACCCCACCACGCCCGTCACGCGCATGGTCATGCCGCGCGACCAGCTTACCATCGACCTGATGGACGCACTGGCCAAGGAGGGCACGCCTGCCGCCAAGAAGCAACTGGCCGATATCCAGGAAAGCCTCCAACCCAAGGTCACGCTCAACCGCCTCAAGCGCGAGAACGAGGACCTGATCGCGGAGTGGGAGGCAGCGGAAACCCGACTGGCCAATACGATCAAGAAGACCAAGGAGGCCATGGCCGAGATCGAGGCCAACCTCACGCCGAAGGACCGCGCCGAGGCCAGCCTGGAGATCGCCCGCCTGCAAGCCGCGTTCGAAAAGGAGCTGGCCGAGGGGCGCGACCCGCTGAAGCTGTACCCGCAGGGCGACCCGATGGACTGGCTGCGCGGCTTCGCGCGGTTCCCCGCCGAGCCAAAGCCGAAGGTCGAAGCGCCCAAGGTTGAGCCCCCGAAGGCTGGCGAACCCCCCGCGCCCAAGGACGCCTCGTCTGCGGCCACCGGCCCTGGCGCTCCCGCGTCGAGCTTCACCTCCCGTCTGCGCAGCTCGTTCAAGGTCGCAGAGATCACCGCCAAACTGGCCAAGATCGGGCTTGCCATGCCGTCGCTCTACATGTCGACGTCCATGTTCGAAACCTCGCGCCGGGTCATCAACCGCTTCGCCTACACCGGCCTGCTCCTCGACGACCACTTCAAGGGCGCTCGTCACGGCGACGACTTCGAAACCGAGGTCAAGATACTAAGCGAGCCTATGATGATGCAGATGGTTCGCAACGTCGATACGGCGTGGGCAGATTACAAGCAGGCGGTCAAGGCGGGCGAAGCGCCCAAGTTGTCGCGCGGGCAGTTCTATGACGCGATCGGCACGGCCATGACCGAGGGCGACGTCGGCCCGCACAAGATCATCACGGACGCCGCGAAGGCACAACGCCTGATCGACAAGCACTTCGCGGACCTGGCGACCGAATGGGCGGTAGGTGTGTTCAAGAACCCCGAAGCCGTGGCCAAAAGGATGGAAGGCAAGAGCCATCTTCAGCGCGTCTACCATCACGAGCGCATCAAGGCCAACCCGGTAGGGTGGAAGGAACTGGTCAAGGACTATTTCCGTCGTCAGTCGGACAAGCCGATCGCGGAAGATTTCCTCGACGAAATGGCCGACAGCGTCACCAGCAAAATCCTGGGCCAGCCTGACGGTCGCCTGCCCGGAAAGATAACCGTGCCCGAGGGCCGCGGGTCCGCCAAGGAGCGCACCTTCGATATCCCCGACAACTGGCGCACGGCGGACGGACGCTACGGCATGAGCGACTTTGTCGATCGCAACGTAGTCAACGTCATGGCGCGCTACATCCGTACCATGGCCGCCGACGTCGCCTACCAGAAGATCATGGGTGGGGACGAAGGCATCGCTGTCATCCTGGAGCAGTTGAAGCGTGAGCGGGACGACATGCTGACCGCGCTCGCGGAAAAATCCGACGCCAAGATGAGCGAAGGCCAGGCCCCCAAGCCCCGCGAGATCGCCGCGCTGGAAAAGAAGAACCTCCAGATCGAGGCCATGTACGAGCGCGATCGCAGCACGATCGAGGCGCTGGTGCACCGCATCCGCGGCACCGAGCCAGGCGGTACGATGGACCCGCGCTACGCAGGCGCTCGCACCGTGGCCAAGGTCATCAAGAACTCCAATATCCCTCTGTTCATGGGCTCATCCCTGCTTGCTCAGCTCCCCGACATGGGGCGCATGGTCATGTCCGAAGGCATCCTGCGCGTGTTTGGCGGCATTGCCGGGCACTTCACAGACGGCTTCCAATCTCTGAAAATGGCCAAAGCGGAAGGGCAGCGCGCGGGCACGATCAACGACATGCTCATGGGCGGGCGCGCGGGCCAACTTGCGGACATTGGGGATCAGTACACCAACCAGTCGAAACTGGAAATGCTCTCCGGCCTGATCGCTCACAAGTCGTTGGTGTGGTTCGGCGTGTCGCCGTGGAATACCTTTATCAAGAGCCATGCCTCCTACAACGGGGCCGACACCCTTCTGCGCCGTGTCGCGGCCATGGCGGATGGTAAGCCGCTCACCGAGGTACAGGCCGCACAAATGCGGGCATGGGGCATTGGAGACTACGAGGTCGAGCTGATCGCCAAGGAGCGTGAGTTGTGGGGCGAGAACACCCGCGGCGCGTACTTCTCCAACGCCGACCAGTGGAAGAACATAGAGGCGCGCAACGCCTATGAGCGGGCCTTGCTGCGCTATATCGACGGCAACGTCCTGACACCCGGTGCGACAGACCGCCCCCTGTGGACGCAGGGTCCAGTGGGCTCCCTGATTACCCAGTTCCAGGGCTTCGGCTTCGCCTCCCACACTCGTATCCTGGTGGCGGGGCTACAGCAGCGCGACGCCAACGCCCTGTCCTCCATGCTGGCCATGGTCGGGCTGGGGATGATGGGTGTGGCCCTGCGCGATATCGTATCGGACGGCAAAGTCAAGGAACGCGATACCCGCATGTGGGTGCGGGAAGGCATCGATCGCTCCGGGGTTCTCTCACACATGATGAACCTGGACAGCATCCTGGGCAAGGCTACAGGTGTCAACCTGCAACGAACTCTTACCGGCCAGGAAGCCGAGCGCTTCCAAGGACGTAGCCTCGTGGGGCAGCTTGGTGGCCCCACCGCAGCCACGATCGACAACACCGCTCGCGCCCTGCGGGGCCTGGCGGACGGTACTGTGACCGGGGCCGACGTCCACGCCATCCGCAAGACGATCCCGTATCAGAATTTCCTCGCTACGAAATGGCTGTTCGACAGTGTGGAAAACGGCATCGTCGACCAGTATGGCCTGTCACCTCGACAGAACCCCCGCTAATAGGATATACTCCGACCATGAAGGTACGTTATACTGTTCCCTCCGACGCCTCTCGGGTGGGGTATTCTACCAACGGGTCGACAACGGTGTTCTCGATCCCGTTCGTGTTCTTCGACAACACGGACCTCCAGGTCATCCTGGTGAACAACACCACGGCGGTCGAGACGACCCTCACCCTGACGACGAACTACACCGTCACAGGGGGTAATGGCTCCACCGGATCGCTCACCACCGTCTCGACCTACGCTTCCGGCTCGACCCTGGTGATCCAGCGCGAGGTGCCGTACACCCAGGAGATCGACTACCAGGCCAACGATGGCTTCCCCGCCGACGTCAACGAGGAGGGTCTGGACCGCGCCACGATGCAGGTCCAGCAGGTCCGCCGCCGCGCCCGCCAGACACCCCAGCTTCCGGCTACCTACGACCCAGAGAGCGGGGACATCACTTTCCCTATGCCTGTGGCCGGGCAGGTTCTAGTGGGCAACGGAGGGGAGACTGGATGGAATAGCGTCCCCCTGGCGGACATAGACCCAGATATCGTGTTGGGATCGACCCTCGTTGTCGGCGTGTCCAGTGTTGCGGCCATTGCTAGCGTGACACCGCCCGACCCGTCCCAGCTTGTCCTCGCAGGGTACACCGGCCAAACCGACAACGGTGGCGGAATACTCGTCCTTGAGAGCGGGTCGTCCGAAACGGTGGACAACGGCCTCATTTTCCCGACGCCCAGCTTGGTTGGCAGATACCGCCGCTTGACCGGGGGTGTTTTGTCCACCGACGATTTTGGCATTGTAAAGGGCGGAAGCACCAGCCAGGCGGCGCGCGTGCAAGACTGGATAAACGCCTGCTGGTACGAAAAATGCGCGGCCATGGTTAGCGCCGGGTCCAGCACAACCGGCATTCATTGCGGGGGGGAGACGATCTACATAAACTCGACCGGCGCGCTGGGCGACACCTCTGTCCTCGACCCGTTCGCGGCGGGCGGCGGCACGGCTCCCAACGGCTTCACGATGTACGGCGAACACCAGCGGTACTCTGTGCTGGGCTCAGTCGCGGGGCCATGCCTCCTGTCCATTGGCGCGGTAGGCTCCATCACCGGATCCGGTAACGCCGCTGGCAAGGTCAACTTCTCGCGCTGGCATCACAACGGCAACATCCATTGCTGGAACCTGCAAACCGGCCCGGTCTTCCAGGACATTCGTATCGTGCCGGTGTCCACGCTTATCCCCGCTTACGGGGTGGACAGCATCGCCTATCCGCAGTGGGATACCGTCGATTGGAACTTCGGCTTCCTCGCCAGCCAGTGCAACCACATGGAACTGCGCGGCGTCCGAATGGAACCGGACGCGCTGGCCCTTGCCCAAGGTGGCTTCTTTACCGGCGCTGGTAACTACCAATTGCACGGCGGCGGCGTTCAGGGAATGCTGCGTGGTTACGTGACGAAAGCCTACGGCTATAGGTCTAGGGCGCGCATCAACAGCACGGCTTACGCTCTCGGTTATCAAATCACGGTGGCCAGCAATCCGGGCTTCATGTTCTATTGCACCACCGCAGGGACTTCGGCAGGTTCCGAACCCGCAGGTTACGCCACCGCAATCAATGCGGGCACGGTCACTGACGGTACGGCCGTCTTCACCGCAGAGACGTTGGCTACAAAGCACCGACTTCTCCCCGGTGCCGTGGGCGTGGCGAAATTCAGTGCGCAGGGATTACACTTTGAAAGCATCGCCAACGAATGCTTTGCGCTGAACGACGCCGACCAAGTCAATGTTAGCGACAACCATATCCGGGGCCAGCTTACTGCCCACTCGGCGGCGTCCCTGATCCGTATTGGTGAAACTGCGGTTGCCTCGTCGACATGTCAATCGGCGGTCATCGAGCGTAACTGGATTTACAGCAACGGTGCGTCGGTTTCACCTTCTGTCGATATCGGCGTGGACATTCAGCGCAGCCTGTACGCGCATGTCGAGAACAACCGCTTTCAGTATCTGGCCACGGGTATCTCGACGGCGGGCAGCTCGGTGAGCGGGTTCCGCCAAAACAATAACCAGTTTGTGAACGTCACTACTTCGTTGACCGTTGGAGCAAGCACTGGCCGTTGGCGGGAGGAGGCGGCGAATCTGACCCCCCTCGCTCTATCGCCCTCTACGCTTGCCTGGAACCTTAACTACTCTGCCACGGCTACGCTGCTCCTGGCCGCGGCAGGAAAAACCATGCCCCTTCCGACTAATCCAGTGGTCGGTGAAACCTACCGTCTGGTTGTGTCGAAGACCAACGTGGGCGACAGCATCACGACGTATACTGCGGGCCTTCGGTTCGTGACCGCCGCCAACAACTTGGCCGCGATGGCGACCACGGAGAAATGTCTGTTCACGCTACTCTGCACAGGCGCTTCGGAATTTCTTGTCACCCAGCAGATATTCGTCTGATGCAGGGCCACGAATTAGACCGAGCGCTGGGGAGGGTAGAGGGAAAAGTCGACGGGCTGGAGCATAGCATACACGAGATAAAAAGTATGCTCCAGGAAAGCCACAAAGATATCACCAAGCGTGTTGGCTCCCTGGAGCATAGCCGTTCCAAGCTACTCGGTACGGTAGGCGCGGTCAGCGCGGTCTTCGGAGTTATCGGTAGCTGGCTGGCCGCCAACCTTCTGCCCCGCATCCCCCACTAGCTTGTCTTCCTCCCGCTTGATAAGGCGGTTGAGCATGTCCCTCGCCTTGTGCAGGTCTTCCACGCCGTTCTTGAACGGGAAGCGCACAAGGTACTTCAGCACACTGGCCTGAAGGAAGTCCAGGCCATTGGCCTCGATGAAGTCGATCGGCTGGATTGCGAACCTGGCGTAGTGCGCCGGGGACGAGATCACGTTGTAGCTCCCCGCCCGCGAAGGCTGCTGCCACACAGGCGGCTGCCACACAGGCTTCACCGCACCCGCTTGTTGGTCCCGGTCGGGTTCGCACCCCCTGCCGTCTAAGTGTTTCACCCCACACCACGGATGGTGCCCTATTACCTTTCCGCAGTCATTACACCGTGACGGTTTCAATGTATCACCCACGCCATTGCCCTCCGTAAATAGTCATCATTGCTCTCTTGCCGTTCGGGTAGGCTACTCCGAACGTGTGGCTCCAGGCTCCCGGCCCCGAGTTGTATCCAAGATCGAGGAGACTAGAAGTACCAACCATCCAAACGCCATCAACGATGCCAGCGCGGTGGCCATGCCCGATAAATGACTTGCGGCCCATTCGGGCGAAACCAAGCATAGAACCACGCCCGCCATTGACGCCAAGATGGCCGTGCATACCAAGCTCAATCCCACCATTAGCGTCCTTACAAATGACATAGCTGTCGTCCTCCCGCAGGAAGTTCACGCCCTTGATGCCGCGCTTCATCATAGCATGTTCGAACACGGAGAACCTACGGTCTTTTTCCGCTTCCGATCGGTAGACCGCGGACTGGAGATCGAGGAACGTCAGTGCGTTGCGCGGGTCGCTACGGTAGTCCGCACTGTCCAGCCAGCGGAGCAGCGCCCCGTCATGGTTGCTGGCCACCACGATCGTCTCGCACCATGAGCGGCTGCGCTTGGCCAAGGCTACAGCCACCTCGTCCAGCTCGGCCCCGACGCAGTCATCCTCCGGGTCCCCGACGTAGCGCCGGAAGCGCATCCTGCCGTTGCCGATCTCGTGGTGGTTGCGCGAGTGGAAGTCGAGCAGGTCATGGAACACCTGCCGCTTGGGGCGCAGGGTGTCCAGAATACCGCCCTTGGCCCACGCCAGTTTGGCCACGACCGGGTCGGCCTTGCGGACGTGGGCGTCGCCCCACACCACCGCCTCGACACGGTGGCCAGACGTCACCTTGCCGTCCTTCACCCGCAGGTCCAGGTCGTACATGGTGCCGTTCTCGGTCGCCGTGATCTGGCGGCAGAACCACCCGTGGTCGGACACTTCGACGAGGAGCGCGCCGTAGGCGTGGTGGAACTGCGCCACCTGGCCTGCCTTCTTCTGAATATAGTTCTTCTTGCTGACGCAGCCCGTCGTGTAGATCATCTTCGTGGCTTCGTGCTTACCCGAGGCCACACTCTCCAGCGCCACCTTGGGGTGCGGGATGATGCACGAGTTGCGCCCTGTGTAGCTTTCGAAGCCGCTGATCGGGCGGCGTGCGGTGGGCAGGATTTGCAGCTCGCCGCACCATTCCAGGCCCTTGGCCACGACCATGCGCTCGTCGCGCACGTAGGGCATGGCGTCCTGCGCCCACGACCGATCGGCACGAGCCGACTTCATGGTGGGCTTACCGCTCTCGTTGTGTGCCGCCATGTCGTAGACGTAGCGCGACAGGACGACCTCGGCATTGTAGTGCTTGGCCAGGGCCAGCAGGTTGTTCCATGTCGGGCGATGCAGAGGAGTGTCGTTCTGCATGCACGAAAAGAGATATCTCTTAATGGCCAAAGAAGCCACCCCATATTCCCTTGATGGTAGAGAGCGCGATCAGCCACATGAACCAAACGAACACCCCTGTCAGGATTATCGACGCGGCGATGACCGGCCAGAACAGGAGGGCCAGCCCTATGACGATCCAGCTATCCACGGAAACCTCCGACGTTCTTGTAGACGACCTTGTAGCCTGACGCCACCCTGCGCTCGACCATGCGCTCGTTGGATATGCGGAAGTTCGTTCGCTCGGCGGCCCTGCGGCGGCGCTCCATGTCGCGGAACACACCCTCTGCTTCGCCCGGATACAGTTCCTTGCTCACCCCATCCAACTTAGCCATTAGAACTCCACCCTCTGTCGGAGAAAAGCCCGTGCGTCCATGATGACGACCCAGTCGTTCTTGCTCTTGCGGTGGAACACGATCGGGATATTGCCGCCGCAGTCCGCCCGCGCCTGGGCCATGGCCGCCTCAAGGTTCAGCTTCTCCGTGCGCTTCACCTCGATATGAAACCCCGGCAGGCCGGTGACGTCGGCGCTGTCCTTGCCGCCCTGATACTGCACCCCTCTCTTGCCGTCGAAGCCGTACTCGCGGAGGAGCGCAGCCACTTCGCGCTCACCCACCTTGCCCTTGTCTCGGGATAACTTACCCACTTACTTGAGCCTGCCGTTCTTGGCGATCTGCTCCAGCCGGTCACACACGCTTTGCCAGAACACCGGACCCTCAACGGTGTCTTCCCATATAAAAGAACCGCCGATAAGATGCGCGGCTCTCAGCGCTTTGGCTCGGTCTTCTTTGTCTTCCTCATACACCCCCTCGACCTTCGGGCTCTGCGGGGCGCAGATAATCTTGATCTCGTCCATTTCAACGCTCCTATTTCCTGTACCTCTTGCCGCACCAGCCTTCAGCCTTGACGGGCCAGTGGGCGCACCAGGCTGGAAGATCGCCTACCATAAATTCTACCAGCCTCTCGACCGGGAGATCAACACCTAATCCCTCGTCAACCTCCGTCACGATCTCGTCGTAGACGGTCATCAGCACGGGCATTTCAGGATCACACCTACGCTGGCCATGCACCAGGATATCGCGGCACGTCGCCTGCGTCACGCCCTGCGCCAGTTTCCCGCCCCACGTCTCGATCCTCTGCCAGTGGCCGGACTTCTGGCTCATGTATGTCAGCACCACTTCCTCTTTGTCCGTGTGGGGATTGACCTTCTCCTTGAGCTGCGGGTCGTAGTAGGCGATGTTGCGCGAGGACGGCAGGGTGCAGACGAGCCACCGCCCCCGCACCTGGTACTTCACCCCGAACGCCTCTACCTGCCTGCCGGGCTTCAGCACCGCCTCGTGCGCCGCGTCCTGGAGGCCGTACCACAGGCCCACACCGGCCTCACCGTCCTTGACCTCCTGGTCCCACGGCGGGCGGGCGATGTTGGGATGCTTGCGCCGCCATGCGTTCTTGAAGCCGTTTACTTCATCATCGTCAAAGCGATCACTGTCATCAAAGTTGCGCCAAGCCCCCACACCACCACCAAATCCGAAAGCCAGTTCTCCAACCTTGCCAACCTCCTGTCGAGCCACGGGATCAGTAGCTTTAGTGATTGCACGGCCAAGAGCAGCACTAGCAAACACACTGTAAGGGTCATCGCCACGCCTAAATAGGTCAAGCTTGCTCTCCTCTCCTGCGATGGCCGCGATGCCTACGCTCTCGATCGATGACAGGTCGACGGAGCAGAGGTTCTTACCCTCCCCCGCCATGAACATGGGGCGCAGGGCGTCGGCCACACATTGCATAGGGTCGCCGTACATAATGCGCAGCCAGTCGGGATCGCGCGTTGCGATGGCCTCGATCAGGCTCTCGGGGTCCGCGTCTAGCTTAGGTCGCGGTAGGTTGAGCGGCTGGACGAGACGCCCCGCATTACGGCCCGTGAAAGCGCCGTGATACTGCGAGAGGCCACGAACACGGCCATCCGCGCATACAGCAGCAAGTAGTCCAGCCAGCTTCTTCGTACTGGCCTTCGCGAGCGACGCTCTGATCTCAAGGACCCGTCGCTCGACGGAGCCTGGTTCCGCGCGAGGGATCGCCGCTGCGACGGTGTCTGCCGTGAGGTCATCCAATCCTCCATCCACTTTCCATTGAACGAAGTCCAGTATCTCGGCCACCTGGTTGGCCGTCTGTATCCTGCCGCCCGTGATCTCGACAAGCTCGGCGGTCAGTTCCTTCTCGACTTCCTTCACGATCGCTATGGCGTTATGCACGCTCTCGACGTCGATCGTAATGCCGCGCGAGTTCATCTTCTCGTTCAGCAGGAACACCCCGCGCTCGGGGGCGGGCAGCGCGCCCAACTCCCTGCGGATACGCTGCTCGACGCGCACGTCCTGCTTGCAGTAATCGTACAGCTCGGCCAGTAGCTCCGGGTCCTGGATGCGGGTGCGCGGGTCTTTCTTCTTGGGCTTCTGCGGCTTGCACAAGAGGTTGATTAGCTGCTTGCCGCGCTTGTCCTTGCGCACGTCCAGCCCGAGGGCCGTGGCGCACTGCTCCAGGCCCAGGGGCAGCGCCCTGCTGGCCGCGCGGGCCATTGTGCAGTCGTACTGATGGGCCTCGATCTCGGGCCAGCCCATACGCTTGACACAGACGTTTTCCCATATCGCGCGCTCAAAGCCGACGTTGTGGGCGTCGACCACCCAGCCCGCTTTGATATGGGAGAATAAAAGGAAGGGCGGGTCCTCGTTGTTGGGGGTCCAGATGAAAGGTTCCGCGTCCCCAATCGCGTATGAAACACACAGGACTTCCGTGGACGGATGCTCGCTGTACTTCCACGCGCCCGTCTTCTTCAGGTCAGCTTCGCTGTAACTTTCGAAGTCGATTGTGATATGCAATGACCGACCTCAATTTAAAAAAGCGCCCGGACTTTCACCGGGCTCACGGTAGCCTGCCGTGTCAGTGCGGTGTTTACGACCCGCCGTCTGTACGCAGTTCTAGAAGTCTTCGTCACCCGACGTCGGGTCCTGGGTGGAGGAGCCGCCCAGCACACCCTTGAACACGTCGTCACGGCTCTTGCGGCCAAGACGTTCGCCTTCGCCAACCTTCACGATGAAGTTGACGTAGGCAGTCAGGTAGCGGTTCGTGTTCTCACCGCTCTCGATCTCGCTACCAACGAGATTGAGTTCGGCCTTGGTCATGCACCCCGAGTAGAACTCGCGGTCCGCCGTCTCCGCGGGCACCTCGACCGCCTTGCCGCCCACCGCCTTCGACAGGTCGGGAGCGAACTTGGACTTGGCCTCCAGCACCCACATGCCCTTCATGTACGCCATGCGATCGGCGGACTTGTCGGGGTTCTTCTTCATCGCCTTCTCGATCACCTTCTCACCGAGGGTGAACTTCTTGCTCCAGTCCTTGAACTCGACGCTGGAGTTGGTTTCCTTCGCCGCCTTGATATAGGCCGCCTTGACCGCCTCGACCGTATCCGTGTCCGACTGCGGGATCAGGAAGGTAGCATTGTAGCTGCCGTTCTGATCGTCCACGACGGACTTGCGGGTACGAGCGTCGAACTTGGTCTTGGTGAGGATCGGATGGTACAGCACCAGCTTGGCGGGACCGATCACGACGAGGGAGGGAGTAATCTTAGCCATTTACAATTCGCCTTTCAAAGTAGTTAACCCAACTATTGTACCACGCTTACGCCTACGCTTACAACACCCCTTTGAAAACTTCGTCACGGTTGCGAACCACCTGACCGCCGCGGGCGTCGGTATCCGGGGCCACGGTCATGCCGGTATCGGGCTTGTACGCCCACTGGGCCACGAACTTCTTACCCTCGGGCAGCTTCTCGATCGCCGGGGGCGTCTTGCGCTTCTTCTCATACGCCGCGTCACCGAATGTCTCGTCGAGCGGCGCGTCGTCCTTGAACACGCGATCGGCCTTCTTTGCCACCATCTTCCAACCGCTGATCTGCTTGCCCGCACGCAGACGGGTGAAGATTTCCTCGTCGAAGACCTTGGCAAGGCCCTTCACGATGTTCGTCTCGGTGGCCGCGAGGCCCAGTTCCCAGTCTTCCATGGCCTTGATGATCTCCGGTGTGTAGGTCAGGACACGCGCCCGCATTTCCTTGATGGCGGGGCAGGTCAGTCGCTTGGGGCAGAAGGAGGAGTTGCACCACGGACCAGGTTGTAGAAAAGGAGACTGCTGTTCTGTCCTTCGGGCGGCGGGAAGCCAATCATCACGCAGCCATCCTTTGAGTTCGCCCACGCTCGTCCCCCACGATCTAACAGGCTCCACCCCGTATACACGCGGCTGACAGATGTTGATCTCGACGGGGAAGTTGTCATCCTGCCATGCCTCCGTTCCGTACAGCGCGCCCACGGCGTACTGCATAAGCTGTGTGTTCTTCTCTGCCGATACCATGATACCGGCACCGTGCTTGTAGTCGGCCACGACCGCTTGCTTATCCCCAATGAGGGTGCAGTCCGTGGTCCCGAAGAAGTCGGGATGCGCTTCAGCTAGGTGGAAGCGTTCCTCGATCAGGACACGCGAGCCCATCTTCTTGCCGCGGAGCCCTAGCTCGTCGATCTTGCCGCGAATATGGTCGAGGTAGACCTGCACCGCGGCGGCGTCTTCCTCCTTGAACATCGCCTCCGTGGCGAAGTCCGCCTCGCCAAGGTACACCACCGCGTCCTCGCCCGACTTCAGGCAGCGTGCCGCAATTTCATGCGCCAGGGTGCCGTCGTCGGCGTAGGAGCTGGACTTCTTGGCCGTGTCACCCATGGCCTCGATCAGCTTTACGCTGCCTGGGCAATGGAACCAGCGGTGACTTCCGCTTGCTCCTAATTTGCTATGCGCTGGTAAGTTGTTTATAGAAGTCGACAATTTTCTGTAACTCCTCAACTGTTGCGTCGTTCTTTAACCGGTTAGCCCGGAGGCTAACTACTATAACATTCCCTTTAACATATCCGCGAGCATTATCTATACGATCCAGAGACGGGCTGTTGCGCCCGCCGGTTTTCTGCCCGATGTTACGCGTCAACTTTAGCCCTAAAACCGGACAGAACTCTGGTATAACAATATCCTCTAGCGTTATGTTTACTTCCATGCCTCTTTTCCGCGCGCGTTTAAGCATGTGCTGTTCAATAGCTCTTTCGCGGTAACGATGGCCTGATATTTTATTAGTTAGTTTTTTATGTTCCGCAGGGCAGGCTTTCTTCCAATCACGAATGTGCTGTATGTGACACGCTTTTTTCAAATGATACAGCGCGCGTCCTGTTTCTTTCGCCCGATCAGCATTCGCGTAATGCCACTTCATTTTACGCGCCGTGACACACGCAGAGCAACGTCTATACCGCGTAAGCTCAACTTCTTGCAAACAACCTGAGCACACGCCTATCGGCATAG
>Ga0181344_1000443_pt1 | contig 16590 bp, 19 predicted proteins | sample Su13VDMLBDD_FD_130098 | JGI IMG/M metagenome (GOLD analysis project Ga0181344, IMG submission 130098) | Freshwater viral communities from Lake Michigan, USA - Su13.VD.MLB.D.D | ecosystem: Environmental > Aquatic > Freshwater > Lake | place: USA: Michigan | collected 2013-07-15
ATATTTTATCATTATATTATTATCTAACTATTACATAACTATTTATATAAACATTTATGCAATATTTATGTTAAAATGTTTATGCACATATTACCTTAAAAATATATAGCCATTTATGTTAAATTATTAATTTACACCACTATATCCAAAATCATAATTTATACAGACAAATTTATTACAGCCACATTTGTTTTTATATACTTCTATTTTATCTATTTGCATGTAAAATGTAAATGATTTTTCTTTATATACTACATCAAAATAATATGTATCTAAATTTAAATCGTCACTTCCATCTTCTTCTAAACCATCTACATGTACTTTTTCATATTTAATATTTTTAATTCTAGAATGTTCATCGCCTAATTTTCCAATTCTTTGTTTAAGTTTTTTTCTAATTATTTGTTTTTCAATAACACTATAAATAGTTTCATTATTAACCATTTTATGTAAATAACTGTCCATTTCAGCTTTATTGTATAATTCCAAATTGCTATTTAATTCCATTATAGTATTTTCTACTTGATTGATTTTCATATCTATTTATCTACTACTTTATAATATCTTTACGCAAAATTAACAATCAATTTTTTTTGCATTATGTTAAAAAATTTGATTTTATTTTTTTTATTTACATAAAGATTATATAATTATATAATATATTATGGGACGACACACCGTGGAAATCAGCCAGAAAGATTTACATCTATATTCCAGATGCAATTTATGCAATATATCTATTTATAAAGATGGAATTAATAGAGCTAGATTAATACAAGATTATAATAAACATATTAATAGTAGAAAACATATAGATTTAACTAAATCTAATGATAATGAAAATAATGAAAGGGATTTAAAAATAATGTTAGGGGATTTACAAAAACAATTAGATAATGTATTTAAAATCTTAGACACATATGATAAAAAAATTATAAAATTAAATAATAATATGGTCGCTATGCAATCGCTTATAGATAGACGCACTATTATTATTAATAATTCAGTCCAAGAAGAAAAAATTGTAGAACCGCCAACTCCATCGCCTTCGGTATCTTCGGTATCTACGGTATCTACGGTATCTACGGTATCTACGCCTATATTAAATGTAACGCCTACTACTAAATATAGTAATTCAGATAGCGATAGCGATGATCGCGAGGAAGTAAATTGCTACAATGATGATGAACTACGGGAAAAATTGCAGACTGCAGATAGTTACGAGCTAATACAGACAGACATGGAAAATTTTGAAAATTTTAAAGAATATATGATTAATAAAACTAATGATAATAATGATAGTCTAAGTGCTATAGGTAGTGAAATCGAAAATATTATACTATGGTTTGTTTCATTTTCTTATAGAAATAAGGTAGGCGTAGATAAAGTAGAAATTGAGCGTATCCAAAATGAGTTACAATCTATTTATGACATTGTAGAAGAAATAGATAATAACTATTTTGATGTAGTAATAGATGGTAAAGAATTAAATAAACTATTTCAATCTATCGTTAGAATTAGTAAAAATACTTATAATAAAATTAATATAAATAATAAATGGATTAAAATATAATATAAAAATTATGCAGGCTTTATACTATATATTAATGACACATTACGGTAAGCGTGGAATTTCAAGATTAACTAAAGAACAAGTGTTGGAAATACAATCTAAATACAAGCCTGGAATATATACGCAAGATATGTTAGCTAAAGAATATAATACAAATCAATATATAGTTTGTAAAATAGTTAATAACAAATATGATTTAGAAAATATCTGGAAATCTTGATTTTGCATCATTAATCATATTATGTAGATTTTCTATTTCAACAATTTGCTCTTTAGTATATTTATTAATATCTATTTCTTTTCCAAGTAGAGCAAATAACCTTTTACGCTCCATTCGCTTATGATAATTAGCCCTACTGGCTTCCCTAGATTTTTCTAAATGATTTTGTCTATATTGTTTCATATATTCATTATATTTTTGTTTCTTAATATCTACCTTTACTGGATTTTCCATTTAAATTTATTTATATATTATATAGTTTATATAATTTTTAAATCAATTTTTTTTTATTATAAAATCTTTGCATAAACTTTTTCTTGGACCTGGCGACTATGACCCATATTTTTCGCTAATTCATTTTTTTTTTGTATTTTTTCTGCATCTTCCGGCTTTAGATCATATAATTCGCTAACTACAATATGTCTAATCATAGTTGTTGATAGATTTTTTCCATGTGGTGCAAATATAGATTTTACAAATTTAGTATAACTATTTCTATTCATCTTGGAACGATCGCTATTTACAAGAAAATCATTATCAGTAGTATAATCTATTATTTCTTGTGCATAATCTACTAAATCTTTTGCTACATCTTTATTTAAAGTTACTTTATTTTGTCCATATTTTTTCTTAGTTTTATATTGGTTGTTAATGTAATAGACTTTATCATTTTCTACAATGATATAATTAATATCGCGGTTTTTATCAATAGCTTCTAATTGCTCAGCCGTTGGATTATTAAAAATCTTGGCATCGGCTAAATCATTCCGTAATGGCAAATGCATATGGATTTTTAATATTAGAAATCGCATAACCTTTTTGTAATCATCCATGGTGTTTATGTGTTTAGGTAGTTTTTTTTCATATCCATCTAATATAGTTTCTAATTCTTTTAGACTAAGCCAATTTGCATCTTCTTTTTCGCTTTTTTTATTATCTTCATAGTTTTGAGCCACTAATTCTTTTACTTCAAGATTATATTTAGCATATTGGTCTATTAATTCTTGAGGGGCTTCTTGCAATTCTAAAATGTATTTAATTGCAAATAATCTAGTATTACGCGTATTAGGCGATTTACTAAGTTTAATTAGATTATAGACCTTTTCATGATCTTGTAACCAATGCCATCCATCGGGATATAACATTTGAACCTCATATCCAAGGTCACGGGCAAGGCAACTAAGACTGGAATTATACACTCGCAATGTACTATCGCTTAACATATTAGATTTGGTTTATATAATATGTTAAGATAATATTTTTATGCAATCAAATTTTTATGCAATTAAATATATATTATTATTTTTCTTCTATATATTCTATTTTTGCACTACATATATCCGGGGCTTTAGGATTATTAAATTCTATTTCTTCATTAAAGCCCCTTCTAATGTATTGTATTTTATCATAATAAATAGAACAAAAACTATGGTCATTCTTTAATCTAATATCTTCCATAAAGTCAAGAAAATTATCTATATTATTGTTAAATAATACACTATATTCATCAAATACAGATTTTAATACTGCATGATCGCGAAATGGAAATAGAATTGTCCAGTTACAATTTGTCCTAAAGTATTTGCAACATGATTTTATATGTTGTGTTAGAATTAGTATATTACAGTAATATGGAAAATGTCTATGTTTAAGGGCGAATTTTTGGAACCATCTACCTTGAACACTTCTAGCTTCGCAAATCATATCGCAACCAATACTGTCATCTATTATTAATGTCGATAGACAAGGATGCTCATATCTAAATTTTTCTAAGTCATCATCTTCTTGTAGATAGTCCATTTCTTCTAATAATTCCATTTCTTCAAATGTTAATTTTTTTGGATTAGTAAGATATTGTTTTAATAGTTTTAGTAAGTCATATTTAGCCTTCCAATTTTCTACCCGCTCTTTAATTTTATTTAGAATAGTTTCCATATTTTCGCGAGTTAATTCATCATAGTATTCAAAATTATTTGGATATTTTTCTATAAAGTATTCTACCTTGGCATCTTTAGTAGGGGATATAAAATATACTTTAGCGTCATCTTCTAATAGATGTTTCTTTTCTAATTCTATTATATTTAGCGCTACAGTAGTTTTACCTGCATTCCTAACACCAGCAATTAGGGCCAATATCATAGAATTATCTTGGGTAGTGTGACTATATGTTGGAAATGTATAGGGATTATTAAAGTTTAAATCTTTTACTTTAGAATTATTTACTTTTTTAATTATCATTATATATATAATATATATACAAAAAATGAGCGGACCATTAATGGCAGGCTATTCTATTCCATTTAATGTTAAAAATATTATGGGAAGTTACAAAGGCGCACAACAATCAGCTAAGCGCAGGGACCGTGCATTAGCTATTGCAGGGGCATATACTGACACTAATAACCCTTTAGATAAATTAATAGCTTATAGGGTAGAAAGTCAAATTGCACCAGCATTCCAAGAAGCACAAATTGAAAAATTAGCTGGTGATAATTTTAGGCAAAATGAGTATATGGAAAAAATACTTGGTGCAACAAGGGATATTTCTACTAAATTAGAAGAAAGAACTGCAAATAGATTAAGACCAGAACAATTCAAGAGCAAATTTTTGCAAGGTGTAGTAGCGGAAAGGCAAAAAATGGCAGAAGCTAGAGCTGCACCTGCAAGGGAACAAGGCTCATTAGCAGAACTTGGATCTAGACTTAGAGCTGGATTAAAGGCAGAAAGGGAAGATGTAATGGCTAGGAGGCAAAGAATGGGTGAAGTAGGTATAAATATAATGGATATACTAAGACCTGGAGGGCTGGAAGAATTTAAAGCAAGAGCTAGAATGGAAAGAATGAGAGAGCAAGGTGCTATATTTGAAGGCGAAGAAGGTTTTTTATCTGGTCCAGGGTCAGCTATTAGCGAACCAGGTGAAGCCCCCGTATTAAGAGGTGAAATAGCTAGATTTGGAGGACAAGGTGAAAGTTTTGACGAATTATTTAGACAAGCAGAAGCAAGTGGAAGTCTAATGACTGAACTATTTGAACAACAAGCACCACCTGAGTTAGGCAGTTTAGAAGTTGGAACTGCAAGGGCCAGGCGTAAGGCAAGATTAGCAGCCGCTGGTGAAAGACAAATGGAACAAGAACAACAAAGAGGCTTAGAAGAACAAGTAATGCAATCTATGTATGGGGGTGAAGCAGCATATGGAGGTGAAAGTGCAGGTGGTATTGGATATCAAGGTTATGGCGAGCCCCCTCAACAATTATTAATGGAAAGAGGATTAGAGAAGGTTATGCAAAAATATGGAACAACATTAGAAGATGCAAGGCAGGCTTTTATAGACTATATTAAAATGAACCCTATATCTGGTGACTATAGAGGATTTAAGAGGTATATTAAAAACCTTTTAAATCCAACTCGAGCAGTCCAAGGAACTACAGTCCAAGGTAGTCGAGGATTTGAAGGTGGTGCAGGCATTAGAAGATATGAACAATAAAAATAAAATCTAAACTAAATATATATGATGGAAGAAGACGAAAAAATCAAGCACACTAAATTAAAGTGGGCCAATGAGTTGAAAGACCTTTATCCAGATGCACCTATGTATTTTTTAGAATTAATGATAGATTGTTACTTTAATGATCCAAAGGGAACAGAAGCTATAATAGAAAAACATAAAAATGATGAAATAAAAATATAATCCATATATATAAAATGAAAATTGGAGGCCGCAACAAATCTAATGAAGCATTAAGTGTTAAAATTGGTGGTAGAAATAAAGCTGTTAAAATGGGAGGAAGAATTAAACCCGTTAGAACTTTAAAACGCAAAATGTTAGGATCTTGTTAATATTATTTAAATTTAAATATTTTAGAATTTATTATAATACAAATTTTAAAATATTTATATGTAGATATAAACAAAAAATGTCTATTGAAGATGCACAATTAATTAGTCAATTGGAAAGTTTGCCAAATTGTTTAAGATATGGCGCAAAACAATTGCAAATCCGTATAGCCCGTAATACTAACTTGCTACCTGTTAATAATGATAGTGTTGCAGGTAATGGAACTGGAACTGTTAGATTTAGGTTTCCATCAGCTTCTATTATTAATTTGTCTAGCGCTACTGTTTCATTTAAATCCACTATTAGTGGTCTTACTGTTGGAGCATCTAGTAAGGATTTCGTTAATGCTACTTTTCCAGCCTCCTATAAATATCTTAGAAGGGTCCAATTCTTTTTAGGAGGTATTGCAGTAGCTGGTGCATTGTGTCCTAATTATTCGCAAATCTACCATGCTATGGTCAGAGCCGTTGGAAATAACGAATTTTGCAATACTAAGGTATTAGAAGGCTTCCAAGAAATAACTGGAGCTTATGACGCTTCTAGCAATTTTCTTGTGCAACCTCCGGCAGCTACATCTAAGGAGACCTATCAACAAATCGATGATTTTCTTTTACTTGCCAAGGGCAATGGTGGTTGCAATGAGATGATGATAGACACTAGCATCTGGAATGACCTAGAAATGCAATTAGATTTTGAAGGTCAAAATATTTTAAGTGTCTATGTTGATGGTCCTACTGCAAGTGGTGCTAATGTTGCATGGGCTTTATCTCAACTTAGATTAAATGTTGATGCAGTTTCCAGTGTGCCACCTATCTATGCCAGCTTTCTGGCCGTCAGGTCGCAAAGGCCAGAACCAATTAGACTTGTCTATCAAAATCTTGTTTCTCAAATCCAACAAGTTTCAGGATCCAATAGACTTCAAGTTTCCAGTATGTGCATAGATGGTATGTTAGTTGCACCCCTTGCATCTAATTATCAGACCTACACACCATTTGTAGGTAATGTAGCCGCTGGTACAGTTACTAATTTAGATGTAACCAATAACCCCTATTTTGATTTTGCAAGTGGTCTAAATGACACTCAAGCTGCACAATGGACTGGTTTAATCCAAGTAGGAACATCTCAATATCCTACAACTCAATATAATAACCTCTATTTGACAGCAGATAGCACATTAAACCACTACTGGAGTAACTCTATGGCTGCAACCTCATTACTATTTTTGGATCTTAATGCAACTGTTGCTACATCATCTGCATCCTCAGATGTAGAACAAAGTAAATATGTACCTATTAACTTTTTGACGCATAATTGCATTTGGGTCCAAAGTTTTAGCTTGGAAGATGGATGGAATAATCCTAATAAAATATTAAGTGGTATTGACACGTCCAGTACTAATGTTGAAATTGTTGTTATTACCTCCGGTATTGCAAGCTCCAGATATTATTTGATGGTTGGCTTGTTATCCAGTGTAATCGAATTCGACACAGTGGCACGCAGGATCCGTGTTATCCAATAAGAAAAAATATCTACTAAAATTTTATCTTTATTCTAAATATAACAATATGAAGAATAAAGTTAAACAACAGGACTTTAGAAGTAATGAACTAACTAATATTAGGTCTATTCCAATGCCAAAGCCCGCAACTCCTACATATACATCTGGATATATTTTGGAACAAGAATACAATAAACAATGGAATGCAGAACGCCTTGATAGATTTAAATCGGCTACTAACTATTTTCAATCTCCATTAAATCCAGTTTATATTCCACCTAATAAAAATGTATTAGATTTAAGAATGATATCTAATAATAATCTACAACAGACCATAATGAATAGTCAGGATTTAACTAAACAAGTTAATAGAACTACCTATTATGACCCTGTATTACAAGGACCACCTATGAAGCGTAGTTTATATTCTGGCAACAACTTCTATGTTAATTTAATGTAGATTTGATTTTTTCTACTACATCTTTAATATCTTTTTCTAAGATAGTAGCTATATTAACAGTTGTTTTTAATTTTACTAATTCATTCGCCTTAGACAATAATTCTTTTTCGTCCTCGGTGTAACTAATAGTAGAATTAAAGTCATTAATAGAAATATCCAATTTACATTGCTCAAATACTTTATTATTGCAATCCATTAAGGTTGCACTAATAGTGTAATTGCCATCTACATTATTCATGATCTCATAGGCAATTTTAACTTCGGTTTTTTTATCACTATCCATTTTATATATTAATGGAATATAATTTTTTTGAAGATTATAAACCTAATACTCAAAAAAAAACTAAATTAGAAGTAATTAATCTATTAAAGAAGCGTATTCTAATGTTTAAACAAATAGAAGCCCGATTACCGCTTGAACAAGTAGAAAAATTCGGCAAGTCCAAATATCTACAACAAATAGTAGATGAAATGGAAGCCGTTAAGGTGAAATCTAAGAAGTCCAAATCCGTAAATGTAGATGCCATTATGACTATCTAGTTTTATGCACTCGCGGTTATTTTAAATTGTAGTCTATCGCCGCATTTTTGTTTTAGATAATCCACATAGGTAATTAGGTTAGGATAATTAATGTAATGTTTAATTTTTTTTGCATGTGATGGAATTATTAAAATTAGAGTTAAATCTTCATTAGAATACATTTTATTATATATAATCCAGCCTTTAGATAGTAGATTAGTTATTTTCCATTGTGATTGTGAGCCATTATAAACACTTGCTACAATTATTCTAATATTATCAATACTAGATATATAGCCTTCTAAATGGTCTAATCCATCAAATTGATTTAATTCATTGTAAAGATTACCTTTTATTATATAATTAGACTTAATTTTAAAGTCATCTATGAAGCTATTACGAGCGTTATATATGGAATTATCATTATAATATCCACTCTCATGGTTACCCCAATAGCAATTTTTATATATTTTAGAATAGTTAGTTAGTTGATGATTATTCATTCTAATCTATTACTAAGCTGGATAATGTAATAAATTAGAAAGAAATCAAATTTTTTTAATATTAAGGGATATGCATAAAAATAGAATATATTTAATTATATTCAATCTTTTCTATTATTTTAGAAAAAAAAAACATTGGCCAATTTTAAAATCCAAAAATCCATGTACTTTTTAAAAACTAAAAAAATAGAATATATAAAATATAAATTATTATATAATACTTTTATGCATTAACTATAGCTTGGTAATAGTAGTATTTATTTCTTATTTTTTCTTATTCCGCTTGGATAATGGAAATATTACCCCGACGGCATAAAAATGGAAATGGATATGGAAATAATTATAAATTCATAAAAATAGATATGGAAATAATTATTATATTCATAAAAATAGAATAGCTAAACTATTATATTCTAATTAGAAATATTTATAAATTCATAAAAATAAAATATAAATCTAAATATATTCTATTTTTATGCATCTAGCTTATTAGCATTATAGAATTTTTCGTCCATTTCCATTCCGATATAGTGCCTATTTAATTCTAGACACGCCCTTCCACTATTAAATGATCCAGCCGTAGGGTCTAACACCATGTCACCTTCATTACTATATCGCTCAATTAACCATTTATAAAGTTCTACGGATTTACATGTAGGATGGAGTTTAGATTGTGTTCTTTGAAAATTGATGACGGACAATGGACATCTAGTATTATCATTTTTCCCTTCCTGGGTTATTATTTTTGTTTTATTAAATGTTTTAGATAATCCGCCATATCCGACAGTGTAAGCTCCTTTACCTTCTACAGGCATATCTATTCTATTATAAAATGCACCTTTTTTACTAAATACATAAATCATCTCATGGCTCTGCATAGGTCTTTTATTTGCATTTAGAAAATTAGTTCCATTTTGTTTATTCCACACAATATCATATCTAAACCAAGTCGGGTTACTACTATATAAATCAAATCCAAATTTAGTATTGCAAAACATTAAGACCGGTGTATTATCATTCTTGCATAGTCGCTTTACTTCTATCCAAAATTTTTCTAAATCTATTTTAATGTCCCAAGGACAACCACCTTCTACATTAATTCCATGTCCATATTTTTCGGCTCTTTTCTTACCTTCTTTTCCACAGCCTCCAGTTAAACAACCATATGGTAAATCGCATAAAAATAAATCAATACATTTATCCGGATATGTTTTCATAAGTTCTAAACAATCGCCATGTAGGCAAGCTTGTAAAACCATTATATAATATAATTAGAAATTATTTTTATGCATTCGTCTATATATATAAAATTAAATAAAGTTATATATATATATAATGGAAAATTCCTATTCTACCTATCATTACAACTATTATCATAATAATCCAGAAAAACGGGAAAAAATACTAGCTCAAACTAGAGCCTATGTTAAAAATAGATATGCAACTGATCCAGAATTTAGAAATAGGGTTAAAGCTCAAAGTAAGCAATGGGCCATTGACAATAGGGAAAGAAAAAATCAATTAGTTAAAAATTGGCAGAAGAAACATTATGTTAAATTATTGGATTACCAAAGAAGATATAAGGCAGGGGAATTGGATAATGTAGAGCAAAAAATAGAATTTATTAATACTCCAAGGACTATTACATTTTAACTAACCTTCTGCACCAGGGGGGTCATTTATAGAGGCAACTATAGCTTTATTTAATTCATCATTAATTGTAACATGTTGTTCATTATCATTTTGTCCAGTTGGAGCACGGCCAAGTAACCAATCAAAAATAAAATAGCCATAAAACATTATATATACATTTATTAGAATAAATTTATATATAATTAATCAAAAAACGCTTTAGATAAATGTGAAATTCTATTATATTGGAGTTGTCGGTCCATAGTTGGTTGTGGCTTAGGTTCTACATGTGCAAAATCTCTATCTTCACTATCGCTATCGCTAGATTGTTCTAAAACCTTAGCGAGCTTTTTTATTTTTTTGTTGCTACTAGGCTCTTGATAGAAAACTAACTTAGCATACTTAGTTTTAGCTGGCTTTATAGTTTTAACTTTTTCTTCAACTATCTCACTTTTTTTAGCAGATTTTGCAACCTTAGTAGTGATGGGAGCATCGCGCGGTGCGGTTGCATCGACTACGGGTGGAGGCAATACAAGCGTAGGTGCAGATGGTTGGCTAGGCACAGCAATAGGTGCAATAACAGGTGCAGGTTGGCTTGGCACAGGTGCAGGTTGGCTTGGCACAGGTGCAGGTTCTTTAATAGCTTGTGCAACCTTAGCCTTCTTAGCTTCTTTAGCTTCGCGGGCGATCTTTAACCGTTCCCTTAAAACTTGTTTAGCTTGTTCATCCAATGGCATTTTCTTTATATTATTATATGTAGATTTTTTTTCTTGGATAAAATATTTATATGAGGGGAAAATCTAAAGAAAAACCCCCTATTATTTTATTTATGTTACATCTATTGGTAAAACATTGGAGCGGTATATGGATTATCGCTTGTAACCCGTGCCATATTTACAGGTTGATTATATTGTTCTCGCTCTATACAAATACTAAAGTCGCATTCTCCAAAGAATGGTATTAGCCGTCCATTCTTATCGCAAACAGATATCTCAATAGTTCCAAAGTTAGAGCCATTCATCTCTTGTTTATATAGCGTTGGATTATTGTTATTAAATAGGATTGTGTCATTAACGGTGAAATTTGCAGATGGAAATGAAACCATAATTAAACTAGTAGATAAAACTTTATTTTCTAATTCAAATGTACTTTTAGCCAAATTACATTTTATTTGTATAATATCATAGATTTGTAAATTAGGTAAATATGGAAGGGTGTGGGTAACTATACCAGCTTGTGTAAGTGTAAATACATTTTCATCCGTTCCTACTACCGTAGCAAAGTTTAATGGATTTGTTACTAATAATGTAGGTGTTCCAATACTAAAATATAAACTAATTGTTTCTCCACTAGCAGGTGTAACAAATGTAAATTTAATTTTGTTAAAATCAAGCTTAGTATTATCGCTCTCTTGTGCCACAGTAATAGTTCCAGTATAACTAACAGATAATAAACTAGCATTAATAATAGTTTGTAATCCAGCGGTTAATTGTGATACATTCTGATAAACACCTTGTGGCAAAATTAATTTAGCACCTCCAGCAGGATATTTATTGCCACTTATCCAAAATTCATTATTAAAATTATTTTGTAAATTAGGTGCATTATTTGGAAAACTAAACCATATAGGATTAATAAAGCTTTTGCTACCATAAAATCCACCGGAATTATTTGTAAGACCACCATTATTAAAATTAATAGAAAAATTATTACTGGAGCCCGAGCTTCTATCGCTTGAGCTAAGATTAAGCCAGGTTTTTGTAACTTCAAATGGTACAGACATATTCTATTATATTTATAACTTAATATTATTTTCCATTATAATAATATATAATGTCGCAATTTAATCTTAGATATGTTCCAACACTATCTTGCAATGAGTTTTTACTAAATGGACAGCGCTTTAATACACAAGCCGCAAATATAGATGGTGTGCAAACAAATAGACTAACAACGGAGGTAATTATTAATGATGACACTAAAAATCAAGTTCTATTTACAGAAATATATAGTAATATTCATGGAAATACTTTTCCTAAACTGCAAGCGGAAATAGATGCATTAGAAGCCAATGTTACTATTTTACAAGGTAATGTAGTGTCATTGCAAAGTCAAATTAATATTTTAAGTGGAAATGTAGTTATAGATGAGCAATTAATAGCAGAGCTACAAAGGGATACGCAGTTCTTAGAAGCTCCACATGCAGGCTTAGCTGGCAATACATCATATTTTTGGAGGGGGTTGCAAATCTATAATACACCTACGGATGCTATTAATGAAACTACTGGTACGGGTATTTTTAGTTATTTAGATGGCAATGTAGCAACCCCTAGTCAAATTCAGCTTAGGGTAGAAGATAGTAGAAATGTATTTGTTAAAGGATCAACTACAATAAATACTCCAGAGAGTGGCTTGGTGTCTATTGGAGGTGCAGGCAATGTTGCAATGACTTTTAATGTAGGTAATTCTACTAATAATGCATTAATAAATATGAATGGTAATATTAATCTTAAGGGTGATGGTGGAAGTAGAGTAAGTGTTTATACTAAATCAACACTAATACCGCCAACAACTACTAAGACAGCAGAAATAGTTGGAGCAGATGAGGCAAATGTATTAGGTAAGAAGGTTACAGCTACTAGTAACGATGGTGGTTCAATAGTTTTAACAAGTGATGCTACTATGTCTGGAAGTGCAGTTAATATTACAGCGTCAGGGCAAGCACAAATATATGGTGGTGGTGGAGCGGGTCGCTTTTATGGAGATACGGGTGGTGCTAACATGTACGCATCTAATGGAAAGGGAATAGATATCCAATGTACATCAGGTAATTCTAATTCTACAATAAATATAGGTACGCAACAAGGCACTACAGATACTGGTTATACTACTATTAATATAGGTAATGCTAACTCAGCTACTCTTAGGACTAGTTCTATATTTTTAGATGGTGATACTTATCTACCTAAAATTCCAGCAAATCCAGGTGGATGGGATAATCTTACCTATATAGGGCTTCCTACGATATCTAGTGGTCCTTTACATGGTCCGCTTAAATCTACATTTAATCCCTATGTAAGGTCTATTTCTACATTTTGTCCAGAAGCAACTGCTAATTCTTTTTTTCAAGCGAGTGGTACATTTACAGTTAATGTTGGTCTTGGTGGTATATCTATAATGACTGGCACTGGTGGTTTAGCTTGCACTTGTGTAGCAGGATTAATGGCATTAACAAGTCTTATTGGGGGTATAGGTCTAACTACAGCGGGTGGGGCCATAGCCCTAACAACTGGAGCGGGAATAATACAAATGACTACTGGTGCAGCGCCTATTGCAATGGAAACAAATATAGGTGATATTCTACTTAAAGCTGGTTATAGTAATCAATCTACTCCAGAATTATCTTTAGGTAGTGTTTATATACAAGCACGGGACTATAATTATATAACGCCAGATAAAGGTGTTATTGTAGGAGAAGGTATAGTTACTCCATTTAATGAGAATTTATTAGATACTATGGGTTATCCATTAACTGGTAATATTTTTGCAAATACAATAATTGGAGGTGGAAATCTAAGGGGTGTCTTTTCTAATACATTTGTAACCCCTGGTTCTACTACAACCCTTCTAAATCCAGTTAATAGTAATCTTGTTTATTCTAATCTTATTTATGAAACAGGCACAGCTTATGCAATTTTACGAAATATGGATGTTAATGGGAATATAGCTACATCATCAGCCGCTACAGTTCCATCGGGTAATTTAGGTGCAAATGTTGCAATTACAAATACAACAACTAACTTCTTTTTTCCAGATAATACACTTCTTCCATTAAATGCAAATGTTAAACTATTTGTCTATGTTACAGATACGCCTAATATTGCCAACTACAAATATTCAACCTGGCAAGCTAATGCACAAATACAATCTAATATATCAGGCTTAGTTAATGCATATGTAGAGCCATTACCTCCGTCCTATGAAAATTATATGACGGTGTTAGGTAATGTTGGTATTTTATCTGATTTAGATGTAGGTGCAAATATAACGGTTGCATCATCTAGTTTTCCAGCTCAGCAAACTCTAATTACCCGCAATAGTGTAACTACTACTGGAAATATAACTTGCAATACATTAAACTATACAACACTTAATCCACCTATTGCACCTGGTGGTGTAGAAAGTATTATAGCAGGCACTAATATATCTATATCTCCATTAAGTGGTATAGGTGATGTAACTATTAACTGCACGCTTCCTAATATAGCCGTAGCAGGTGTTAATCAGATTATAGCGGGTAATGGAATACAAATTAGTCCATTAGGCGGACAAGGTAATGTTACGGTTAGTTTAGCTGGAAGCGTAATTCCACCTGGAGGCTACCTTCCTATTGCAGGTGGTATTATGACAGGTGAAATATATCAATATCCATCAACTGGAAATATAGCAGAAAATACCTATAAACTATATAGACCTCAATCTAGTTATCAACCGCCTTTTCCAAGTATTGGTCCCCCTACTCAGACTGGTGAGCTATTAACATTTTACAATGGTGATAATCCAGCTAATACTAACTTTACTGGTTGGTTCCCTCAAAATACTTTTCAATATGAGCCAGATGCTATTTCTAATAATATACAAGTTGTTCCAGCAACATTTTATACATCTACAGGTGGTTCAGCTACTGGGAATTTACCTTGGGTTATAACTCAACTCAATCAATTTAAAGTAGGCGACCATCTAACAAGCGTAGAAATATACATATCTGGATTTATGACTATTCAAGGACAAGCCCTACAAATATTAACAAGTGATGACCCTAATGGTTGGCAAACAGGTGATGTACTTTATAAAATAGATCCAGGCACTCCACCTGGTCCATATCCTACAACATGGACTATTCCTATAGATTTTACATATACAGGTGGTCAGAAAGCGTATAATTTTATTGAAATAATTCCATATCCAGGCTACGAGACGCCAGGTATCATAGCTACTATAGGATTTCAAAGTGGTGGTTTTACTAATTTTCAAGGGTCAATCTTTACGACTGGTTTTGCTACTACTAGCTATTTTATTGGTGTTCAAGCAGACCCTACTTCAAGTGTATTATATGAGTATTTTCCTTCTACTGGATTATCAAACAAGCTATTAGCAGTAACTAAAGCTAGTGGTGTAGCCAAAATACATGGTATTTATAGCGATGATAGTGCTACTACAAGGCGAATAATAGTATATGGTGATTTTGAAAATGCAGTTCAGACTTCTACTACAGTAGTTAATAATGTTTTTATGTATAATATAGATACAAATACAGTAATACAACTAACTTTTCAAACAACAGATCCAGCATATTCCGGAAATCTACCTAAAGGTGTTAATGGAGCAGTCTATGGAGTAGAGAAACAAGTTAGTGCTACCGCTAGTAGAAGGGTGTGGATATGGGGTGACTTTACAGGCGTAGCTCAGATGGGTAATCCATCGCAACCTACGGATTGTACTCTAAAGGGTGGATTAAATTGTACATTAAGTGATAACTGGACAGTAGCTATAGAATGGGATTTCCAATATGCAGCAGGTCAAGGTCCATTTAATTGTAGAGGTGGTCGTATTATTAATAATGTAGATCCAGATAATGGCAACTTTTTACTATTAGTATATTGTGGTGGTAGATTTTCTAATAATACATATAATTCGCTATCTATGATATACTACAATACTATTATCGCTCCAGGTTTTTTAACAAGTCCATTTCCATTTAGTAATGGTAGTATAACAAGTCCATTTAGTAATGCGGTAGACTACATAACAATTGTTGATACATCAATAATCATGACTGGTGAATTTACTGGCACAGCTCAAGGGGCATCAAATACAGATATTCCTATTTATTCTATAATGCGAGCTCCATTAGGGGCATTTGATAAAAATAGTGGTCAATATTCTACAAATCTATTTGAAATGGCTAATAGTGGAAACGCAAGTTTTTGGGTAGAAGGCACAAATCAAATAGGTGTTAGTAGAATTAGATTATTAAATGGTGGTGAAACATTAGTATTAGGTACTTATGGATATGGTACAAGTAGTAATGGTGGTGGTGTTTTAACATTTAATTTTCTTGATGTAACAGTAGTAGATACGCCAGCGGTTAAATTTCCAATAGCTGGTATTCCTCCATATACAGTTTTAAATATAGCAAATGATGTGCCTACAGATGTTCTACTAAGTTGTAGTCTAAATCAAGATAATTATTGGTTCGGTCAAACATTTAATAGCACTCTAATTCCAGACCCGTCTAATGTTCCAGTTGTTAATACTATTAATGGGGCTAAATTCTTGGTAGATAATCA
>Ga0181344_1000444_pt1 | contig 16530 bp, 19 predicted proteins | sample Su13VDMLBDD_FD_130098 | JGI IMG/M metagenome (GOLD analysis project Ga0181344, IMG submission 130098) | Freshwater viral communities from Lake Michigan, USA - Su13.VD.MLB.D.D | ecosystem: Environmental > Aquatic > Freshwater > Lake | place: USA: Michigan | collected 2013-07-15
AAACGCGACATTTTAAAATTTATGAATTCAGAACAAGATTTAATTAATAAGTTAATGATTTCCAAAAAAATAATGGAAAGACATAACACAATGGGTAGAGGTAACGCAACAGATACTATGATTAATACCGCACCAATGGTGGAGTCACATCAACCAGTAAATGCAAATTATAATCTACCCCAAGACTTAATGTTAAATGAAAATAAAAATCAAACACAACAATTACCAACAGAAGATAGAATTATGAATTCTAGACTTCCTGATGAAATTAAAAGATTAATGTTGGAACATCCTATTGAGCAACCAGGTATTGGTAACGGACCTACTTTATCAAATGAGTTAGTAGAGAAAGCGTCAAGATTAATGGGAACAAACCAAAAACCAGTAAACGAGGAGGTAAAAAATATTAATAGAACAACACAACAATCTTCACCAAGTATTGATAAAAATGATTTAAGAGAAATTATTAGAGAGACGGTAGAAGACGTATTGAAGGAAAATGGTTTATTGGTAGAATCTACAACAAGAAGTGACGAAGTTTTCAAATTTAGAGTAGGTAATCACTTATTTGAAGGTAAGTTAACAAAGATAAAGAAAATACAAAAGTAATTTTATTTACAATTTTTTTACCCTCATCCTTTTAGGTTGGGGGTTTTTTATTTTTATGGTTGATATTTCTTTTTATTTGGGGTATATTTTTCCTAAATTAAAGATTATAAAATGGAAAAAATAAATGTATTAGTCATCCCAAGTGATAAATCAGGAGTTGGTAAGTTTCGCTCCGTAGACCCACACGTTAAATTACAAAACCTATACCCTGATGAATTTCATGTTGATATTGATTACGAACCAAATGTTAATGATATAAATTTTTGGAAAAAATATCAGATTGTTCATTTTCATAGAAGTATTGGTGCTGACTATGACACGGCTCCTAATCTTATAAAACAATTGCGAGGAATGGGTATTGTTGTCATTGGTGACATTGATGATTTTTGGTTACCAACAAAAGAACACCCAATACATCAATTAATCGTTCAAAATAAGTTACACGAAAAAATTCTTGCAAACCTTAAAGTTTGTGATTATGTAATAACAACTACTGAAATTTTTGCAAACGAAATTAGAAAGTATAATAAAAATGTTATTGTATTACCAAATGCTGTTGACGCAACTGATCCACAATTTAATGAACCAACATTAAGTTCTGAAAAAATCAGAGTTGGTTGGTTAGGTGGTTCATCACACTTACACGACTTGAAACTTCTTGATGGTATGGTAAGTAAATTAAGTGGACAACAAGATAAATTACAATATCATCTTTGTGGTTTTGACATAAGAGGAACAATCACCGAAATAAACAAACAAACAGGTGAAAAAACTCAACGTGCAATTAAACCTGAAGAAACTGTTTGGGTGAAATACGAACAAATTTTTACAAATAGTTATAAAATTGTTACACCAAAATACAAAGAGTATTTGGATACATTTACAGAAAATGACTACCCTGGTGTATTAGATGAAAATTATGTTCGTGTATGGACAAGACCTGTAAATACATACGCTAAAAACTATTCAAAGTTTGACATATCTTTAGCACCAATCAAAAATCACGTTTTCAATAGAATGAAGTCACAATTAAAAGTTATTGAGGCAGGATTTTATAAGAAAGCACTGATTGCATCAAATGTCGGTCCTTATACTATTGATTTAAAACATAGTCTTGATAAAGGAAACTTTGTAGATGGAAACGCTCTACTTGTTGACGAACACAGAAATCATAGTGATTGGGCTAAAAATATTAAACTTCTTGTTAATAACCCAAACATGATTACGGATTTGGGTGAGAGGTTATATGAAACGGTAAAAGACAAATATGAACTTACAAATGTCACAAGAGAAAGAGCAGAGTTTTACAAATCTTTAATTAAATAAAAATGATTAATATTCCTATTACAAAAATTTTATTCTTGGATATTGAAACCGTTGGTGGTTGTCCTGATTTTGAATCTTGTGAGAGATTTAGCCCTGAACTTGCAAATCAATTTGATAAATACTTTGATTGGTTTTTAAAAAGATTCCCTGAAGACAATATGATTGGGGAATCTGAAATGGGATGGAAAAATGAAGTTTTTAGAAAAAGAGCGGCACTTGTTCCTGAATTCGCAAAGATTGTTTGTGTGTCAATGGCATTTGTTACAGATAATGGTGACATCAAAAAACAAACGTTTTCAGGTGACGATGAAAAAGAATTACTTCTTCAAGTAAGAAAACTTCTTGATAGGTGTCATAAATTAGATTTTTATCTTTGTGGACACAATCTTAAGAACTTTGACATCCCAATGATGGCAAAAAGAATGATAATAAACGGAATTATGCCGAGTAAGATACTTCCAGATTACAATACCAAACCTTGGGAAGTTAAAGCAATTGATACAAAAGAAATTTGGCAATATGGTTCTTACACGTCAATAGGTTCACTTGATTTGTTGTGTTCTTGTTTGGGAATACCCACACCTAAAGATGGTGAGGTTACAGGAGATAAAGTTCATTCGGCATATTGGGATGAACAAAAATTAAAAGAAATATCCGAGTATTGTGAAAAGGATGTTGAGGTTTTGGTAGAAACAATTAAAAAATTAAAAAGTTTAGAATAATGGCAGGTATTGAGGATATGTTTGACGATTCTATCGCAGACACTGATTACAGTGAAATATTAAGTGAGTTCGGTTTAGATATCGAACAATTAGAAAAAGACATGGGTGTTTATCAACCAAAATTGACGGTAAATTACTCAAGAGATAATGAATCTTCCGTGTCACCAAATTACGCATACGAAACAGATTCAGGTTTTGATTTATTTTCCACAGAGGAAATGGAGATAGATTCTTTAGATAGAGGTTTAGTCCCAACAGGTTTACATATTGATATACCTGACGGATATGAAATACAAGTTAGAAGTAAAAGTGGTTTAGCACTGAAACAAGGACTTATGGTTTTAAACTCACCAGGAACCGTAGATCAAGGATATACAGGTGAGATTAAGGTAATTATTTTTAATACATCAAAAGAATTAATCAAAATAGAAAAAGGACAAAAAATTGCTCAAGCGGTTTTGACGCCAGTTGTCTGTGGAAAGTGGGTTAAATTTAAAGAGGTTAAAAATATAGAAGATAAAGATAGATCTGATAAAGGATTTGGTAGTACTGGTATATGATTACAATAGGATATTCAACAAGAAAACACAACCCACAATTAATTGAGTATTATAAAAAAACTTGTGGTGGAGGTAAAAAAGTTCAAGTAATTGAAAAAGTTAATAATGGTGAAAAGGGTTTAGCTAAAGTTTACAATGAAATATTAAATGAAGCCGAAAATGACGTTGTTGTTTTTTGTCACGACGACATTGAATTTGATACGAACAATTGGGGTGAAAAACTTTTAAAGTTATTTAAAAGAAATCCTGAATACGGGATATTAGGTATTGCAGGAACAACAGATATGATTGACGGTAGATGGTGGACAATGAAAGAGTCTATGACAGGGATTGTATCACACAAACACGAAGGTAAAAAATGGACTAACACTTATTCTCCCGATCAAGGTAACAAAATTAAAGAGGTTGTTGTATTAGACGGACTATTTTTCTGTGTTGATAAAACAAAAATTAAAAATAATTTTGACGAAAGTTTTGATGGTTTCCATTTTTACGACATACCTTTTTGTTTTGAAAACTATCTTAATGGTGTTAAACTTGGTGTTACAACACAAATAAGAGTAACACATATGTCTGTTGGACAAACAAACCAACAGTGGGAAGATAATAAAGTTATATTTGAACAAAAGTATAGTGACAAATTACCAATAAGATTATCAAATAATAGAACGTTACAAGAAAGAGCTTCTATGGATATTGATAAGATTGGTATTGGAATGACAACATATAATGCGGAACATAGAATAAAACAAAGTGCCTTTACGGTTCCATCGTGGATAAAAAACTTTGTTATTGTTAATGACGGAACACCATATGATAATTCCTCATATCCAGAACAAGCCCACCTCATCCAACACGAAACAAATATGTGTGTCGGTGCAGCCAAAAATTCAGCAATGCAATATCTTATGGATAAAGGTTGTGAACATATATTTTTAATGGAGGATGATATATTAATCAAAGATGAAAAAGTTTTTGAGGAGTATATTAGACATTCAGTATTGTCGGGAATTAAACATTTAAACTTTGCACTTCATGGACCTGCAAACAAAAAAGGTTCAACAGGGTTTAAGACTCTTGAGGATAGAAAGGATGTTGATGGTGAACCAAATCCAAGAATGGTAGTTCCATATCCTGATGGAATCAAAATTGCTCTTTATCCGAATTGTGTTGGTGCATTCTCTTATTATCATCGTTCTGTTTTAGAAAAAATTGGATTTTTCGATCCCATGTTTAAGAATGCTTGGGAACACGTAGAACACACATTTCAGGCAATTAAAAATAATTTTCACCCACCATTTTGGTATTTTGCTGACATTGACAATAGTTGGGTTTATTTGACTGACATACCAAACTCAATAGCTGAGAGCACAATTGCAAGAACTCCAGAGTGGAATGATAATTTTAGAAGAGGAACAGAACATTATAAAAGAAAACATGGTGTAACACCAACTGAAACACCACTTATGAATCCTCAAACAGTTTACAACACAATAAATTTTTTATATAATAATAGGTAATATGATAGATTTTAAAGATGTTACTTTTATCATACCAATTAGGTTTGATAGTGAAGATAGGAAAAGAAATTTTAAAATAACAATAGGATTTTTAGAAAAAAATTTTGATACAAACATTATCGTGATGGAATCAGACAAAGTTTCAAACGAAGACTTTGTTAAATCAATTTCTGAAAAAATTGTTTATGTTTTTGAGAAAACTGAAGATTCTCTATTTCATAGAACACGGATGTTAAATGACATGACAAAAATGTCAAAAACAAATATTGTTGTAAATTATGATATTGATGTTTTATTTAAACCAGAACAATATATTGCAAGTCGTTTTGCTTTAAATAGTGGTGTTGATTTTGTTTTCCCTTACACAGGAAAGTTTTATGACATACCCGTTAATTATTTTGATGCAATCCAAAACGGGGAGTTTAGTTTAATGGATTTAAACTCTTGCACATTATTTAACCCAAACTCAATGGGTGGTGCCATATTCTTCAATAAAGACGCATACACAAAAATAGGTTTAGAAAATGAAAACTTTATTTCTTGGGGACATGAAGATTGGGAAAGAGTGGGTAGAATTGAAAAAATGGGTTATAAAATTTATAGAGTTGATGGGGTTCTTTATCATTTAACACACTATAGAACACATAATAGCTCAGGCTCCAACCCAATGTATAATCATAACGGAATGGAATACCAAAAAATTATGTCAATGTCCAAAGAACAACTTACGGAACATATAAAAACTTGGGGTTGGTTAAAAAATTAATTTATGTTAAGTTGTAATTTATTTGGTGGTTTAGGTAACTATTTGTTCCAAGTTGCAGCAACACACTCATTGTCAATAGATAACAATGATTTTTGTGTTTTTAATGACAAAAATTCATATACCGTGCATAAACATTTTAATACATACACGTCAAACATATTTCGTAATTTAAAAATTAGTGAGGAGAATTTTACATTATTATATAATGAACCATTTTTCCAATTTAAAAAAATACCTTATCAAAAAAATTTAAAATTAAGTGGGTATTTTCAGAGTGAAAAATATTTTAATCACAATAGAAATTCAATATTAGATTTATTTAGTATTGATGATAACTCCAAAAATTACATAAAAAATAAGTATGATGATATATTAAATAAAAAAACTTGTTCTGTTCACGTTAGAAGAGGTGATTATTTAAATTTACCAAACCATCATCCAGTTTGTTCTTTAGACTATTATAATAAAACGATAGAAATGATGGATGTTGATTTATTTTTAGTTTTTTCTGATGACATTGAGTGGTGTAGAAAAAATTTCATTGGTGATAAATTTATTTTTATTGATGAAAATCCCGATTATATTGATATTTGGTTAATGTCATTATGTGATAATAATATTATTGCAAACTCTTCATTTTCTTGGTGGGGGGCGTGGTTAAACCAAAATGAAAATAAAACTGTTATCGCACCAAAACAATGGTTTGGTTCTGCAATACAACATAATACAAATGATTTAATTCCAGAAACATGGTTGAGACTATAAAAGCTAAAACTTTTGGCACCTTACATAATGATTTATTTTTTAACAAAAATGTGAGTATTTCTTTTGACTCATTAAATTTTGATAAAAATGCGGATTTTAAAGTTTTGGTTCAAATAGAACCTCCATCAATAATGAACATAACAAATAGTATCATTAGGAATAAAAATCATTTTGATTTAATTTTAACATGGCACCCATCAATTTTAACACATTGTAGTAATAGTAAATTATTTCCTTTTGGTTCTTGTTGGATAAATGAAGAGGATAGATTAATACACAACAAAACTAAAAATATCTCAATAATCGCCTCAACAAAAAGACAAACAGTTGGACATAATCTAAGACACGAATTAATAAATAAAAATTTAATTGATATGAGTCTTTATGGTAATGGTTATAAATCAATTGATAATAAAATAGTTGCCTTAAAGGACTATATGTTTTCTGTTATAATTGAGAATGATAATACTGAAAATTGGTTTACTGAAAAAATTATAGACTGTTTGATAACTGGAACCATACCTATCTATTGGGGTTGTAAGAACATCAGTAACTATTTTGACACAAATGGATTTATTATGTTTAATGACATTGATGATTTTAAATCAAAAATACATCAGTTTAATAAAGACACATACGTTAGTATGTTACCCTTTATAAAAAATAACTTTACCTTGGCAACAAAATATGTAGATTTTTGGGGAAGAGTAAAAAAAGAAATTGACTTACATTTATGAAATTTTCAATAGTAATCCCAACGTATGAATATAAAGGGTTAGCACCAATACTTTTAGACAAACTTTTTGATAGTATATTAGAACAAACTTATACTGATTTTGAAGTGGTTGTTTCAGATCATAGTAAAGATGATGTTGTTTTTAATCACATACAAAAATACGCATCATTAGATATAAAATATGTTAAAAATGATTTAGGTTTAGGTAATTCATCTGTTAACATGAACGTAGGCATTAAAAATTCCAATGGTGAATATATAAAAATAATGCATATGGATGATTGGTTTTGTAACCCTAAAACATTGGAGTTAATAAATGATTCTATTAATCAAAACCCGAACAAAAAATGGGGTGGTGTCGGATTTAATCATTTTTATGAAAACACAAAAACAACGGATAGACATATCTTACCTTATATTGACACAAACATAAGAACATTAATTGGTTGTCCTAGTGTTTCTTTTTTTATAAATGACAAAGAAGAACTTAATTTATATGATGAAAATTTAATAATCATAAACGATTCAGATATGCACATAAGACTTGGTAAAAAGTATGGTGAACCAATTCTAATTAATGAATATTGTGTAACAGTAAGAATGTCCGATAATCAAGTATCTAATCAAGTCTCATATCAAAAACACATAAACGAAATAAACTATTATCAAACAAAAAACTTTATATGAATTTATTATCAGAAATTGCAAATAAATATGCATCAGACAAAGGAACTATTGCACCTTCATCAGGACATCATGGACCTAGATTACATTTTACAACCATCTATGGTGACTTTATGGAAAAAATTAGATTTGATAAACTAAAAATATTAGAAATTGGTATAGGTTCTGGACCATCATTAAAAATGTGGTATGACTATTTTCCTAATTCCGAAATTCACGCAATTGATGTTGTGAATCAAAGCTCATTGAATAATGAAAGAGTTACTACACACATATGTGATCAGTCTAATAGGTATGATTTGGAAAATTTAATGAGTAAACTTGGTAAGTTTGATATAATCATTGATGACGGATCTCACGTAATCTCACATCAACAAATTTCATTGGGAACATTATTTAAACATTTAAACGATAACGGGCAGTATTGGATTGAAGATTTACACACATCTGATTCAGAGGTTTGGCAAGGTAAAAATTTATACGGATATGATATGTCCTTCAACAAAGATGAAGACACTGTATCTGTGTTAGAATCATTTATGAATACTAAAAAATTTAACAGTCCATTTTTAAATGAAAGTGAAAATTCGTTTTTAACAGAAAATGTAAAAAAATGTGAAATGTTTGAACTCCCAAAAACTATGTGGGGTGTTAATAAATTGTGTTTATTAACAAAATAAATACAATTTAATTTTATTTAATAATATGATACATACTATAGGTGATAGTCACAGTAATTTTGGTTGGGATAAAATTGGTGGAGTAGACATAAATTGGTTGGGTCCAAAACTAATGTTTAGTTTTAAAGAAACCGATTTTAGTGTTAAAAATATTGTAGAAAATGATCCCGTTGTTTTTTGTTATGGTGAAATTGACGTAAGGTGTCATATAGAAAAACACGTTATTAATGGTGATTACCGAGGACTCATAGAAAAAATGTGTGTTGATTACATTAATAAAATTCTCAACATAAAAACACAATATAACATAAATAAAGTATTCATATATAACATATTACCGACTAGACGGGTTGAGACTCCAGAACCATATAAAATAACTTGTGAAAACTACCAGGTTTATAATGAAGTTAAAGCAAAACCATACCCATTTATCGGTTCAGATTTACAAAGAAAAGAAAACACAATTTTTTTTAATTCAACACTAAAAAAAATGTCAAAACAAAATAATTTAGGTTTCATTGATATATACAAAAAATATACTGATGAAGATGGTTATCTTAATATGAATTTATCTGACGGCACGGTACACATAGGTGATGAAATTTATTTAAGAGAATATATAACAAAAAATTTATGAAAATATTAATAACAGGTGGAGCTGGTTTTATTGGAACCAAAATTTGTAATAAATTAAAAGACAAGTTTGAAATAATTGTTTTAGATAACTTTTCACATCAAATACACGGTGATGAACAACCAAAATTAATTGAGGGTGTGGATTACGTTAATGGAGATGTAACTAATAGTAGTGATTGGGAAAAAGTAATGTTAAAAAATCCTGATTATATTATACATTTAGCAGCAGAAACTGGTACAGGACAATCTATGGATGAAATCATTAGATATGTTAATACTAACGTTATGGGAACTTCAGTTATGTTAGAATTTTTAAACAAAAATAAAAATAACGTAAAAAAAATAATTTTATCATCAACAAGAGCTGTTTATGGTGACTTGGAAAATAATTCTGATACATTAGTAGTTGACCCAAAATCTGTTTACGCGGTTACAAAACTTGCTCAAGAAAACCTATTAAAAACATCAAGTAAAGTTCCATACACAATTTTAAGATATCAAAATGTTTTTGGTGATGGGCAAAGTTTGAAAAATCCATATACAGGAATAATAAGTATTTTTAGTAATATATTTTTAGAGAATAAACCAATAACAATATTTGATAACGGGTTACCCACAAGAGATTTTATTTATGTTGAGGACGTTGTTGACGTAACTATTAAATGTCTTGATAATGACTTAACAAACCATAAAACTTACGATATTGGGACTGGTGTTGAGACAAAAATTTTAGATGTAACAATAAAGTTAAAAGAATTGTTTAATAGTACATCAGAAATATTAATTACGGACTACCATAGGGATGGTGATATAATGTTCGCAAAAGGTGATATCACAAAAATAAAAAATGATTTGGGTTGGGAACCAAGATTCACAGTTGAGGATGGACTAAAATTCTTTTATAATTGGTTTAAAGAAGAAAAAAATTTATGAAAATTGTTATAACAGGTGGAAGTGGTTTAGTTGGGAATAGTCTTAAAAAATATCTTTCGCATGGAATTTTTCTTTCATCAAAGGAATATGACTTAACAAAAGAGTCTGATGTTATTAGTATGTATGAGACACACAAGCCAGATGTTGTAATTCATTTAGCTGCAAAAGTTGGTGGTATTTTAGATAACATAAATAAACCTGCAGAATATTTTACGGAAAATGTCATAATGAATACTTTATTAATTCATTACGCCAAAAAATTTAATGTAAACAGATTTATTGGTGTTTTAAGCACTTGTATTTTTCCTGATGTCATGCCGTCGTATCCAATGAAAGAAAAAGACTTACATTACGGTCCACCTACAGATACAAATTTTTCATACGGATATGCAAAAAGAAGTATGGCAGTTCAAATTGACGCATATAACAAACAGTATGGTACAAAGTATCAATATCTGATTCCTTGTAATTTATATGGTATAGGTGATAAAGACAATGAGTCTAACAGTCATTTCATAACCGCATTAGTTAAAAAAATTTTTATTGCAAAACAAAATAATGAAAGTTCAATTACCTTATATGGTGATGGGACACCATTACGTCAATTCATGTTTGCTGACGACTTTGCTAAAGTTATATATCACATTTTACAAAATAACATATATGAATCCTTCAATGTTGCAGGAAAAGAAAATTTAACAATAAAAGAGATGGCTAATATCGCGTTAAAATCATGTGATGTAGAACACCTCAATATAAATTGGGACATCTCAAAACCAAATGGACAACACCGAAAAGACGTTTCAACCGAAATACTAAATTCTTTACTACCAAATTTTAATCCTATATTATTATCTGAAGGAATTAAATTAATATATAATAGTTATTATGATAAAATTAGTAAGTGATACCATTAATAGAGAGGACATTAATTCTCTTATTGAATGGTTAAGTCAGGATGAAATACCGAAGTTAACAAAGGGTAAGCTGACTTTAGAGTTAGAAAAAAAATGGGCGGAAAAAGTAGGAACAAAATATTCAGTTTATGTAAATTCAGGTTCTTCCGCTATTTTATTAGCCCTTGCGGCAATTCTTGAGTCGGGTAAATTAAAAAACAAAAAAATCATAATTCCTGGTTTGAGTTGGGCTACGGATGTTAGTTCACCGATGTTACTAGGTATGGAACCAATAATGTGTGATTGTAACTTGGAGGATTTATCTTGTGATTTAAACCACCTTGAGGAATTATTTATCACACACAACCCATCAAGTATGATACTTGTTTCACCATTAGGCTTGGTGCCAAATATGGAAAAAATAATGTCACTTTGTGAAAAATACAATGTTATACTTTTCGAGGATGTTTGTGAAAGTATGGGTTCTAAATATCAAGGTAAGTATTTGGGGTCATTTGGATTTGCTTCGTTTTTTTCTATGTATTTTGGACACCATTTAAGCACAATTGAGGGTGGTTTTATTAACACAAATGATGAAGATTTTTATTATCTCCTTTTAATGATGAGAAGTCACGGATGGGATAGAGATTTACCAAAAGAAAAACAAGATGAATTAAGAAACAAATATGAAGTTTCTGATTTTGATTCTCTATATAACTTTTATGTTCCTGGTTTTAATTTAAGAGCAACAGACTTACAAGCATTCATCGGGGTTAGAGCAATAGAAAAGTTAGAGAGGTATTCAAAATTAAGGAATGATAATTTTAAAACTTATAATAATTTAATTAAAGTTAATGAATTAACTCTAATTGAACGTAATGATGACTTTGTTTCAAATTTTGCATTACCTATTGTATCAAAAAACAAAAAAGAAATTGTCTCTAAATTAGAACTAAACGGTGTTGAGGTTAGACCTTTGATTGCTGGTGATATGTCAAAAAAACCGATGTGGTATGAAAAATTTGGTAAAGTTAATCTACCAAATTGTGAACTAATAAATGAGTATGGGTTCTACATCCCAAATCATCAGGGTTTAACACAAAATGAGATAAATTTTATATGTAAAATTATAAATTATGATTAGACTTTACAAACCCGCAAGAAGTAAAGAACGTGGACGAGGTTTGTTTTCATATTTAACGGAATCCGTAATAAATATGACAAATTTTATCAAAATAAATGGTGATACTGAAATAAAATATTACCATGACTTATACGACATACCTGGTTATGGCAGAAATAACATCTTTGACGTATGTATGACACAAGATGAATTTGATTACCAAACACAAAAAAATTTATATACCGATATTGAATTGACTGAAAATTTTTTTAATCTAGATTGTTACAATCCAGCAACATATAATAACGAAGTTAGGAGTTTATCTGAATACGTTGTCAATAAATTTTTTGTGCCGAACGACGAACTTAAATCATTATTTTTAAATAGACATAGTGAGATTGATTTTAATACCACAATAGGTGTTCACAGGAGGGCAACAGACATCAAACAACACCATAAAATAGTGGATTTAGAAACGATATATCAAACAATTGAATCGGAAGAATTTGAGCACGTATTTTTAATGTGTGACAATTTAAAAGACAATACAAGTTTTAAAAGAAGATATGGTAATAAAATAATTACCTATGATGATTTTACTTCTAATAAAAGTAATTTACCCTTCTTTAAGCAAAAAAACGATATAGACACAATTGAAAAACATATAATGGAACTGCTATTTGGTGTGTTTACTTTATCTGAAACAAAACTTTTTGTTTGTTCAAAATCTAATTTATCATCATTTACAATATTGATAAACCAAAATCTAAATTATAAATTATTATTATAAAATGAAGAAAGCACTAATAACAGGAATAAATGGACAAGATGGTTCATATCTTGCCGAATTTTTATTAGAAAAGGGATATGAGGTTCATGGCACATTAAAAAGAAATTCCGTATCTGAAAATCAAACATCAAGATTAGAAAAAATTTTTGATAAAATAAATTTACACTACGCAGATTTAACCGATTTGGCATCAATAATTAGGGTAATAAGTGAAATTAACCCAGATGAGATATATAATTTAGCGGCACAGTCTCACGTAAGAATAAGTTTTGATCAACCAATATATACCGCAAATGCAACAGGATTAGGGACATTAAATTTATTAGAGGCGGTAAGAATGGTTTCACCACAGTCAAAGGTATATCAGGCGTCTTCCTCCGAAATGTTTGGTAATAATATTGATGATGACGGATATCAAAGGGAAACTACACCAATGAACCCTGTGTCCCCATATGGTTGTGCTAAAGTGTTTTCTTACAACATCTGTAGAAATTATAGAAATTCATACGGAATGAAGGTATGGAATGGGATACTATTCAATCACGAATCACCAAGAAGAGGGACAAATTTTGTAACCAACAAAGTTGTTAAAGCCGCGGTTAGAATAAAACTTGGGTTACAAGAAAAACTTCATTTAGGTAATCTTGACGCAACAAGAGATTGGGGGCATGCAAAAGATTACGTGCAAGCTATGTGGATGATGTTACAAACAGATAAACCTGATGATTATGTTTGTGCAACAGGAATATCACATTCAGTTAAAGATTTGTGCGAATACACATTTACAAAATTAAATTTAAATTTTGAGGAATTTGTTGTTGTTGATGAAAAACATTTCAGACCTGAAGAATTACATGACTTAAAAGGTGACTCTACAAAACTAAAAAATGAATTGGGTTGGAACCCTGAATACATATTTGAAACAATGTTAGACGAAATGATTCAATATTGGTTGGAGTATTATGAAAAAAAATAAAAAGATAATTGGTATAACTTGTAGCACTTTTGATTTATTACACACTGGACACATTATTATGTTAGAAGAGTGTAAGAAATATTGTGATTATTTAATTTGTGCCTTACAAAATGATCCCACTATTGATAGACAAGAAAAAAATAAACCTGTCCAATCTATGGTTGAGCGGTATATTCAGTTGGATGCTGTCAAATATGTGGATAAAATAATACCTTATAATACAGAAGATGAATTAATAGAGATTTTTAGTTCATTGGATTTAAACGTAAGGATTATTGGTGACGATTATAGAAATAAGGATTTTACGGCAAAGGACGTTTGTGAAAAAAGAAAGATTAAAATAATATACAATAAAAGAGAACACGAATACTCAACAAGTAATTTAAGAAATAAAATTTATAATCTTGAATATAAAAAAATATCTGTTACTAATTAAATATGACAAGAAAAAAACCCTTACCTCAAAATGATGAAAGTGAAGCAAAGCCATTTTCAAAAAAAGATTACATTAACTCTGTAATTAAGAAAAAACAAAAAAATAAATTTTTATCACCCAATCAAGAAGAGTATTATGATATCTTAAAAGAGAATCAAATAACAGTCTGTTCAGGTCCGGCTGGTGTTGGTAAATCCTTCATCGCTATGAAGGCTGCAGTTGATTTATTAATGGACGTAAACAACTCTTATGAAAAAATTATTATTGTTAGACCAGCGGTTGAGGCTGAAGAAAAATTAGGTTCATTACCAGGAAACTTGGAGGAAAAATTAGATCCATACATTTTTCCATCTTATTATTTGTTAAACAAAATTATTGGTAAAGACGCTCGTGAAAAATTAAAAGAGGCGGAAGTTATAGAAGTTTTTGCTTTGGCATATATGAGAGGTATGAATATTGATAATTCTATTTTAATTTTTGAGGAGGCACAAAACTCAACACCAAATCAAATGAAACTCCTACTTACAAGAATTGGGTTTAATAGTAAGTTTTTTATATCAGGAGATTTAGAACAAACTGATAGATATAAAGACAAAAAACAATCAGGACTGTATGATGCATTACAAAGATTTCAAGGGGTTAACGATATTGGTATTTATGATTTCAGAAACGCCAAAAATGTTCGTAATCCATTAATCGGTAAAATATTGGAAAAATATGACGAGAATAGGAATTGAGATTAACGGTGTTTTAAGGGACACAATAGAAAAATTTAAACAATTATATGAACACCATATGATTGGTAAAATGGAATTTGAATCTATTGATAAAACATATGAAATAACATTTTCAGGAGATACGGAGGAAGTAGCAGAACTTAATGAAAATGTTGATGTTAAATGGTTTGATTATAAAATATTAAGTGAGGTAAATTCTTTAGAGTTGGATAAACACTTTGCTTTCCCATCAAAGGATGAGCTTTATTCTTTTATGTATGAGGATTACACAATGGAACTTTTTGGACACTCACCATCTACTGAAATCAACACGTTTAATATTTTAAATGACTTATACCTTGAATTAAGGGATAATTATGAATTATTAATAGTCTCTGATGAAATAGGTAAATCAAAACCCGCATCACTTTTCTTTTTGGCAAAATTTGGTTGTCTATTAGAACAAGTATTTTTTTACAGTGAAATAACAAAAAACAATATGTGGGACAACGTAGATGTATTATTAACTGCTAATCCTAATTTAATCACTAATAAACCTGAAGATAAAATAGTAGTCAAATTTAAAACTAAATATAATAAAGATATAAAGTCAGAATATGAAATATCTACTTTATCTGAATTTAACTTATTATTGAATAAAATTAAAGAAGCTTATGTTTAAAATACTTGGTGAAAATTATTACATTGACATGGATGCTGTTGATGAATATGTGCAATTTACGTCTGAAGTTATTGAGAAAAATAAAGACGATGAAGATGAATTAAAAGAAGAAAAACAAATTCATCTTGTAAAATACGAGTTAGTAAAAAGTTTTATTGACACTATTCTTACAGAGAATGAGGAAATAGATGAAAATTTAGGAATGAAGAGTAACGAAGTTTCAATTCCATTCAAAATCGCGTTTAATTCACTTTTAATGAAACAAATAATAAATAAAATCTAATATATATGGATAACGAAAAAATAGTAAAATTAGAAAAATCAATTCAAAATATGAGAGAAAAAAAATCTCGTATTTATTTTATTGTGCAGGACACAAAAGGTAACGCAAAAGCATCTTTAAGATATGTTTACCAAATGGCAATGATTCTTAAGAAAGATGACTATAACCCAATTATTCTTCACGAAAGCAAAGATTACTTTGGTGTTGCAAGTTGGTTAGGTGAAGAATATATGAATGAATTACCACACAAATCAATTGACGAAGGTAACTTGGAGATTTCACCAGACGATTTATTAGTTATCCCTGAAATCTTTGGTTACATTATGGAGCAAGTAAAAGATTTACCTTGTGGGAAAATTGTTTTAGCACAGGCTTACGATCATATTTTTGAGACATTACAACCTGGACAGTCATGGACACAATTAGGTTTCTTTAAATGTATCACAACTTGTGAATCACAAAAACAACAAATAGAAAAACTTATGCGTAAAGTTTCTTTTGATATTATCAACCCTGTCATATCGGAAGTTTTTGAAAAGTCGGAATTTCCACCTAAAACAATTATCTCAATTCACACAAGAGATTCTAGAGATACCGCAAACTTGATTAAACAATTTTATGTAAGGTTCCCACAATACAGATGGATTACCTTTAGAGATTTGAGAGGTTTGAGTGAGAAAGATTTTGCTAA
>Ga0181344_1000445_pt1 | contig 16511 bp, 24 predicted proteins | sample Su13VDMLBDD_FD_130098 | JGI IMG/M metagenome (GOLD analysis project Ga0181344, IMG submission 130098) | Freshwater viral communities from Lake Michigan, USA - Su13.VD.MLB.D.D | ecosystem: Environmental > Aquatic > Freshwater > Lake | place: USA: Michigan | collected 2013-07-15
GGTCCTTATTCAATGCTACAAAGTCTACCTCTATAGCAGGTTCATCTACTAGGCTTATGGCGTATACTCCGTACTCGTCGTTATCACCTAGCCCATATTCAATTACTTTTACTTCGTTATTCATTTATTCAAAATTGTATAGTTCCTCTATTTGTTCTAAAATTGCCTCGGTTATTTCCCCTATTATAGCCTCCTCTTTAGTTATATCTAATTCCTCTATGCGTTCTAATCCTATTAGAGTACCTCGCTTAATAGCCTTTCTTAATAGTGGAAAATTTGCTTTTTTCATTTTACAAGTACGACTGATCTATTATTTTTTGTCGAGCCTCTAGCGCGTTGGCTACGTTGCCCGCAAGTACGTAAGTCTCTACTGTGTTAGGCTGTCCAGTTTGCTGTAAAAAACCAAAGTCTACCGCAGGAGCTGTAGGCATATTATTACCACCGCCTGCATTAACTCCACTATTACCACCTTGTGAACCTGTGCTATTATAATTCGTCTGCGCTATTTTTGCGACTTGTGCAAAGCCTGTAGCTCCTGCTATAGCAGCGTTAGCTACTTTCATATAGTAAGGTATAGGCGTCTGATCCGCAAGCGCTCCGGTAATAGCTTTATAGGTGTCTATAATAGCTGCCGCCATTTGTATAGACTTCATAATCTGAAATTGTTTTTTCGCTCGCTTTTCATCTTTAATATTAAAAGCGCTTACCACGTCACCTAGAGCCTGCAAACCATTACTTGTAATTGTAATGTAGTTCTCTAAATTTTGTTTTCTTATAGCCTCTAATTTTTTAGCATTCTCCTCCTCTAAATATTGTTCGTAAAGGTGTCTATCTGTAATTGACTTAAAAACTATATTTTGCCTTTCTTTTTCACCTCCTTGAACCTGTGAGGTTCTAATAGTTTCAATTTGCTCACCGTGTTGTTTCTCCTTTTCTCGCTCATCTTCTTTTCTCTTTTCTTCTTCTTCTTTCTCTTTGTCTTTATCCGCTTTTCTATTTTTAGCGGCTTCTTGGTCCATGCGTCTGATTTGTAACTGCAGCCCTGCGTAGTCGCTCTCCATTTGCTTAATGCCCTGCTCCATTTCACCAAGGTTTTTAGACCAAGACTGCTCCACCTGGTTAACATCAAAAACGTACGTAGTCATTCCCTTCTTAAAATCGTCGGCTAGGTTTGAAGTCTCCCCCATTACGCGCCTAAGTTGGTCGACACCGTCTAATAAAACTAAAATAGGGAAGCTAGTAATTTCTACAATTTTGGCTATAGTCTCCGCGTGTTTTCGTGCGGCTTCCATTTGGAGCTCACTATTTTTTCTAGTCGTTTCTAAACTTACTTTAGCATCTTCAATAGTTGTTTTTAATTTAGCCAGTCTATAATTTAATATTTCTCTCTCGCTTTTACCCTGTAACCTTAAGGCGTTTTCTTCTAGAGTAATACTCTCATAGGACTTTTTAGAGGCATCTGCGCGAAGCTGCGCGTTTTTAGCCGCTTCTTTATCTATTTTATTTATTCCTGTTAAAGCCGTTTCTATTTGTGGGAAATAGCTAATAATCTTATCAAAGTTTTGAGAAATTAAAACAGCGGCTCCTGCAATTACTGACCCTATTAAAAAAATTGGATTAGTAAGTAAAGCTTTTCCTAGGCTACCTATTCCCTGCGCGAAGCCTTTAAGCTCGGTCATTAAACTTTTAAAATTTACCCTACCTACAGCTGCGCCTACCTGAGTTAACGACTTACCTAAGCCGTCAAAATCTAAGTTAGCTAGTTGGCCCGTCATAATGCCAAAGGTGTTACTCATACTTTCAAAGGCAGGACCTGTATTACCTTTAACTTGGTCGGCTGCGTCTGCCGCTCTATCCTTCATTTCCCCAAGTTGCTCTATTAACTTTTGCCTTCTTGGGTCGTCTTCTGCCATGTTTAAAAGCTCGTTCGTCATTTCACGAATTTGAGTTTTTAAACTTTTTGTAGCTTCCTCGGTTTGGGTAGTCGCAGTATCGAGTTTCTTCATTTCCTCGGTTACCTGCTCTATTCCTGTAACCGCTCCGCTCGCGTCGGTTTGTAGTGTAATTATTTCAGTTACTGCCATATCCAATAAATTAATGCGCCAAATGAAAGCGTTAGTATTATTAATGTAGTGTAATTAATAGCCTTTATTTTCCACCACTTAAGTTTAGTGCTATGGCTACCGCTAGCTATCTTATAAGCTTCGCTATTTCCTTTTACCCCATTTCTCAATAAATTCATGGAGGCAATAAAATCGAGTGAGTAGTCTCTCATTATAATATTGGTGTTCGTTGGAATTTGGTTTGTGTATACTGTAGCACTACGCTAACTAGACCCGTATAACCTGAGGTTCTTTTAATTGTTACAGTCGGTACTATTTCGCCACCTACTACAGCCGCGCTGCAGTCAATATCCCCAGGCGGTAAAACGTTTCCATGTCTCGCTTGCATAATCATTTTACTTACTGTATGCGTAGTTTTATCTTTAAAAAATAAACCGTTCCACTCGCCGCCTGCTACTACTCCTGTAAAATCTCCTACCCCGTAATCATACTCCACAAACGAAACGTAAGCCTTAACTAGCCATGTGGTCTCGGTAGGCATGTTTATAAATAAAGCCTCTGCGCCGTCTATTGTTACGTCAATATCTACCGTTCCTGTTAGCGGAGCTTCACCCATTAATGTTATAAAACCGTGTTGAGTTCTGCCTGGCACCGGAGCGGCTGTATCACTCGTAATATCCCAATATGAGCCACCGCCAAAATGAATACCGCGTAATTCACCAAAGGCATTTTTACCAAGTACTGCGGAGCTAGGTAAGTTCGTTTTAACTAAGTTATCCGAACCGCTTACAAAAGAGTTACGGTTATTCGGTGCAATGGCATGACCACTACCATTTACTAAAAGTCTCTCGTTTCCTAGTTCTATATCTCCACCCGCTACAGTTCCTAAACCCGTCGCGCTTTTCTGCGTTCCGTTGGCTATTACTAAGTTACTCTCGCCTATACTGCCTGGCGAACTTAAAATAGGCTTATCAGTTAGGAATGGAAGGGTAGCGTAACATTTATTTTTTGAGGTATCCCAAGTATAGCCGTAATACTCGCAGCAAGTTTGGTTACCTACGCTAGTACCTCCTGCCTGATCTAGAAACGTTACTGCTCCTGTAGTGGCGTTAATTTGGTAAGGTGTGTAAGTACAAAGCGCCCCTAAATCTAGTAATCGAATTAAAGTTACTTTCGTGCTCAGTTGGTCCCCTATTACATAATCACTAACCTCTAGCACGCGCCAAAGTCCGTCTTTAACAAAAATCTTATCGTTAAACTTTAGGTTAAAAACATCAGTAACTCCGAGCGCAAAATAAGCCTCCATTATACGCTGTTCACTGTCATATATTTCCGCTATATACTCCCTCCAATATTTGTCCCACATAGTGCGCAATGGCATTGCGTCTATTTGGAATAGAGGTATTTCTTGACCGAAATTTAAGTCGTCAGTTCCTACGTCGGTAGGTACATTTTTGTAGTGGTTAAGTAATGGTATTACGGTAAGTTGGCTAGCATTTGTAGCCTCGTCATACACCTGCACGCTAGCACTCTCAGCGTATGGGCGTCTATATAATATCCTTGGCCCTGGGTTAACAAACTGTCCGCTGTCATTTATAAACTTTGGAATTACATAAGTAGTATTCGGAATGCTATTACATGGCGTAGGACCAAAGGTTAACTCTACTGTATAATCTCCTACTGCAAAATCACTCTCAGGGTTATTTAAACGAAGTTCACCATAAACCCTCTGCGCTCCATTTTTATAATATGCGTTTAACCGGTCGCTCTGCTCTTTATAACTCCATCTTAAAAACCTACGTTGTAGATCCGTAGCAGGTCTAAGTAAAATATCTTTACTCTCGTCTAATTTTGTAGTCCAGTCGTAATCCGTACCGCTCGCTATAAACTCCGTTATGGGAATAATATTTACTGCATTTGGTGTAGTGGCATCGGGAACAATTACGGCATTAAATAACTTTAAAATGTCGTTTACAAAATCTATTTGTTTCTGCTCAGGTGAGTTATTAGAAAAGCTTACAGGCTGCGCTTGTAGTTCTCCACTCACGTAACTAATTCCTATACTACTGTCAGCCGTAATAGTTATAGCTTGGCTGCTGCCTTGGTGCGCTCTTACAAATACTTTTAATTGGTCCCCTACTTCTAAGTTTAAATTCGTTGTAGAAATATTAACTAGAAACGGGTTAGTTATTACAGTTTGATATACTTGCCCGCTCTGATCGTACTCGTAATTTACAGTACTAATATTCTGCCCGTATGGTAGGTTAATTATATAATCTACTCCGCCTCGCGTTAGCTGTAAATAAAAATCATAATTGTGAGGTTGCCAAGTTGCAAAGCCTGTAGTGTTAACGGTTACCTCGAAATTAATACCAAAGTTCACGGTAAAATTTCCGTTAGCCGTATAGGTGTCAGTAGCGAAGCTGTTACTAGGGTCGAATGTTTCAGTAAAGCCTGTAAGCTGTTTAATATAACTGCCGTCGGCTTGCAGTTGGTCTATAGTAAAATTAGTATTGGCTGCAAAGTCCGCTCTAAATCTAGAGGCGTCTGCGGTTACGTTACCTAGAGTAATATTACTCTTTATAAACGGGTACCACATGTGCTCTAATTCAGCCTCTATGGTAGTGCCGCTCCAGGTGAACCCTGCCTCGCTAAATATCTTATCTAGTAGCCATTTTGTTTTTACGGCTACGGTTAACTCGTTTGTATAAATCGGGTTTACTGAGCTGAAAATACGACGGCTTCCTGTGGCATTACTCTCAGTCCAATTTTGGCCTCTATCAGTTAGCGTATAACAAACGTTACCCCCTAATATAGTACCGTCGTTTGCATCTACTACGTTATCCCACGTGCTCGAATGCGCTAGGCTAGAATAATCTAGCTCGCTAATCATTTTATCGCCTATAGATCTAGCCGCGTCTACAACCTCAGCGAAAAAAGCTATTTCGTACTCGAATAACTTACCCTGCTGAGTAATCGCTCGTTTAAATTGTATGTGCCCTTCCGCAATGGGTAGCGTGTCTACTGTTAAAAGCGCGTCTATTTTCTTTTTAATGTCAATAGTAGAAAATAAACCTACCTTATGCTGTGCTCCAAAAAACTCTACATTCGTTTTAGTTGCAGGTATTCTAAATTCACGGCTAAAACCTCCCCGAGCTTTAAAGTCGGTTATATCGGTAAAGGCATTTGAAAAGCTTACACTTTCATTCTCATATAAATCTAATACAGCGGTCTGCCCGCTATAATTAACTTGTAGTATTACAGTTGGCGTCATGCGTTATAGTCTTGGCTGTATTTTAATTGTATTGTTAACTGCGTGCCCTCTTTTATGTAACTTCTATTTTTTAGAGCTGTGAAGTTGGTATTTTCCACAAGTACCGGAGTAGGTGTTCCGCTGTCGTCAATTATGTACACGCTATCCGAAAAGGTTAAGCCTTTTAAAAACTCAAACTGAGCCTCGCTTAAAAAGTCGGTGCTAACGGTTAGCATTTTTTCTACGAATGCGTTTCGCTCCGTTAGTCCCCTGTCGTAATTATTAAAACTAAAATTTGCATTAGCCGTAGCGTAATTACCTATAACTTTTCTATAGCGCTTTTTCTCTATTGAGTAAGTTTCCTCACTGCGTTTAGTAAAGTTCCAAAAATCCCATCCACCGCGTGAGTTTATCCAGGCTAGGCGGTAGGTATCAAAACGGCACTCATCTTCTGCGTCAAAAAAAGCAATGGACCGCGCGACAGCACTACCCAAGTACAAAAAATTAACTATATAGTGGTGCATATTTGCAGCAAAGCCTAGCGAGCCGCTAACGTTCATGGGGTAAATACCTGTATGCACTATATGGCCCTCTTGCGGTGCAATGGGTATACTATCCGTTTGAATAGGTGCGCCTGCGCTGTTGAATTGTATTACCTGCATTTCGTCTATAGTGTTGGCTGCTAAACGGCTACCGTCATCTATTGGTATGGTCATTACGCCATAGTCCGCGTTAAATCTAGCTCTTACTCCTATTGTATTTACACCGAGTGAATATGTACTAATTTCCGTACTTAAATCGTATACATCGGGTGTTAAGTCGGTCATTTCGTACATGGTCGGACCGCTTAAAGCGAAAATTAAATCGGGGTCAGGGCTGTAGCCTTGTGAAATTTGGAAGGCTGCATCTATTAAACTCATTCGAGTTCTAACTACAGGAAGGCTTAAAGGATTAACAGTAAATACTCCTAGCACCTCGTAACCGTCGTATAGATCTACAGTTACTTCCATTATATTATGTAGGTCCGTATATGGCGTGTAGTATACAGTATCTTGTAAAAACAAATTAGAAACGGAAGCATCGGTTACCGATAAGTCTATTAAGTCCCTTACAATAGGATTAACATCTAAAACCATTGCCCCGTTTAAATTAGGCTGAATGTATACAGTTTGCATACTTGTATTGCCGTCTACTGTAGCGCTAACTTGCGCCACGAATCTAAAGCCAGGCTGTCCGACTTGCGAGCTTGTAGCCGTAAATATTAACTTTTGTTTTAGTGCTGTAAATTTGTAGGGTCTATCTACTAGGGTAATCGCCATTACTTAGGTTTTATATTATTTAAAGTTCTATTTTGTGACAGTATAGTTAAGCCTACAGCCTCAGCTGCAGCCTGTGCTATTTTTCCGCTGTAATCGGGTAGCGTTTCTTTATAGGCATCTTGGAAATATTCGAGCGGTGAGAAACCTTTTTTATGAATACTTTGAGCAATAGCATAAGCCACCGACTTTCTTTTACTTGGTGTTTCTTTTGCGAACTTACTACCGGTAGCTGTTTTCTCTCTTAGACGAATTTTCTTTTTATTCATCCACTCTAAAATGCTATCCGCAGGCGGTCGCAATGGCCCAGGTGAAAGCTTAGTAATTCCCTTGGCTAATTCCTCACTACCACGCGCTCCAAATTCTATAACTCCTGCGTAAGGTTCGCTAGATACGAATTTAACTGCTCCCGTGTCGGGGTTAATATCAAATTTCAAAGAGGCAGCTAGTCGGCCTGTAGTATTCGCTTTTCTTTTACGCCCGTACTTGGTTTGATTAATACGAATATTCGAGCGAGCTTGGCGCACTACTTCCTCGCTAAAGTCCATCATGACTTCGAGCAAATGGCCGTTTTTAAATAACTCGCTTAGTATACTCATGTTAGTAAGACTGTAAGGTTATCCATGGTAAAAATTACTTCCGTGTTAACTATGCAGGGTAAAACAACAGCATAAACGCCCTCATCTAAAAATAAATGAAGGCAAGCGCTATCTATTACCTCATATCCGTTTAGCGTATATTGTGCCTCGCGGTAAGTAACTATATTTTTATCTATTGCTAAGGTTTCCATTATACAGCTTTATTTATTTGCACGTGAATAAATGAGCTTACCGTACTATCCGCTGCGCTCGTGTTTTGAACTGAAATAACTAAGTATTGATCTACGGACCAATCTATATTAGAACTAACTACAACAGTACCCGTTTGCGCGTCGTCAGTAAAACCGCCCACAATGGGGAAGCTCTCGGTATTTGTAGACGTCTTAACCGCTAGGTTTCTTATAAATTGTGAATAGCGCGTAGTATTCGCGTTTGAAGAAATAGCCACGTTAGAACCACCTACAGCGGCACTCGTATTTACATAGGCTCGAACTGAGAGTAAGCCTGCAGTTCCTGTTTTCTTTACTCTATTTCTAAAGGTAATAACGTCGCCTACTGTTACCGTATTTGCAGGTATTAAAACGCTATCAGTATACGTGTTGGCTGTTGTTCCTGTTACAGCTGTTCCGTCGGTTATTTTTATTTTATTAATAATTGGAATCTTCACATGGCGCCATTTAGCAGGTGAACCGCCATAGGCCATGATGTCATACTCAGTCGGTGTAGTTGCTTGCACATCAATACCATGAATACGGTGAACTGTTGGGTTAGGGTAAGTTCCTGTTAAGTCACCACCTGCAGGGCCACTAGGTGGACCACCGCCTCCAGGTGTATTTATTAGGTCGTTATAATCTGCTCCCGTGCTATTTATTGGCATATCTTAATTAATTAGGTTGGTCCATTGGTACTATACACGCGTTCCAATCCCAATCTACCTCTAAGTTAATTGTAGCGGTTACACTAACAAGCGTGTGAGTAAATACTTCAATTTCAACATCGGCTTGAACAGGAGCCCGTAGCTGAATATCACCACCAAATAAACTCCCATTATTAACAACAGCGAGAAGGTCGCCCATAATGAGCGAACAAAGGTTAATACTTTCGGCTTCGTAACCTGTCTTATCCTCTTCGACGCGGGGAAGGTCAGAAATATAAATATCGAAACTATAAACTTTTGCGCCTTTCTCATAATTAATATTTAACGGTTTAACATGTATCCAAGGCCACTCTGCCTCTTTTTCTAAATCTGCCTGAGTAACTAGGCCATGCGTAAAGCGCCTTAGTTGGTAATGGTTATCCGCGAACGTGCGGAACCTGTCTATTATAATCTTGTAATGGTAGTCTACGGTAGTCATATATTAATTAGTGTAAATTAGGGTTCATTTTCGCCAACTCAGTGTTATAGTAGTCTAGCGAATAACTTAAATGGGCAAATATTGTGCTTGCTCGCATGTTGGTAATGGCTTCAAATTTCGTTACATCACGTTCTGCCATTTCCTCGATTACATGGAACCATTCGTACGTGTTGGCTAGAGTTCTACCTCGTTCTGAATTTCCCTCACTTCCGCCTGTAGTTTCATCAGTAGCGCCTCCAAGTATTCGGGGGAATTGCTCATTAAGTCGCTGAGTAATGTCGAAAAAAAAAGCATGCAGCCATTTACAACCGGTAGAGGCAACTGCCTCATTTTACTTGCGTACTTGCCGTGAATATCCGCGTCGTAGGGTTCGATAGTATAGCGATCATTAAACTCTGCAGTAACAGGTCGGTATAATATGGTTAAGAGGTTAGCGTAATTTTTAGGTAACTCTTTAGCGTAGTCCATAGCGTCTAGCCATTCGCCAAATGTAATGGCTTTTAAATGTGGGTGAAAGCCGAACTTAATACCGTCTAATTCAATGAATTGCTTAAATACTTTTTCCTCTTGTTTTAAATTGTAAACGTAGCTCGCGGTTATTTGCTCTACCTGCTCCATGGGTAGCTCGCGCAGTTGGTCGCGTTTCTTACCCGTAATAGCTGACAGTTGCCCTATGGGGTCATTACCTGCAGCCATAAAGTCTATGTATGTGCCTAGCGTTTGGTCTGAATATTTAAGGCTTATCTTCATTTGTACTTGCGAATTAAGTCAAAAGTTTTTTTAATGTCTTGCCAATTCAAATGCGGTTTGTCATTTACTTTTGAACCACTCCACGCAATGGTATAACCGTGATTAGCATTAACAAAATCTTCATACTTAACTTTGTTACCATTCACAGCGTCAAGATATATCCACGGATAATTACCGACAAGCGAAATTTCAATGCCTATTTTTTTAAGTCGATTAATGAACACTTCGATTTCATTCATAGCTTCTCTATTTCTTTTTTAACTTCTGCCCAATAACTATATAAATGTTCAATTTGCCAATTACATTCCGTCATAATGCCAATAGATAACACCTCATCAACTGCTATTAAAGCACATTTTTTTACTTGACTTTTGTGCATAGATACAGGCAGGCCATTCCCTTTTAGATAGTGAATAACATTCATTTTTTCTAATAATTCCTTTGCCTTTTCTTTTGGTGTCATATATTCGTACTACCCCCGTCTATGGTTATGTTAATACTTTTGAGTTCGGTGCTTACTTCCTGGCGTTCGATATATCCTCTTTGCTTGCCTTTAGTTTTTAAATAAAATATTGTCGCCGTAGTATCGCCCTCTTGAATTAATGAATGTAGTTTACTTTCTGCAAAGTCTAGAGCTAAGTCAGATAAAGACTGTACAGCTTGATTATACTCAGGGTCTACTTGTAGCCATTCGTAGTGAGTAGTTCTACTTATTCCTACCGATCTGCACGCGCTAGTTACTACGCCTAAGCTTTTCTCTAGTGCCTTTATCATGGCTTCCTTTTTTAGTGTTAAGTTTTGTTCACTCATTGTACTTCAATAATTTAAGTAGTGCGTGTTCCAAATTTACTCCAAATTTAGACAGCTCCGACGTAACGAAGTCCGCCTCTTTTTGGTTCAGTCTAAAAGTAATTTCTTGGGTGTCGAATAGGTCCAACATAACCTCATGTACTACCGGTATATTCCACTCTTTAATTTCCTCAGGTTCCCATTCATTGAATAACTTATCCAGGTCCCAACTTCCAAGGCTTATGTTATCCTTTACCATAAACTCGCGTTGGCGTTCAACGGGCCAATTAACAATAATAACAGGAACGGTTGTAATGCCTAACTCTCGGCAAGCCATAAAACGCATGTTGCCCCCTATAATTTCTTTATTCTCATTAATTACAATGGGGCGAGCTGCTAACATATCGGGAAAATTAGCTATAGACTTTTTAAGCTTGTTGAATTTCTTTTTAGAAATAGTCCGCGGGTTATCCTCGTGTGGCTTTAATTGATCTATAGCTAAGTAGTCCCTTATCATATTGCTTTAATTTATGAACCGCAGTAAAGGCAGTTTTCATCTTCACCACCCTCACCTTCGTTTAAAATGCGTTCTATTTCTTTATTAACTTGCTCCTCAGTCCAGTTAGGGTGAAAAGCTTTTACTTGAGCGCGCAAAAAATTGTATTCATTATTCATGTTAAATAGATTAGTCTATTAGATAGTGTAAAAGTATACTTGTTTTTATCTGACTTAGTTACTTAGTTAGTTACTTATATACATATATATATTACAGTACATTAAAAGAAAAGAAAGAAAAAGAAAAAAGCTAAAAAAGAAAAAGAAAGAAAAGAAAAAGCTCCCCCAAGAAAAACAAACGTTCACGCTCACAAGAAGCATTTACTCGGTCCAAGCATTGTATTTATTGCAAGTGTTGGCTTTTGATACTGCGCTTTGCCTTACGCAGGTTAAATGGGTCTCTCTAGTCATAAAAAGAAAATGCCCAGGGCGTATGCGAAACCACCCCAGGCATTACTAGAAAATCTTGAACTAAACTATTGTTTCCCCTATTTCGCATGAGACAAAGATTAATAATATTTAGATAGGTTAGAAATTTAGTTATTCACTTTTTTTTAAATAAATTAAGGTAACACCAATGGCACCAAAATAAAGGCCATACTAAGCCTGTTAAGAATATGCCGAGGAATGTATACCAATTAACGAACTCGCGTTCGTAATTCGCAACGTATGCGCTTAAAAATAGTGTGTGAATAGTAAGTACTATTAAGTAAATAGCTAATATCATAATTGTGGGTTTTTAGGTTTGCGGCCTCTTTTCTTTTTTTCTACCGGAACGGACTCAGTAGTTTTTAGATCATTGGCTAAAAATATAGTTAGGGTATTAATTAAATCCTTCATACAGCTACCGCAGTTAGTGAAAGTCTTGTTATCCCTTTTGCCTAGTAGCTCTTTTCTTAGCTCGAATACTTGGCTAACTTCCTTCGCACTCATTCGCGTGTTGTATTGCTTTTCGCCTCTCTCTTTTAGTTCCTGTAAAAACTTCATGGCCTCAGGCTTCCACTTCTCCGCGTTTATCTTTGGCCACCGTTTGCCTGGGCAATCTTGGACAGCATAGCTAGCCAAATGGGCAACAGGGCAACCACAAGGCTTAAATGTTACACCGTCTAAAGTATGCGGTTTTTTAAATGGGTTAATCGCGTTCGTTGGTGGTCCGCAGGTTGCAAACTTTTCATTGAACACGGGGCAGGCTTTACAAATGTCTAGCCTCGCGTTATAGTCGTTTTCATTTATTAACATCGTACTTATTTAGTGTTAGTGAATTTCTTAGCATGGTCTTAGCGTTTTCTATTGTCCGGTATAAATAACTGCGGCTTATATTCGTTTCTTCGCTTAATTTTTGGTAGCTAAAATCGTCTAGCGCGTATAGTAGTAATAGCTCTCGCTCGAAAAATGGGAGCCTACTAATATAAATATCTATCTGCTCATTAAATAATCGAACAGGTATAGCTGAGGTAAAATCTTCTTGAATGTCGCCCGTGAGCTCCGTTCTAATTTTCTCAAATTTCATTACTGTGTAATTAAACGAACTGTTAGAGCAGCGGGCCATAAATCGAATGCAATTACTAACGTACTGCTTAAACTTATTTCTCTTTATTATTCCCTCTATCTTGTCGCGGTCGCCCTCTAGTATTTTAATTAAAACTTCGTGTAATAAGTCGTCGGCTTTTTCACTATTGCCTGGGTATTCACTCCGAGCAATTCTCCGCCATTCCGCGTAATACTTATTTATTTCACGGTCTAAAATACTCATCTATAGTTTTTATACATGCATCTAAGCCTTTGCATATCTTCGCCTCATATCCTCTCTCTATTAACTTTTCTTGCCATTCTTTTTGAAATGAGCTAGCTACTCCCTTATCGGTTTTAATTTCGATAAATAACCCGTGCTTATTATTTCTAGGTTCGTAAATGGCTAGATCGGGAACGCCGCGAACGTAACCCGTGCGTTTCATAACTAAAGCTTGTTTCATACTCATTCTAGCACCTCCCGAACTTGCGCAAAATAAAGCCGTAGGGTAGGCAGCTCGTAAGTACCTAACTACTAGTTCCTGTATTTTACTTTCTTCGTGCTTCATTTTCTAATTATAAAAGTAATTCTATTTAATAACTTGGCTATTCGTTTAACAACTATCTTATTAACAATAGAAATTCACTGAATACATTTGTAACACTAATTTTCTGCTGTGTCAAATGTAAAAGTTAGTTGTTTATGGTTTAAGAAAGGTGCTCACAAAGGTGAGCCCTTTTTTTTTGTACCTTATCGGGTATATTAAAGTATGGTTTCTTAGTCATTATACCCTTACGGTACATTTTTAAGTACCAATAAATGTAAAAATTTACACTTTTTAGGAGTTGTGGTCCTGTGGGTTATTATCAACTATAAGCCTTATTTTGCTGAGAATTATGCACGTCAAACGTTTGCCACTAGACGTCTTTTATTGTCTTTTGTTGGTTGTCGCAAAAGTTTACTATACTTACGACAACTATATAAACGCGTATTTGTTAAAGTTTGGTTGTAATTCAAAATAAGCTCTCATCATTATAGCGTCGGCAATATCGGGCGAAAGTCCACCTGTCCGCTGTGAAATTGTATCTTTACTCGTAACCCTTAGCTTCCCTTCCTTGTCAGGGTCCACCCGTCTAATTAGCTCTAATTCTTTTACTATATCTTCCTGCAGTCGTACCGGTAGAGTTATTTCGTTTTTATCTATTAGCTCCCCTAGTTTAAAGTAACAGTCGGCTTTTAAATTTTGGTAGTGCGAACCTCTTACCGCCTTACTTCCGTTTTGGAAACCGCGGCAGCGCATGGCGTCAACTAGGCCACCCCCTACCCCGTCTTCGTCTACAAGTACGTTAGACAGTTTTACGTTATACATTTTCTGCAGTCGCTGTATTTCTGCCTTTACTTCGTCTTGGCGCTTCTGCCTAAGTATAACAATATCTACGCAGCTTAAACCCTTCCACGCGCATAGCACCGTTCTATCTTTACCGAGCCGCGCAATATCTCCCGTTATATAACTTTCTCCCACATTCAAAGGTTCACGGAAGCACCTAATAAGCTCGTCGTATTGGTATAGCCTATCCGCTGAATTATCAAACTCCCAATCTCCCTCTAGCAGTCGTTTTCTATCTACTTCGGGCAAACGTTGTAAGCTTACCACGTAGCCACTAGGTAGGTGCAAGTTGTCCCCAGGTAATGCCTGAATAAAAGCTCGGTGCTCCGCGAGTGAATTATTTTTATAGGGTAGGTAAAATTGGTTATATATCCAACCTTTAGACGGGTTGCAGGTAAGTAATATTTTTGGCTTTAAGTTATACTCGTTTAATTTATAACGAATACGTGAGCTAACTATATTAAAAGCTTTCTCGCTTATTTCGGTAGCTTCGTCTATAAATGCGTCTGTAATTTCCAACCCTCCTAGATCCGTAAAATGCGGGTCCGAAGGGTACAAAAAGAGGTCGGCTAGTATTATTTCTGAGCCGTTCATAAACTTAATTATGTGGCTTTGTTGATTATATACGAAGTCTTGCCCTGGTATCAAACCTATATTATTAGCCACCTCCATAAAAGTAGCTATTGTAGTTTTTTTTAGTGTATCTAATTTTGCCCTGCCTATTAAGGACCGCGTGCCTGGGTATTTAAGACGTCGTATAATTTGCCAAGTACAACCTAGCATTGTCTTACCACCGCCTGCAGCACCTCCGTAAAGTATTACTTCAGTATTACTATCGTTACTTAAAAATTGTAGAGCTTCCTGCTGTCTTGGCAGTGGTTTAAAATGCCATTCTATTTGTCTCGCCATTGCACAAAAGTAGGCACTAATTCTACTATATCCTGCACCTTGCGTTCGCGTTTTGTAGTAAAGTTTAATTCGTAACCTCCTAGAGGTTTAGGGGGTCGCATGCGTTCAACGTGAAAACCCATAAAACCCTCGTCGTATTCCTCTTTATAACTAGCCGTTCTTACGTGGTGTATGTATTTCATATTTATTCTAAACCCGCCATTGGGAGAGTACATTAATTCCTCTGCCATATCCGCATGATGATAAAGCTCGTGCACGTGTCCGCTCCAAATGGCGTCGGCTCCTTCTATCATTACCTGCATGCGGTTATTTTGAATAACACCCTTAGTAACAACACCCCCACCACCTGAGCCATGATAGTATTTTATTTTAAAAATAGCGTAGTTATTTTTTCTTATTTCTAATCGTTGAACCCACCAACCGCCATAACCGCCTACCTGTATTTCAGTACCTGCCTCTCTATTTAATCCACTCACGAAGCGCTCTATTACGTCAGTCTCGCAGTTCTTAATTATAGCCGTTTCATGGTTGCCATATCCGACGAACTGTATTAAATGGGCGTAAGGTTTAAAATAATCTATAGCCGTGTTTACAACTGCGTCTAGGTAGTTCGCTACATTGTGCTCCGGTCGTATGTCGTTCTTACTACGCCTCGGGTCGTACTTACCTTGCATCAGGCAAAATAAATCCCCATTTATAGCTATGCCTATATTTTCCTCTAGGCATTTGTCTAAATGCTGTTTTAATAGTTTTCGGTCGCAGTGAGGGTTATCCCAATGCACGTCTGACATTAAATAAAAGCGGTCCGTTACTTTAGCCTGGGTAATAATAATATTACGCCCTGTTCTTGTAGATTTCATTATAAGCCTCGTTTGTTTTAAATTCCTGCCAATATTTTTTAAACTCGTTGTAAGGCACGTCTACAATAAACGGAGCGCCTGCGCCTTTTAGAAATACTAGTGTTTTATGTCCTACTTTATACGTACCGTCTGCGCTAAATTCTACTTCCGCCTGTATTGCTATAGCCTCTTTAGCGTCAAAAGCTAGAGGCACGTTTTCTGCAAAAATGGCCTCGTTTTCTATATCCTCTGCATAATTCCATTGAATAACGTAGGTACTGCATAGGGTCGGCTGCAAGTCTTTTAAAAGTTCCTCGGGTTTAACCGCTTGCTTTACTTTCTTTTTGAATGGCCACATATTGTAAAGGTATAAAAAAAGCTGTAGGTTAATACAGCTCTTTAGTTAGTTATTAACACTATTATATAGTGTAATTTACATCCTCTCTTATTTCAATTTTAAATAAGTCTTTTAAAACTTCTATTTCGGAGTCTTTAAACATGGTATTCCCGTGTTCTCTTTGGTGGTAATTACTCTGCTCTATACCGAGCTGAAAAGCTACGTATTCCTGAGAATAACCGTAGAAAAGGCGGTACATTCTGACTGTTTTGTGTAAAGGAATTATTTTACTCATGCCATTAACTTTTTAAGATATATACAAAGGTCTAGAGCTTCCTCGTAGGCATGCTGTAGCCATTGCTCTCTGGATAGATTAGCTTCATCCACTGTGCCTCCATAAGTCTGAATACCTTTCTCTTCTCTGCTTTTTAAGTCGGATATAACAGCTTCTAATGTTTTACTCATTGTTACCTCCAAATGTTTCATTGTAGTATTGTTCACTTTTCTCAATAAATCTACAGCCAATCTTATCCCCATTTCTATTATAATCTTTTTCGCTTTGTTGACCGCACTCGTGTGAAGTTTGTATTTCCTCCTTGTGCATTGCTTTGGCTTTTGGAAATAAATTTTTAAACCATAAATCTAATTCAGAATTAGGCACAAATTCAATTTGTTTTTGAAATTCAGTTATAAACCATTCAACACTACTTTGTTTCTTTTCCATAATTTTTAGTTTTTAGGTTTCAATGTGTGCAAGTATTTCGAATTCATCAATTTGGTGTTTAGTTAAAAATGCATAATCTCTAGCGCTGTTGTAATCATCAAATATTTTTTCTTCCTTTATTTCAC
>Ga0181344_1000446_pt1 | contig 16484 bp, 22 predicted proteins | sample Su13VDMLBDD_FD_130098 | JGI IMG/M metagenome (GOLD analysis project Ga0181344, IMG submission 130098) | Freshwater viral communities from Lake Michigan, USA - Su13.VD.MLB.D.D | ecosystem: Environmental > Aquatic > Freshwater > Lake | place: USA: Michigan | collected 2013-07-15
CAAACTGTAAATGATACAAATGGTATAGGTGGCTCTCCTGGAACAGCATCTTTTTTTGGAGGTACGGGTACAGCAGGTACATCAAAAGTATCTACAAATACTGGAGTAGGCGGTGCAGGTGGAACTGCTACTTCAAACGGTAGTAATAGTGGATTTAATAGTTTTTTCTTTGGAATAGCATTGGGATCTAATATATATGCTTCATTTACTGCAAATGCATCAACTTTTGGAGGTACTAACCAATCATATAATAATAGAAGTTTACTTTCAGGAATGCCAGGTGGTGGAATTAATACAACAGATGGTGCTTTTTCTGGCACAGGTGCCAGTATTACTGGTGGATCATCATCACAAATTGTTGCAAGTATGTCAGGAGGAACAGTAGGTAATACTGGAAGTACTGGTTCTTTAATACTAACTTCTGGAGCAAATCTATTTTTTGCAATAGGTGGTGGAGGCGGAGGCTCTGGAAATGCAGCTGCTACAATTGCTGGAGGAACTGGTGGTGCCGGTGGACCAGGTGGTGGAGGCGGAGGCGGAGGTGCTTCTGCTAATGGAGCTAACTCTGGAACTGGAGGAAGAGGTGGAGATGGTTTTTGTATGGTTATAACATATTTCTAATGAATAAGAGATACGCACTTATTGAAGATGGAGTTGTAGCTAATATAGTAGCAGCAACAGAAGATCCATCATATATGACTAATTTACTATGTATTGAAGTTGATGATTCTGTACAAATAGGATACCTATATGATAATTCTACATTTACTGAACCTGCTGAATAATTATTTGCAACTTATAGATAATTTTTGTATATTATAATGTATACATTTAATATTTATAACCATGGACATTTTAAATTTTATTTCTTGGATCAAAGGTAAACGACAATTTACCACAATTGATCCAGCTCAATCCGTTTTACCGGTAGGGATTAAAGACCCAAAACGTGATGACCAATATCTTGCAGGAGCAATTACTGTAGATGATTTTGCTAATGTTGTAGGACCTTTTGTACCAGCAGGCCCAGCAGGACCTCAAGGTGTTGCGGGACCAGCAGGAGTACCAGGACCAGTAGGACCAGCAGGTCTTGAATGGCAAGGTGCTTGGACATCAGGAACATCTTACGTAGCAGATGATGCAGTAGGATATGGTGGTGCATCATACTTTTGCATTAATGCAACATCAGGTACAACTACCCCTAATTTAGATACAGCAAACTGGGCATTACTTGCATCACAAGGTGCTATCGGACCTCAAGGTCCACAAGGACCAGCTGGCGCACAAGGACCATCTGGTAACCCTATATCTTATCTTGAATATAATTTAAGTGATAAGACAGTTTGGAATAATGGTAAAAACAATCTTGAAACAAATACTTCATTTGGTGATGGAACATTAAGAGCAATTACTACAGGAACAGCAAATACTGGATACGGTTATAGAGCATTGCAAAATGCATCTAGTGGTGCAAACAACACTGCGGTAGGTTATGCGGCATTAGTTACAATTAGTACAGGAAGTGAAAATACTGTTCTAGGAACATCTGCTGGTTTTTTATTATCAACAGGAGCTGGTAATACTTTTATCGGTTTCAATTCTGGTTTAAATTGTACATCTGGGGGTTCAAATACAATGATTGGTTATCAAGCAAATATTACTTCTCCAACTCAACAATTAGGAGTAGCTATTGGTAATAATACTAAAGCGGGTACAGCTTCTACAGTTATAGGTGCAACAGCAACATCAAGTACTTTTACAGGAGGTGTAATTTTAGGTTATGGAGCTACGGCTACAGCAAATAATCAGTTTGTAGTAGGTAGCACTACCTATAATGCAGGAGCAGTAACTACAGAAACTGTATCAAGCACAAAAACATGGACTGTTGTTATCAATGGTACTACTCATAAAATCTTATTAGCATAATGCAAACTAAAGAAGAAGCAATTAATATATTAGAGCAAGCTGTAAATGCCGCAAATTTAAAAGGTGTTTACAGTCTTGCAGATATAGCAGTAATAATTGAAGCTTTAAAGTTTATAAAAGAAAACTAAAATGGATATTCTAAATTTTATTAGTTGGATTAAAGCAGGTAACTATAGAGCCGCTTTACCATTAGACACAACTAACCTACTTGCTGTAGGAGCAAAAGACCCTAACCGCGATGATGCTTATCTTTCACTTGCAGTTAATGCAGCACCTTTACAAACTTTGTATAATACAGCTAATGTAACTCAAGGTACAAGTATTACTACTGCAGTTACTGTAAATGCTTTAAATGGTGTGATTACTACAGTATCATCTACTCTTGCCGCTAATGCTAGAACTTCTTTTACAGTAAACAATCCACTTGTTGCTGCAGGATCAAGAATTCTTGTATCCGTTGAGTATGATGAAGCAGCTACTGGTATTCCAGTTGTTGGTGTATCAGACATTGCAGCAGGATCATTTAAAGTAGTACTTAGTAATGGAGCTGGTGTAGCTGCATTAAACAATGTGGTTAAAGTACACTACTTAATAATTGCATAAGTTATTAATTATACTGGGGTAGTGATACCCCAGTTATTAAACATTAAATCATGTCAATAGGAAATTTAAAGACATACGGAAATAAAGGAAATAATTTTCCATTTCAGTTAGCTGTACTTAAGGGATTGGCAATGAGCCAATTACAAAATGTAACAGAAACAGTTTTAACTAATGCATCAGCATCTGGACTTGAAGCTGACATTAATGCAATATTTGCATCAAATCCAAGTCAGTATTTAATATCTAAATCTGTTATCTATGATTCAGCAACTCCAGAATTTGTTGCTTATCTTAGTATTGCAGAATTGTAATATAAAACTATGATCCCTAAAAGATCCCCATTATTAGATAATTTATTTACTAATGATGATAACTGTACAGATGGACTAATAACTCCACCAGCTTGTCCTACACCAGAACCGTGTGAGGATGCAGAAAAGTGTGCGGAATCATTTGATGCAGATTGTATTGTATATACAGGAGATCCTATTACATGTCAAAGCACTACAATAATTGCACAAGATACAACTGTAACCCAAGCGCTTACTAATATCGTAGACTGGATTTGTTCAGGTGAAGCAGTAGGAAGTCAAGGTATTCAGGGTGTTCAGGGTGTTCAAGGCTCACTTGGTATTCAAGGTGTTCAGGGAATAATTGGTGCACAAGGACAAATTGGTGTTACGGGATCTCAAGGAGCAATTGGATCAACAGGTGCTCAAGGAACAATGGGTCCTCAAGGTACTACAGGAGCAGATGGAATTCAAGGAGCAACAGGATCTACTGGAGCACAAGGTTCTGTAGGTGCGCAAGGAATTAAAGGTGATACAGGTTCACAAGGTGCAATAGGAAGTCAGGGTGTACAAGGCACAACTGGACCACAAGGATCAACAGGAAATACAGGCTCTCAAGGAACAACAGGTTTACAAGGAGTCCAAGGCATTCAAGGTACAAACGGTCTTACTGGAGCACAGGGTACCCAAGGTATACAAGGCCTACAAGGATTAACAGGTATACAAGGTAATACTGGTATACAAGGTTCAACTGGTGCACAAGGAACAACTGGATCACAAGGGATTCAGGGTACTCAGGGTTTGCTTGGAGCACAAGGAGCTGTGGGTAATACTGGAAGTCAAGGATCCACAGGTTCAACTGGAGCACAAGGTGCGATTGGTACACAAGGTTCTACAGGCATAACTGGAGCGCAAGGTGCTCAAGGAACTCAGGGTATTCAGGGAAATCAAGGAACTATTGGTTCACAAGGCACCACTGGGGCTCAAGGCACTACGGGTAATACTGGTGCGCAAGGAGCAACAGGATTGCAAGGTATACAAGGTACAATTGGTAATACAGGATCACAGGGATCTACAGGTAGTACTGGATCACAAGGTACTACAGGATTACAAGGATTCACTGGTGCTACGGGTTCTCAAGGAACAACTGGGATTCAGGGCATACAGGGATTGCAAGGTATTCAAGGTCTTCAAGGAATAACTGGTCAGCAAGGTGCTGTTGGAGCGCAAGGAAGTATTGGCTCTCAAGGTACGCAAGGAATTCAAGGCTTACAAGGTCAGACAGGTTTAACAGGATCTCAAGGGACAACTGGGAGTACAGGATCCCAAGGCACAACGGGTATTCAAGGTATAACCGGAGATACAGGAAGTCAAGGTACTACAGGAAGTACTGGAACACAAGGTGCTACTGGTATACAAGGTAGTACTGGAACAACAGGAAGTCAAGGTGCCATTGGATCTCAAGGAATTCAAGGTATACAAGGATTAACTGGAGTACAAGGAAGTGTAGGAAGTCAAGGTGTTCAAGGCATTCAAGGACTACAAGGGGTACAAGGAATTGCCGGAACAGGTGGTGTGGTAGCATATTATGGTTCATGGTATTCTACAGTAGACCAAACTGCTGCAGTAATTAATACCGAATACATAATTAGTGTTAATAATACAAGTTATGCTAATGGCGTTAGTATAGTAGGTGGTACACAAATTACATATGCTACAGCAGGAACTTACTGTTTAAACTTTTCTGTGCAATGGTTTTATTCAGGTGGTGGTGGTTCAGGAGATGAGATTGATATTTGGTTAAAAAAGAATGGAACAGCTTTAGCAGATTCAAACACTAAATATATTGTACCTTCTAATCTTCCATATAATGTAACTTCATTAGATTTTATATTTGATGCAAGTTCTGGAGATTACTATGAAATAGCATGGGCTACAAAAAATACAAATATTTATGCGGAATATGCATCAGCAAGTGCACCGCATCCAGCTATTCCTTCTGTAATTATTAATACATTTCAAGTAACTTATACTCAATTAGGTCCTCAAGGTCCTACTGGTTTACAAGGAACTCAGGGAATACAAGGCCTAACTGGTATCCAAGGAAGTCAAGGTATACAAGGGAGACAAGGAACAACTGGAAATCAAGGCACCACAGGTATTCAAGGTAGTATAGGTACAACTGGTGCTCAGGGTACAACTGGATCTACTGGATCCCAGGGAGCAATTGGCACACAGGGAGCAACTGGAACAACTGGTTCACAAGGATCTACTGGAACAACTGGTACCCAAGGAGCTGTAGGTTCTCAGGGTAGCACAGGAGTAACAGGATCTCAAGGTGCAACTGGAACCAATGGTTCTCAAGGCATACAAGGAATTCAAGGAATTCAAGGATTGATTGGTTTAACAGGAGCACAAGGAGCTACTGGTTCGCAGGGTTCTATTGGTACTACAGGTGCTCAAGGATCTACCGGTGCTCAAGGAACTACTGGTACAACAGGTAGTCAAGGCTCTACTGGATCTACTGGTAGTCAAGGTACAACCGGAAGTCAAGGTTCAGCTGGTTTAAATGGATCTCAGGGAGTTCAAGGAACTCAGGGGACTCAAGGTATTACTGGTAACACAGGAGCTACTGGAAGTCAAGGAACACAGGGAATTCAAGGTATCCAAGGTTTAATAGGTAACACTGGATCTCAAGGAGCAACGGGAACAACCGGATCTCAGGGTAGTACTGGTTCTACAGGAGCACAGGGAACAACTGGTAGTCAGGGTGCAATTGGTGCAACTGGTAGTCAAGGTTCAACTGGTACTACTGGTGCAACTGGTTCTCAAGGTACGACAGGTTCACAAGGAAGTATTGGTAGTCAAGGTGCTACTGGAACAACTGGTTCAACGGGTTCACAAGGGACTACAGGTAGTCAAGGGATAACTGGTGCGCAAGGAAGTACTGGATCTACGGGTTCTACCGGATCTCAAGGTACTCAAGGGATTCAGGGAATAACTGGATTACAAGGAACTACAGGCGCAACTGGGTCACAAGGAGCAATTGGTAGTACTGGTTCTCAAGGTGCTGTTGGTACTCAAGGGGCAACAGGTACAACTGGAAGCCAGGGTTCTACGGGAGCAACTGGATCACAGGGGGCTGTTGGATCTCAAGGAACTACTGGAGCTACTGGTTCGCAAGGTGCGGTAGGTAGTACTGGTGCCCAAGGAACTACAGGAAGTCAGGGTTCTATTGGTGCTACAGGAAGTCAGGGAAGTACTGGACTACAAGGTATTCAAGGATTAACAGGTATACAAGGTTCTATTGGATCTCAAGGTTCTACAGGATCTACTGGAGGAACAGGATCTCAAGGTACACAAGGTATTCAAGGTATTACAGGTTCAACTGGTAGTACGGGAGCTCAAGGTATTCAGGGATTAACAGGAATTCAAGGTACACAAGGTGCTATTGGTATTGGTACTCAAGGAATCCAAGGTATTCAAGGTTTATTAGGACCTCAGGGTGTTCAAGGAGCAATTGGTTTTAATGGAGCACAAGGTATACAAGGAATCCAAGGTTCATTAGGTATTCAAGGTAGCAATGGTACACAGGGTTTACAAGGTATACAGGGCACACAAGGAATACAGGGCTTGCAAGGAATCCAAGGTTTAAATGGGGGTATGCTTACGCCTGGAACTTATGTTGGTAAAGCTATTAAGAATGGATCAGTTCAAACTATTCCAAATGGTACTGATACTGTAGTAACTTTAGTAGATGATTTTGATCCTAATAACTGGTTTGCATCTAATCAATTTAAACCTACAATTGCAGGATATTACTTAGTTAATGCTCAAGTATGGTGGGATCCAGGAGTAACAAGTACTAACCAGACTAATATTCAGTTAAGAAAAAACGGTAGTACACAAATTGCTATTGCACAAAATCCTATTGAAACTAGCACAACTGGGTATTTTCAAACTATTAATACCATTATATATTTTAATGGTACTACTGATTATATTGAAATAACAGCATATACCGGTAATACAACTTCTCAAAATATTAATGGATCAGGAGCAGGTACTTGGTTAGATGCTGCATTATATGCATACGGAGCTCAAGGCACACAAGGCATACAAGGTTTACAAGGATCACAGGGTACTCAGGGTATCCAAGGAATACAAGGAATTAGTGTACAAGGAATTCAAGGTCCTCAGGGAGCACAAGGAACGCAAGGAACTCAAGGGATTCAAGGTTTACAGGGAATCCAGGGAGTACAGGGAGTACAGGGAACTCAGGGCAGCCAAGGAGTTCAAGGACCACAAGGTACGCAGGGAATACAAGGGACACAGGGAATTCAGGGTGTTCAAGGTAGCCAAGGAATACAGGGTACACAAGGAGTGCAAGGACTACAAGGAATACAGGGTGCTCAGGGAAGTCAAGGGACTCAAGGTATCCAGGGTACCCAAGGTGTTACGGGTGCTGTTGGTTTTACAATCAATCCAACTGATAAATACATTCCCTTTAGATTTGATGCTACTTCTTTTAAAGATTCAGCTTTACTTTTTGATAATGGAGGTGCTGCAGAAGTACTTAAGACACAACAACTTTCAACTTCAATTTTTAGTGGAATTGAAATAGATTGGGGAAATGGTATTTTTCAACTTACTGATAATATAACTTATACTTCAGTTGATTGGCAAAATAGACAACTTATAACACAAGGTGGAGTTACTGTTGATGGTAATTTTGATTGGTCAGCAAACAATAATACAAACAATAATATTGCTAAATCAACAAGTACTGATTTATACCAAAATGATTTTAGAATTAGAAATAATGCAAGACAAACAATACTTGATACTGTACGTACTAATCCTAGTTATTCTTGGTGGTCAGGTCATACTATGACATATGAAGCTCATGGAGTAGATGTTGGAAGAATTGCTGCATTAGATGCCGGCACCTGGACTGAGGTAAATTGGGGTACTGTCCGCGCTTCTAAATTATTAGGTGTTGCAGTTACAGCTGATGAAATGTTATTAGATGGACATTGTATATTAACAAATGATCCTACAACATATACTGAGGCTGTAGAATGTACTACTATGAGCTCATCTGAATTAGGATCTCCAATTTATGGTGCACAAGGTACAACAGGTGTAACAAGTGTTACTGCTCCTAATGCTACAGGACAATATGTAAGAATTTTAGGTCATTGTTATGCTATTGATGGTACTGAAGAATTATTTTTGTTTTTCTTTAGACCAGATAATACATGGGTAGAAATATAGATTATGAAAGTTAATAGTTTTAATCTTTCTTCAATTCAAGGTGTCACTGGTATTCAAGGACTACAAGGTACTCAAGGACTTTCAGGAGTAGGAACTACAGGTATTGTTGGACCTCAAGGAACAACGGGTTCTACAGGAGTTCAAGGTGTAACAGGAACTGGAATAAGTGGAGTACATTCTTTCTATGACGTATCAACAGCAAGTTCTATTTGGTTAACCATAGGTATTACAGGACAAACTAATTCAAATGCTCCTCTTGTGGCAAATAGACTATATGTCACACCTTTTATGCCTGCAGAAGATTTAACATATTCAGGTTTATTTCTTTATGCAAATAGCACCACAGCTACTACTGCAAGAATTGTTGTTTATTCAGATTTAAATGGAAAACCAAATACTAAGTTATATGAATCAACAGATTTAAGTTTTAGTACAACAGGTCAAAAACTAGCATCGGTATCTGGTACATTTTTAGGAGGTGTTGTATATTGGTTAGGTGTTTATGCAAATGGAGCAACAAATCTTGTACATCTTAATGCAGCTTCTGTAGTACCAATAAAAATTGACACAACAGTTTCACCACCAGTACTTGTAACTTATTATTACATAACTGCAACATATGGTTCTGCTCCATCTACATTTGGAACACCCATAATTAGTTCAACAGCACCACCTATGATAGGACTAGCAAGAGGATAGTATGAAAATAAATGGTAAAAATATAATTACAGCTCAAGGTGCGCAAGGAGTTACTGGGATACAGGGACCAGTAAATGTTTCTGGTAGTCAAGGTACGCAAGGTACGCAAGGACCTATTGGAATTTCCGGATCTGCTGGTGCCCAAGGAATTACAGCAATAAGAGGTTTACAAAATGTATTTAATTTTAGCAGTGGAGATGTTATTACAACTGCTATAACTGCAGCAGCACTTACTACTACAATAATTACTGCTAATAGAATTAATTTAATTCCATTTACTCCAGCTAAAGATTTAAAATATTCTTCTTTTCAAATATATGTAACTTCAGGAATAACTTCATTAACTAGAATATTAATTTATTCAAATGGTGCTAATGTTCCAGATACTAAACTTTATGAAAGTACTGATTTAGATTGCTCAACTATAGGTTATAAAGTAGTTTCTACTTCTGGTACTTTTAATGCTGGAGTAACGTATTGGATTGGTTGGTATAGCAACGGTAGCCCTACACTCAGTACTATAAATCTTACTCAAACTCTTAGTATATATAGTTCTCCTGCTTCTTATGTAATGTATACTGGTTATTATAGATCTGTATCATACGGTTTAGCACCTACTACTTTCACAAGTCCAACTACAGGAACTATATCCCCAATATTAATAGGTATAACAGCAGCATAAGATGACTAATATAAATACTGTAAATATATTAGGGACACAGGGTGTTCAAGGAGTACAGGGATTACAAGGTACTTCTGCACAAGGTATACAGGGAATACAAGGTATTCAGGGAACAGTAGGTACTAACGGATCACAAGGAATACAAGGCATCTCAGGTATTCAAGGACCATCTATATCTATTATTAGAACTGGAGGATTTCTTATGAGTCATTCCATTAATTATGGAGCAGGTGTTTCAGGTGCATTAATAGCTAATAGATTGTATTTGATACCTTTTCGTCCTGCAGTAAATATACCATATACAGCTTTAGGAATCAATGTGCTTACTTTAATTGCTGGATCATTAGCAAGAGTATTAATATATTCAGATAGTAATGCGTCACCTTCTACAAAACTGTATGAGTCAACAGATTTAAATTGCGCTACTGCAGGTGTTAAATCTGTAACTGTATCTGGTACATTTTTAGCTGGTACAACATATTGGTTAGGTCTTTATTCAAATTTAAATCCTTCAGTAAGTTTTTTAAATGTTATAGCAATACCTACAGTTAGATTAACTACAACAACACCGTTAACATATGTATTTACAACAACAACCTTTGGTTCTGCACCTAGTACAATTACATCAACATCTCCTGGAACAGGTAGTACCCCATATATAGGAATAACAACATAATTATTATGGCACAGATAAGACAAGAAATTTATGATGATAACGGACTAGTAGAAGTCCGTTTTATTGAAGTAGAAGGACCAACTCCTGAAGAACTTATTGCTCAAAAAGAAGCAGAGCTTCTTGCAATGTATCAAGAATTAAAAGCATTAAAAGGAGAATAATTGTATATTTGTTGTAAAACCAACAACAAATGGATAACAATCTCTGTAAAAGAGCCTTAGAAAATGGGGGTTCTGTTAACTATCTTATTATCCCATCATCTACTACTGAAGGATTAGGACTTACTAATCCCTCATTATTATATGAAGAGGGTAAATTCTTATTGAACCTAAGACATGTTCAGTATACACTATACCATAGTGAAGGATCTCAACAATTTCAATCTCTATGGGGACCATTATCATATCTTAATCCGGAAGATGATGTTACTCTTAGAACAACAAACTATATCTGTGAATTAGATACCAATACTTTAGCAATTGAAAAAACTCAAAAGGTTGATACATCCAAATTAGATATTGAACCTGTGTGGGAGTTTATTGGATTGGAAGATGCTAGAATGGTATATTGGGATGACAATCTTTACCTTACTGGTGTAAGAAGAGATACTAAAACTGATGGTGAAGGTAGAATGGAATTATCCGCAATTGGTTATGGTGCAAAAGAAACAAGTAGATCTAGAATAGAACCACCAACACATTCGTACTGTGAAAAAAACTGGATGCCTATTCTTGATATGCCATACCACTATGTGAAATGGACTAATCCTACAGAAGTTGTAAAAGTTGATCCCAAAATGGGGACATCAGAAACTATGTGGATAGTAGAGCAAGATGTTAATTTTCCAAGAGATATAAGAGGAGGATCACAAGTTATTACTGTAGGTGACTATAGAATAGCTCTTACACATGAAGTAGATTTATGGAAGAATGAGCAAGGAAAAAAAGATGCACAATATTATCATAGATTTATTGTCTGGGATAAAAGCTGGAACATAGTTGCATACTCTGAGGAGTTTAAGTTTATGACTGCATATATTGAGTTCTCCTGCGGTTTAGCCTTTGATGGTAATGACTTTATCATTCCATTTGGTTTCCAAGACTCTACGGCCTTTATTTTAAGATTACCATTACATACATTTGAAACAATGGTAGACTTAAATCTTGAGTTAAATACTACATATGTTACAAAAGGAACAACCCCAAGTAAAATAGAAAAGTTTATAAAAGATCCTTTTAATGGTGCAATTAACTTTGAACTTGGAGAATTTTACTTTTCACAAGGTCATACAGCATCTGCATTATCCTTTTATTTAAGAGCTGCTGAGTATGGTAAATATGAACCTGCAATATATGAGTCATTACTTATGGTTGCAAAATGTTTAGCTGTACAAGGAAGAAGAGGTACAACTGAAAAAGGTCTATGGTTAAATGCAGTATCATTTGCACCAGAAAGACCCGAAGCATACTTATTCTTAAGTGAGTGGGCAGAAGGAAGACAGCAATATCATGAAGCATATTCTTATGCTATAATGGGTATTGCTAATGCTCATAACGCTCAGAATTGTACAAAACATATAGGGTATGAAGATGCTTATCAATTATACTTTCAAAAAGCAGTTTGTGCTTGGTGGATTGGTAGATCACAAGAAGCAAGAGATGAGTTTATTAAGTTAGTTAATAAGGGTCAAGATTTAAGTGAAAAGTACAAAAAACTTGTTCAATCTAACATAACTTCATTAGGTTCAGGACCAGATCCATTCTTAAGATATCATAAAGGTTTTTATGATGAATTAAGACATAAGTTTCCAGGAGCAGAAACTATTGAGAAAAACTTTTCTCAAACATACCAGGATATGTTTACCTTATCTATGCTTAATGGTAAAAGAAACGGAACATATTTTGAAATTGGTGCAGCAGATCCATTCCACGGAAGTAATACAGCTCTCTTAGAACAATTTGGATGGACAGGTACTTCATTAGAAATCTTAGAACATGAGGTTGAAAAATTTAAGAAACATAGAAAAAATAAGATTATTCTATGTGATGCTACAAAATTTGATTACTCTATACTTAAAGGTCATATTGACTACTTACAAGTTGACTGTGAACCACCATCAACTACATATGAAATAATGACAATGATTCCTTGGGATCAATGTACTTTTGGAGTAATCACATATGAACATGATCACTATACAGATGTGTCTGGATCTTATAGAGAGAAGTCTAGAAACTTTTTATTAAGTAGAGGATACTTACTTGTAGCAAGTAATATTGCACCAAATGAAACTAGTTGTTATGAGGATTGGTATGTACATCCTAAACATGTTGATAAAGACATCATTAACAAAATGTTGGCAGCAGATGATACAATCAAAAATGCAGAAAAATATATGCTAGGAAAGTTGTAAATTTTTTTGTATATTATATGTATGAAATATATACATATATCACGTATTAATCTTTCAACCATATTACAGGTATGTCTTATAGTGATGTGCCTGTTTTTGCTTTTAAGAAAGCCTACACAGGTTTATCCAGTTAGTAAGCAAAAAGTAATTGAAAAAAGAATTGAAGGTAAAGAGACTGTAATTAAGGAACAGGGGAAAGTAATTGATAATAGTAAGTCAATTATTGCTGAACTTAATAACGGTCTTTTTGATTTACAGGCACAACTTGATGGAGTCAAGAGTGCTAGAGATACTTTTAATATTGTCCAGATTCAGGACACAATGATCCACGTACTATATAAAAGAGATAAAGAAAAGGATGCTATTATAGCAGCTCAGGATACTATTATCCAGGCTCAGAGATATATTATCAATTCCAAAGATACTATTATAGCAACTAAAGACTTTGATTTAAAAAGGATAAAGAGACAGAGAAATATTTCAATTCTCTTAAATGGATTATTAACTACAGGATTAATTATAAAATAATGGACAATTCTACACTAACTATAGTACTATTTATATGTGCTGCCCTTTTGGGAATATTTGGTTTCTTTTTAAAGACGGCCTATAATGATGCAAGAAGAGACATAGATCTTTTATTTGAAAATGATCACAAAAGATCTGAAGAACTTGGAAAACTTAAAGGAAAGATAGAGTTAGTGGAACAAGAAGCAAGATTAAAATATCAGGCAATTCAAGAACAAACTCAGTTAGAAATTAAAAACCTAGCTAAGAATGTAGGAGACTTAACTGATACAGTAAGACAACTAGTAACAAATAAGTAATGGATACAACAGCAGTAGAAACAACGGCACCAGATTTTGGTGTATTTGGACAACTAGCAGACTATGGTCCGCTAGGTTTAGCAGTTTTAGCTCTTGGCTATGTAGCTTGGATATTCATCAAAAGACATCTTGATGAATCTGCAAGACTTAAAGAAGAGCTTAAAGAAAAGAAAACAACAACCAGAAGAAAAACTAAGAAGTAATGTCATTCGGTCCTTTTGAAGTATTAACACAATATGGTGTACTAGGCTTTGCAGTATTAGCTTTAGGTTATATTTCATGGATGTTTCTTAACAAACTTATTAAGAGTGAGGAAGATTATAGACAGAGGGTTGAGGAATTAGAAGGGGAATATAGAGAAGATCTGGAAAAGAAACTAGATGAAAGCACTGAAAGCTCAAAGAGTCTTAAAGAAACTGTATTGATGCTATTTGGTAAAAAATGAAAAAGAAGTTACTTATAGTTGGTATACTATTTATTACACTAGTAGTAATACAGATATTTTCTAGTGGTACAGAACACGTAGTTGTTGTGCAAGATAATATCCAACTTACTGGAGAAAATAAACAACTTACTAGTGCAAATAAAAAGTTGACAAGTAGTGTTAAACAACTAAAAGCTGAGAACCAAGAGTTGGTAGAAGATAAAGCCAATCTTGAGAATATGGTATCAGAAGTTATAGGAGATTTAGATAGTACAAAGTCTGTAGTTAAAGACATAAAAAAAGAACTAGCAAATGAAAAAGATATTAATGTTAAGCAGTCTACTGGTGACCAGTTTGATTTTCAGCCAATCAAGCTACCCGCTGAAGACGGTAATCAAAGGTGACTCAGTTGTTATCTTGACTGTTAAACAGGCAGATGACATTAATAATATTTTTGAAAGACAGAAAGCAATTATTGCTGGATTTAAAAAAGATATAGTTACTAGAGATAGTATTATTGCAGTATTAGATACTATAATTCTTGAAAAAGAAAAAGTAATAATTGAACATGTAGTAGACTATGAGATAGCAAAAAGGCTAGATATACTAGAAGCTTGGCTATTAGATGCATCAATTAGTAATGTTTGGATATATTACTCTTGGGATGACAGTACAATATATGCAGTTGACTTGCACCAGTACTATGTCCAAAAAGATAATATGAGTGGAGATCTATATTTTTATAAATGTCCAACTCCATTTGATCCTTATGAAAAAAAGGAAAACCCTCTTAAAGGATGGGAGAGAGCAATTATTAAACCGGAGAGACCTAAAGTAACTAAGGTCCCTATTAAATTATAAGTATGAAAAAGTTTTTTAGAGAGTTGATTTCAGATGACAATCAAATTAATGAGCAAGCATTTGTTGGGGTAGTATCATTTTTTGCAATGGTGTTTGTACTATTTGTAGATGTAATAACAGGAGTAGTAGGTAATGAACTTATTATAAAAGAATTTATTTTTGATGGTTTCATGTTACTTACATTAGGTGCGTTTGGTATTACAACTGCTGGAAGAATAATGAAACTTAAAAAGAAAAAAGAAGAGGAAAATGAAAATAACTAAAACAGGTACTGCAGGTATTGAAATGATTAAAACTTTTGAAGGGTTTAGATCTGCTCCATATAAATGTCCAGCAGGTATACCTACAATTGGATATGGAGCAACATTTTATCCTGATGGTAAAAAAGTAACTATGGCTGATAAAGCTATTACTGAAGCTGAAGGAACAGTATTATTACAAAGTATGTTGGTGAGCTTTGAGAAATATGTAGATAGTTACTGTAGAGATGACATTAATCAAAATCAATTTGATGCATTAGTATCTTTTGCATATAACTTAGGACCAGCAAATTTAAAGTCATCTACTTTATTAAAGAAAGTAAATGCAAACCCACAAGATGAAACTATTACTGCTGAGTTTATGAAATGGGTAAAGGCCGGAGGTAAAACATTAAAAGGTCTAGTAAGAAGAAGAGAAGCAGAAGCAAACCTATATTTTAAAAAATAAATTATGCAATTAAGTAAACATTTAGCACTAGCGGAAGTAATGAGATCAGAGACCGCTAAAAGAAAAGGAATCAGCAACATGCCAACACCTGAGCATATTGAGAACTTTAAGAAGTTAGCTGAGAATGTATTTGAACCAATTAGAGAACACTTTGGAGTTCCTGTACACTTAAGTTCTGGATACCGTTCTGCTGCTTTGAATAAGGCTGTAGGTGGAGCATCTTCATCACAACATTGTAAAGGAGAAGCAATTGATATTGACATGGATGGTACAACAGTAACTAACAAACAAATCTTTGATTTTGTTAAAGCTAATGTAAACTTTGATCAACTTATCTGGGAGTTTGGAACAGATGCTAATCCTGATTGGGTACACGTATCTTATAACTCAGATGGTGCACAAAGAAAACAAATTCTTAAAGCAGTAAAAGCTGGAGGAGCTACCAAATATTTACCACTTAAATAATAGCTTATGAAGTTTAGAAATGGATGGGATAGTTATACTAAGCAATGGGATAAATTTGCTCTTAAAATAAGAGTATCATTTATTGATATACTATCTATTGAAATTGATATATCTAGAAGTTTTTATTTACTTACAGTATTAAACTTCACTATTAAAAATAGATAATAAATCAACTTATAGAGATCCAGGTACTTATAGTGCCTGGATTTTTTATTTAAACTATATACATTTAAACTTATTTTGTATATTTGTTGTAAACCAATAAATTAATAGTTATGGAAAATCAACAAGAAAAAGAGTTTACAGCTGAAGAATTAGCTGCTCAAAAAGAACAAATGCTTCAATTTTATACTGAATCATTGCCTTATCTAGAAGCACAACTTAAATATGAAGATACACTTCTTAGAATTGATGAGGCTAGATTTAAAAGAACCAATATTCAGATGCAGTATGCAATGATGGCTCAAGCACAACAAGAAGTAGAACAAGAAGAAGGTGAAGAAGAGACACAAGAAACACCTAAAAAAAGACAACTTAGAAAAGATTAACCATGGCACTTGTCAACCAAGTACAAAAAAGAATTAGGATGTCTAAAGATGACATCATTAAGTATCAGATCTTAACTCACTGTTA
>Ga0181344_1000447_pt1 | contig 16483 bp, 20 predicted proteins | sample Su13VDMLBDD_FD_130098 | JGI IMG/M metagenome (GOLD analysis project Ga0181344, IMG submission 130098) | Freshwater viral communities from Lake Michigan, USA - Su13.VD.MLB.D.D | ecosystem: Environmental > Aquatic > Freshwater > Lake | place: USA: Michigan | collected 2013-07-15
GGAAATGCCTCACAAGGTCACCGATCCCAATTGGACGGTTAGCAAGTTTGCTAATGATCTTGTGAACGTCAAAAACGCCATCAATTACAGCGATGAGCAAATGAAGGCCCTATTTAATTGGGTTGCTAATAGTGAGTTTTGGAGGCCTTTAGCCTGCTCACCTATGGGGCTACTTCGTAAAAAGGATAACGATGTCCGCAAAGTGGACACGATCATCGCGCAAATGAAAAACCCATTTGACCGTAAGCGCGACATTAAACAGGAGCAAAATGCCGACCCTACTCGTCCTCGTGGTGAGGGCCTGATGAGCCGGCAAGAGTTAGAACAACTATTTGGGAGAAAATGGAATGAGTAACGAGGAGTTAGCGATTTATCTGAAGAGGTTGGCCATCGCCATCCCCAAGGGCGCGCCTAAAGATCTTGAGGGTTTGGCCTTTGCTTGGGCTGGGCGGTTTGCCGATGTAACGCCTGAAATGATGGAGGTTCTTTTAGAGCAAGCCATGGAGACCTTCGATAGTTACCCGAGCCTAAAACAGATCAAAGACATGCTGCTTGGTAGCCCTGAGGACAATGCGAGAGAGGTGGGCCAATTAATTTGGGCGGCTCTTTATAAGTACAAATCGCAAATGTCTTATTGGGACAGAATTGCTGCAGACATTGGGCCCCTTGGTGTTGAGGTAGTCGAGGCTATGGGTGGGTGGATGTTGCTTTGCGACACGCTTACCGACGACGACAGATCTAGTTTTATTGCGCAGACACGCGACCTAGCTCAGTCGCTACAAAAGAAACCCATCATTAAGCGGAATCTCGAATTGCCTAGCAAGGATAGTGTCGTGAGAAGGGAGATTGAGAAGCTTGCGGACCAGCTTAGTCTCGTACCAGCCCGGCCGCTCAAAGCTGACCAACACGAGGACTAAGCAAATCGCAAAATTGATATGCGATTTCTAGTTAACCCATGTCTGGCTAGCGGCCAATAGAAAAATGGATTTACGGCTCAATTAAGGGCCTTAAAGAAGGAGTGTTGAAATGACCGAAGAAAAGTACACGAGGAGATTGGGAGTGGAATTGTCAGCAAATAAAAGTGATGCGATTGATCGGAGCAATGCTTTGCACAAAAAGTATGTAAATGCATCTTTAGATTATGTCACTGATTATTTAAGGGAATTTCCGCTAGAGAAGGTGTGTATTTACGATCCAATTATTGCTGAGTGGTGCAAAGAGATTGGTTTATGCGTAGAAAAACATGGTGATAAAGGACCATGGGAAGTCTACGCAAGTGCCATCAAACTCAAAAACTGACCTATCCCCCTTAAGGGCGGCCCTTCAGAGTGCCAGGGACGGCACTCCCTTTACTCCCCCACCAAAGCGCACTCGTCCCGAAGAAGAAGGCCACGTTCACTTTGTAAGAGAATTGCGTGAAGCGATTGAGGATCAGCGAAAAATTGTGGCTTACCTCGAAGGAAAAATGATTCAAGACAAGTGCAGTTATTCTCTAAAACATGACCTTGAATCCATGCGTCTTAAGACTCTCGAAGAGATTATGGCGCAAGCCAAGATATCCTTTGGGAGTTAGGTGCTTATGGGTGTTTACGTTGGGATTGATCCGGGTAAAAAGGGAGCCTTTGTTGCCGTTAACAGTAACGAGCAAATCATCGCTGTTGAAAAGAATGTGACCGGTGATGACTTATTCACATTCCTTTCAATTCTCAGTCCCCGTCATGTGTTCCTAGAGAAAGCCCAGTCCATGCCTCGCCAAGGCATCGCCAGCGCATTCAACTACGGCCAGGGGTACGGGGAACTGATTGGAGTATTAACCGCCCGCGCCGTCCCGTATACTCTCGTTAGACCTTCATACTGGACTAAAGCACTCCATGTCGGGACAGCCGATGGGGAACCTAAAGAGAGAAGTGCCGAAGCATTCAGGCGGCTTTATCCGCGTGAGCCCTCAGCACTGACTCCGCGGGGAAAACTGCATGATGGGGTAGTAGATGCAACGCTTATCGCTGTTTATGGCATACGTCACATCATTACTAAGTTTCGTGGTGAAACCGATTAAACAGTATTTTTGCTCGCACTACTGGAAGCCAGTCATCGGCTTTCCCATCCAGCTGGGCAATGACCTAGCTGTATGTGAGTGTATTCATTGCAAGATTAGAAGGGTGATTCAATGAAGGTCTTAGTGATGTACGACTACACTCGCGGCTACGGCAAGAATCTCGTAAGTGAATCAGATGGCAAGATGATCGAGTGCGAAAGCCCCAAAGAGATTCTACTTCTATTCATGAGGGCTATGGTCAAAGAACGCTGCGACAATGTCACAGTGACCGGCTACCTCACCGAATGCGGGAGGCCAACGTGGTGACTGAGAAGGACTTTGCACGGTTTGGCGAATACCTAATGGTGCTACTTGCTGCTACTGCCGAAGTGCTGCAGGAACGGGAGGCCGAGCTCCAGCGTAAGTACCCCAATTATGAGACCAGCAATGATCATAAAAGTGACGAAAGATACCACGAATACGTAATGAGTATAGGTACTTACGAATTAATGTCGCGCATCGTCGAGGTGTATAATACACTTGGCGAACCGGCTGAGTTGAAATTGCCGTTATCGTCAATGAACTGACGTATTGAAATTAGAGTTACTATTGGGCAGGCCAGCGATCAAAATAGATGAGGATCAGTTGCGCAGCATCATGCGCATGAAACCTACCCTCAAAGACGTAGCCAATTTCTTCCAATGCTCTGAAGACACAATCGAGAACCACATCAAAGCCAAGTGGGGCAAGCGTTTCTCGGAGTTCAGGGACGAAAATATGGTCTTTACCCGATTTAATCTGATTCGCACTGCGATTCAGAAAGCGGAGAAAGGCGATAACGTCATGCTTATCTTTTGCCTAAAGAATCTCTGTGGTTGGCGAGATAAGCTGCCCGAAGAAGAACAGCAGCAGGATCCCTATGCGAAGATGAGCACTCAAGAGCTCATTGTGCTAGTGAAGGAAAAGCTGCAAATAGAGGGGCCTAGGTAATGGAAGATATTATCTTGCGCGATGGCCTCCCAAGTGACCGCAATTTCATCTATAAGACCATCCTTCAGCATTACCGCCATGCCTCGCCACACACTAAAGATATTCCCGACAATGTCTTTTACGACTGTCACCACTTACTGATCAGCAAAGTCATGCGGCAGCCCGGCAACATCGTCCGCGTAGCAGCACTCAAGGATGACCCCGAAGTGCTCTTTGGCTTCCTCTGGGGCAATGTCGATCCCGAAACTATTCATTATGTGTATGTGAAGAAGGCTTTCCGAAGGATGGGAATAGCGAAGTATCTCTATAAAAGCCTCTTTGATATGGCCGATGATGTCTACATCACTCACTGGACTAAAGAAGTAAATCAACTTTACGATAAACATGAGGGGTTAGTGTTCAACCCTTACTTGCTCCACGGTGACATATGGAAGTTAATGCAACAAGGCGGCGCGGCCGCCCCCCAAGATCACAACTAGGCCAAAGCCCCGTTGAGACTGAGCACTTACCGGAAAGCCCACCATTGATGACGATTATCAATCAACGTGTTAAGCGAGTGTACTTCCATAACGGTGCCTACCTCGGCAATTTCGTTAAGCTAAGTCTCGACGCTGAGACTAATAACGTTGATCTAAGCCTCCACAGTCTTGGTGTAGCCATCCACTTTAAAGACACTGACCGTTTCTTCATTGCACCGATTGGGATGATCACAGGGATTGAGCTATATCCCCCCACCGTCCTATGAACGAATCGGAACTAGCAGCTGCACTAGCTGCACTTGCTAAGCGTCCGCCCCCGTTCCTTATCGAGAAGTTTTGCTTCCCAGAACAGATAGCCTTTATCCGCGATCCGGCTACATACAAAACAGCCGTATGCTCGAGGCGCGCAGGTAAGACGATTGCCTGTGCTGCCGACCTTCTCTCAACAGCCATCAGTGGGCCTAAACGGGCTAGCCTCTACATCACTCTTAGCCGCCTAAACGCTAAGCGGATCATTTGGCCTGAAATTCTAGAGATTAACCGGACGCACCAGCTGGGTGGGATACCGAACGAGACTGAGCTAGCTATCCGCTTCCCCAACGGGCATGTCATTTATTTCTCGGGAGCCAAAGACAGGACAGAAGTAGAGAAGTACCGGGGCTTCCCGCTCGTAAAGGTCTACATCGATGAGGCTCAGTCATTCAGGCCCTACATCGAAAGCCTAGTCGACGAGGTACTGTCTAAGTCTTTGTTCGATTACAACGGCACGCTTTGCCTCATCGGCACTCCCGCTCCCATCCCCGTGGGATATTTCCATTCGTGCTCCACTAGCCCTCAGTGGTCACATCACGCTTGGACTATGCTCCAGAATCCTTGGCTTAAGATCAAATCCGGCAAAGAGCCAATGGAGCTCATACTCGCTGACTGTAAAAGGATGGGAGTGCCAGTCAGTGACGCCAAAGTGCAAAGGGAATGTTTTGGCAAGTGGGTGACAGACACCAATAGCCTCGTGTTCCGCTACTCGGCCGAGCTCAATAGCTTTAGTCATGCTCCGCTGCTGCCCGATGCGAGTTATGTCATCGGTGTCGACCTTGGTTACGATGATGCAGACGCAATTGCCGTCATTGGCTGGAACCAGGCTAAACGCTACGCCCACGAGCCAAACCGGGGCAGCGAGAACTACCTCGTTTATGAGGCAACCAAACGTAAGCAAGGGATCAGCGACCTAGCCGAGGAACTAGACCGGCTCATTGCCAAGTATAAACCGGTAGCCGTAGTGCTAGACGCTGGTGGACTAGGTAAGAAGATCGTCGAGGAACTAAAGAAACGCTACGCCCTTCCCGTAAAAGCGGCCGAGAAGTCGCGCAAGTTTGAATATATCGAGCTCCTCAATGACGCTATGCGCACTGGCAAGTTTAAGGCTAAGAGTGACGGCCTTTTTGCTCAAGACACCATGCTCATCGAGTACGACAAGGGTAAGTCATCGGGTGATAAATTCGTTATCTCTGATACATATCACTCTGACATTGCTGACGCTGTGCTCTACGCCTACCGCGAATCACTACACTGGATCACTGAGACAGTAGACCCACCAGGCCCCGTAGCCGGTAGTGCTGAATGGCTTGCTGAGCAGGAAGCAATGATACAGGCTAGGCTGGAGGCTGAATTAAATCAGGACGGTGATGACCCTGCTAGCTGGGAAGTAACGTGGGAAGATTAAATGGCTTGGATTTATTTAGCGGAATTGGAGGAAACACCCTCGGACTTAGAGAGTGGGTTAAAACAATCGCCTACTGTGAGCGTGAGCGATACGCTCAATCTGTCCTGCTTTCACAAATGGCCAATGGAAACATTGAGCAAGCTCCAATTTGGGATGATGTCTCAACCCTTGCTGGATCAATGTTCAATATTCCCATCGACATCATTATCGCAGGATTCCCATGCCAGGATATTAGCGTTGCGGGAAAGGGTGCGGGATTGGCAGGAAAGCGAAGCGGACTTTTTTTCGAGATCATGCGCTTGGCCAAAGAAATCAAGCCCATTTTCTTATTTCTTGAAAACGTCCCAGCAATCAGAACACGCGGATTGGACACAGTTATCTCGGAACTTACCAAAGCAGGGTATGATTGTCGCTGGTGTATGCTATCCGCTGCAGAAGTTGGATCGCCACATAAACGGGAAAGATGGTTTTTATTGGCCAACACCGCAAGCAAAAGATTTCAAAGGATCTTATGGAAGCCCACAATCTTTGCTGGCAGCTGTAGAACGTCATCGCTTGAAGGGCGTGAACAAACAGATACCGTTATCGGATGCGGTAATGTTATCGCAGCACTTACAAAATCAAATTCATGGTCAATTGAACCCAACGTGGGTCGAGTGGTTAATGGGCTTCCCTTTAGAGTGGACAGAATTAAGTGCCTTGGTAATGCCGTGGTACCGAAGCAAGCGCGGGAAGCGTTCAAATATTTGATGGGGATACAATGGAACGAAGCTTAGACGAGTACATGAAAGTGCTCAAACTCGCCCGTAACATGCAGGTGCGAGTTATTAAGTACCATGGCCTGGAAGTGGAATTTCTACCCAAGCTGCCGTTATCACTAGAACTAGAAGGTGATAAGCTGGGATCAGAAAACATGCCTACTGAGGATCAGCTATTATATTGGTCTACAGGTAATGAGCCCGATATCGTCGCCACACTACCCGAGGAGTAAAGCAATATGGCTATAGACTACCGAAGCTTTAACAATGAAAATCAAGTGGTTACGCCGGTAGATGCTAGCCGTAAGTGGTGGTTAATGGACAATTCGACTGAAATGGCTCAGTCAGTCGTCGGCAGTGTTACGAGTCTTGCCAATGCTGATGCCAAAAGGCAAACGCAGTATCAGATATCGGCTAGGCTCTACGGCAACACTAACATCATGGGCATCAATGGCCTTTCCTTCTCTAAGATCCAAAGCACTCAGGCCACACTCAAAGACCGCGTAAGCTACAACGTCATACAATCCTGTATCGATACTTTGATTAGCAAGATCACAAAGAATAAGCCTAAGCCTGCATTTGTTACGAGTGGTGCAACGTGGAAGGTGCAGCGCCAAGCAAAGCAGCTAGATAAGTTTATCGACGGGATATTTTACGAAAACGACATCTATCACCTATCGGCACAGATTGCCCGCGATGCATTCGTCTTTGGCGATGGCATCATCCATGTTTATGAGCACGAGGGACGTTGCAAGTTTGAACGGGTGATCCCCAGCGAAATATATGTCGATCAAATGGAAAGCTTTTACGGCTACCCTCGCCAAATGCACCGCGTTAAGAATGTTGACCGTGGCGTGCTGTTAGCTCTCTACCCTGAACACAAAGAGGAGATACTGCAGGCACAGGCGGCAGTGATTGATACGACTGGTACCTTCCAGAATATTGCCGATCAGGTCTCAGTGCTTGAGAGCTGGCACTTGCCATCGGGCAAAGACGCCAAAGACGGCTTGCACATCATTTGCATTGATCGCGTAGTCCTCTTTAAAGAGAGTTACGAGAAGTCGTTCTTTCCGTTCGCTTTCTTTAAGTGGTCGGATCGCCTTTACGGTTTCTGGGCCCAAGGCCTAGCCGAACAGATTCAGAACCTGCAGCTAGAAATCAATAAACTTCTTTGGGTTATTCAGCGCAGTATGCACATGGCTGGGACATTTAAGGTGTTCCTCGAGCACGGCAGCAAGATCATAAAAGAGCACGTTAGTAACGACATCGGCGTCCTTATCAACTACACCGGTACACCGCCTCAGTACGTTACTCCTCCCATTGTACCGCCCGAAGTATATGCGCATCTTGAGACTTTAAAGCGGCAAGCGTTTGAACAAGCTGGTATAAGTCAGCTTTCCGCTACGTCCCAAAAGCCTGCAGGCCTCAACTCAGGTAAAGCACTCAGAGAATTTAATGACATCGAAACCGAGCGTTTTATGGCTACTGGTCACGCTTATGAGCGCTTCTTCATTGAAGTGGCCAAATTGGCCATCGACTGTGTTAAAGACATTTTTGCGCGGGAAAAGAGCTATCCGGTAATTGCTCCCGGTAAGAAGTTTCTTGAGACACTTGATTGGAAAAACATCAGGCTAGATGACGAGGAATATACCCTCAAGATCTACCCTGTATCCAAACTGCCAACGGATCCTGCTGGGCAGCTGCAAACTATCCAAGAATACATTCAGGCCGGATTCATCAGCCCCCGTGCTGGCCGTAGACTTCTCGACTTCCCAGACCTTGAGAGGGCCGAAGACTTATCGAACGCTCCCGACGAATGGTTGCATAAAGTCATCGAAGCCATGGTCGACGATGGCAAAGTGTACCATCCTGAACCGGATGATGACCTAGGCTTAGCCCGTGAAATGGCACTGCAGTACCTAGCCTTTGCTAAGACGAATGGAGCTCCCGAGGAGAATCTGCAGCTGCTTAGGGACTTTATCAGCGAAGTTGATCAGTTAATGCAAATGGCTGAAGACGCGATAGCTATGCAACAAGCAATGGCTCAGCAACCGGCCATGTTACCGCAAGCTGCACCAATGCCAGCCCCCGTTAGTGAGTTAGTGCCCAATGTACCAGCGGCATGAAAGGAATATTGAATGAGTGAAGTAGTAGCAGCACCAGTAGCAGCAGAAGTACCAGCAGGTGCCCCCATCGAAGGGGAAGCACCAGTGCAGGAAGCGGCAACCGAGCCTAAAGTGGGCGAGGGAGCAAACCGCTTTGCCTTTCTGGCTAAAAAAGAGCAGGCCATTGTCAGGCAGCGCCAAGAATTGAAGGCCCAGATTGAAGCACTGAATGCTCAAAAATCTGAGCTAGATAAGATGCGCGCTGAAATTGACGAGGTTAAGTCTCGTCGTTCCGGCTACAAAACTAATCCCCTCAGTGCCCTAGAAGATGCAGGCCTAAGCTACAAAGAGCTCACCGACTACATCCTTAATAATCAGCAGCTAAGCCCAGAACAGAAGATGAAGGCCCTCGAGGAAAAGTTTGAGAGCAAGATCGAGGCCCTTGAGCGGCAGCGCCATGAGGAACGCGAAGCTGCCCAAAGACGTGAAGAAGAAGAACAGGCAAAGCGCGAGCATCAGGTAATTCAGGAATTCAAAAGCGAAATTGCCAGCTATATCACTACTCACAAAGATACCTATGAACTCACTAACTTGTATGATTCATCCGATTTAGTGTACGATACTGTCGATGCTTACTATGAGAAATCAGGTAAGGTTCTTAGTATTCCGGAAGCATGCGATCTAGTTGAAAAGTATCTCGAATCGCAAGTTGAGAAGTCGCTCCAGACTAAGAAACTATCAGCCAGACTTCCCAAAGCACCAGAGCCTACTGCAGACAGGCCAGCCCCAGAATCCTCCGCGCCGAGACGCAGCCTTAATAATCAAACGTATACTAGTAGCACTCCCAGCGTAGTCAGTCCCAAAGTGGAGAATGACCGCATGGCTAGGGCACTTGCTGCATTAGATCTATAACTAATAATATTCAGGAGTTAAAAAAATGGCTCAGTATTTAAACCTTACATCTATGAACGCGGCTCTAAAAGAGCTCTACGATGGCCAGGTAGTCGAGAACCTCGTCTACGCTGACAATCCTTTCCTTGCCCTCGTCCCTAAAAAGACTGACTTTGGCGGCAAGTACAAGCCAGTGCCGATTATCACTGGTGTTTCCCAAGGCCGCTCGGCCACGTTTGCTGATGCGCAAACCAACCAAACTGCAGTTTCCATTCAGTCATTCTTGCTGACCCGCGTCAGTGACTACTCCATCGCTACTATCGATAACCAAACCATGCTTGCTTCCCGCACCGACAAAATGTCGTTCCTCGAAGGTGCAAAACTTGTAGTTGATGGCGCTTTCCGCTCCATCACTAACTCGCTGAGCTCGGCTCTTTTCCGCTCGGGCACTGGTTCTATCGGTGCAATCGGTTCGATCTCCTCCGGTGTGATCACTCTGAGCAACGCTAATGACGTTGTTCAGTTCGAGGTTAACCAGACCTTGCAAGCTAACGCTACTGATGGCGGCACGCCACGCGCTGCCCTGGGTTACGTTATCGCTGTTAACCGTAGCGCTGGCACCGTGACCGTGTCCGCCACCGGTATCGGTGGGGCCGCTGGTTCGCCATCGGGCTGGGCAGCAGCAGACTTCCTACTAGTCCAAGGTGACGTTAACGCTAAAGTAAAAGGTCTCGCAGCTTGGCTTCCAAGCACTGCACCTACCACTGGTGACAGTTTCTTCGGTGTTGACCGTAGCCAAGACGTAACTCGTCTTGCCGGTATCCGCTATGACGGATCCGCTCAATCCATCGAAGAATCTTTGATCGATTCTTCTAGCTTGCTCGCACGAGAAGGCGGCAAACCGGACGTTTGCATCACTAACTTTGCAACCTACGCTGCTCTCGAGAAGTCGCTTGGTTCTAAAGTTCAGTACGTTGACATGAAAGGCCCGGCTGAGATTGCATTCCGCGGTATCATGGTCAATGGCGCTAACAGCATGATCAAAGTTTTCCCGGATCGTAACTGCCAGCCCAACAAAGGCTACTTGCTGCAAATGAACACTTGGACACTGAACAGCCTTGGCGATGCTCCGCAAATCCTCCGTTACGGTGACGGTTTGGAAATGCTCCGGGTTTCCAACGCTGATGCAGGAGAAGTCAGGATCGGCTACTACGCTAACTTGGCTACCAACGCACCAGGCTGGAACGCTAACGTTACCTTCAGCGTCTAATTAATTGCCGAGGCCGAGGTCTGCCATAGTGCGGCCTTGGCCTTTTTTAAAAGGGAAAAAATCATGGCTAATAGGTTTTTCCAGCAATTCTTTTTTGGTCTAAACCACTATCCGGTTTGGATTGAAGGAAGTGCTGCAATTGGTGCATCGGGGGCTACCAGTGCCCTTAAGGGATCGGGCGTTTCGTCCCTTACCCGTAAGGCAGCTGGTGTTTATGAACTAAAACTCGAGGATAACTACAATCGTTTCCTCGGATTCAGCGCTGTACTTGCTGGCCCGGTAACTGGCTCGGCAGTAGCAGGCGGCTCTTTTGTTGCTGGCACTCTTTACGTTATTCAGTCGCTCGGTACGACTACACAGGCTCAGTGGATTACCGCTGGTGTACCTGCAGGCGTCACTGCAGCTGTTGGCGTAGCCTTTGTGGCAGCTGGTGTCGGTGCTGGTACTGGTACCGTTAAGGCTGTTGGCGCTTCGGGTGTTTACGCTGTGGAAGTAGTAGGCGATCCGCAAACTGCAGTAGGCCCATCGACTGCAGGTGCAGTGCTTTACTTCAAATGTTTGGACGCTTCGGGTGCGGCAGCGGATCCGGCTAGCGGCTCAACTCTTTACTTTGAAGTTAAGTACCGTAACAGCACGGTTAAGGGTAAAGGGGAATAAGCATGATTATTCCTGACAAAAAGAAAGCAGCGACAATCATCATCAGCCAAATGCACGGCTACCCTAAGGAAGAAGAATCCGAAGAGGGTGGGAGTGACGAGGCTGAATGCGAAGCACTTGGCAAAGAGCTCCTATCGGCGCTTTCTGCTAAGGACGGCATGGCAGCGTATGACGCTATCAAGGCCATATTCCTAAAGGTGGACGCTGAGCCACACGAGGAATACGAAGAAGAAGAAGAAGGCTACTAAGTTTCCAGAGAGGTCTAAGGGTTGACGGGTGGGGTTGATTTAATTAGCCCCGCCCTTTTTTTAAAAAGGTGATTCATGGCTACTACCATGACGCTACTAGAACTAAGAACGGCAACGCGGCAGCGGGCAGACATGGTTAATAGCCAATTTGTTACCGATGCCGAGCTCAATAGCTACATCAACCAAAGCTATTTTGAACTGTATGACCTGCTAGTCAGCAAGTTTGGCGATAACTACTATGTTGCCCCACCGTTTACAATCACAACGGACGGGACTAACTACCAGTATGCGCTGCCGACTAATCCGCCCATGTATAAGCTTTTAGGCGTAGACCTGCAGCTATCTAACTCGGCTGATAGCTGGGTGACGATTAGGCCTTTTGAGTTTATCGACCGTAACCGCTATGCGGTGCCAAACTTCCAGTCGTTCTACGGTCTGACTAACCTTAGGTACCGCCTTAATGGCGATTACATTTGGTTTACGCCTATCCCAACCTCAGGCCAGACTATTCGCCTATGGTACATCCCGCGCATGACGACACTTGCTTCCGATGTCGCAACGGCTGATGGCATCAGCGGGTGGACAGAGTACATAATCACCGATGCAGCTATGAAGTGTATGCAAAAAGAGGAATCAGACGTTTCAGTTCTGATGGCTCAAAAACAAATGCTGATTCAGCGCATTGAAGCCATGGCCGAAGGCCGTGATGCAGGTAGCCCAGCTAAGGTTAGTGATAACCTATATGCTGACTTCTGGTTCCCAACAGGCTCGGGCAGCGGCAGTAACTGGGGCACTTACTAATGGCTAGGCTCTTTAAGGTCCAAACTACCGACCGGATAGTTAATCAGCTGCAGGATAATATTGCTAACCTACTCGAGCCAACGGCCACGACAGTAGAGCAAAGCCCCCTGCTATCCGGTACGGTACTTGAAAAGGTAGTGCTTACCTCAGGATCTAATACAATTAGGCATACGCTGGGCAGGGTATTAAAAGGCTGGTTTATTGTAAGGCAAAGGTCAACGGCCACGCTTTACGACACGCAAGATTCTAACTCAACTCCACAGATAACCTTGCTACTTACTGCCAGCGCCAACGTAACCGTGGACATTTACGTATTTTAAGGGGTAATCCCGTGGCACTTGAAAAGCAAAAGATCAACATAGCCTTTGCGCAGGGTGTCGATACCAAGTCGGATCCTAAGCAGGTAATCCCCGGCAAGCTGTTAACCCTTGAGAATGGCGTATTTCAAAAGACTAACTCTATTATTAAACGCAACGGGTATGATGCTTTATACACTAACACTGGTACAGCATCTAACGTTGAGGGTGCAATCGGTCTTAGCACCTTTAAAGATCAGCTTTTCATGTTGGCCACAGAAGATAGCCTAAATCTGAACGCTGGTTATACCTATGCTCCTAGCCAATTTAAGTGGTCTGACAGGGTAGGATATTATGCACCGGTCAATGTCGACCGTGCAGCTTGCGGAGTATTATCCGGTACGACATCGCCTTATGCGGCCATTGATCACTATGTCGACTTTGATGAAGGCCTAGAGATATCGGTATATCTAAAGATCAGCTATTTATCCGGAACAACTACCGAACGTCTTTATTATAATGTTAGAGACATTGTAACAGACTCATTCCTCGTCAAAGAACGGCCAATCCCTTACATCAGTAGTCCCAAGCCTTACATCAGAGTAATTAAAACACTTGGCGAATACTGGGTGTTTTTCCAATCGAAGAATATAGCTGGTACAGCTGATGCTCTTTATTTTACCCACATTGCTGTTGGATCAATATCTGGTAGTTTTAGCACACTAACTCAAGTGGCAGCGGTGGGCACCACTAGCACCACTTACGCTGATAGCACTCCCTTCGATGTCATATTTGATAACAACTTAGTTTATGTCAGCTATGCCAACGGTGTAGCAGGTACGTTCAACATCACAATAAAAACGTTTGACCTTAACTATACTAACGTCACAACGGTTATAGCTGCAGGGTATAGAGCCGATAAAGGCTCGGCTATGTGTGCCGATGCTAGCAATAACATTTACATTGCTACCAATGATGGCACTAACGTCAAGGCGCTTTCTTATACTAGCGGGCTGGGAACACTGCGTGCAGCAGGGCCAGTTAATACTGCCGGTACTGCTATTAGTAACGTAGTCGTTTCGTTAGATCCAACCACGGCTAATAAGTTTTGGATATTCTTCACAGTAAACTATGTGACTAACGAATATACTGCACCAAATTTAGTTAAGTCTATTAGTGCAACATTATCTAGCGGTGCTTTTTCTGGCAATGAAAGCACTATCATGGTCAACGCGGCCGTATACGCTCAGCCATTTATACAAAACAATTTGATCAAATTGCCTACTGTTAGCTTTGATGGCTACAGCACTTACTCTTATTACATAATTGACGGCACATACAGCTATGCTGAAGCCAAGCTACTAACGCAGTCGGCTAACCCGCTGCGCGGCAATCCAATACAGACATTTACATCAGATAATAATGAACACTATCTGATGGCTGTAGAGCGTAACGACGATATAGCCGCTTATTCGGCATGGTCATACAAAGTTACTTATGACCATAAGCCGATCTTTGCTGAGATTGCTAATAACCTCCATATTACTGGAGGATTCATCAACATGTTTGACGGTAGCCAGTTAGCCGAGCATGGCTTTCTTGCTAACCCGTCAATAATGACCACATCTGCAGTTAGTGTTGGAACGGGAACAGTACCATCTGGTGATTACTTTTATAAATATACATACGAGTGGGTGGATGCTTACGGCCAATTGCATGTGTCAGCGCCAAGCTTGCCCAGCACAAAATTAACATTAAGCAGCGCATCTAATATTAAATGCGAAATTCCATGCCTAAGCATGACTAATAGAAGTGATGCTATTTACATCGCTGTGTATCGCTCATCGGACGGCATCAACTACTATAAGAATAGGTACACTGGTTATAACACCACGTTTGTTAATCAGAGGTTTTTCGGCAAAATAGAGTTTACCGACATTTACACGTTTGCCCAAGCGTACCAAGGTCAGCCGCAGCTTTACACTGATGGCGGCGAGGTTGATAACATTGATCCTGGTGCAGTTACTTACCTCGCAACCTATAACCAGCGGCTAATTGCTATCCCTCAGGAGCTTTCATCTAGCTGGTGGTACTCTAAAGAGGTTACTCCGCAAAAGACTGGTACAGCTGGTACGCCTATTTATTTCTCTGATGAATTCGTTTCCATCGTCGATGAGAGGTCAGGCGGCATTAATGGCGTGATGCAGCTAGACGAAAAGCTGGTGTTTTTTAAACGAAGCAACATCTTTGCAACAGCTGGTAACGGGCCTGCTCCGAATAATACTGGTAACGACTTCAATCCGCCCCAAGTGGTTGCAACGGATACGGGCTGTACCGAAGGCCAATCGATTGTACTTGGCCCATCGGGCATCATGTTTAAATCGGCTAAGGGTATTTACCTGATTGATCGTTCATTATCCGTTAGCTACATCGGTGCCCCTGTTGAGGCATATAATACTGATGAAGTGCTAAGCGCCGATCTTATCTTCAATCTCAATCAATTCAGGTTCGGCCTTAGTAGCGGTGTGGCTCTGGTTTATAACTACCTTTTTGATCAGTGGTCGGTATTCACTAATCACGCGATAGTGCAGGCGTGCATTTACCAGAATAAGTACACCTTTGCTAAGTCGGACGCGGTTTGCTGGCAAGAATCAATCGGCTACCTTGACGACACTACGCCAATCTCTCTGAAGCTAACGACTTCCTGGCTATCGTTTGGAGATCTTCAAGGCTTTCAGCGTGTCTATAAGCTAATGCTGCTTGGTAAGTGGAAGACGCCACACTACTTAACTGTGCAAGTCTGTCATGACTTTGATGACACAGTATTCCAGTCAACTAACATCAACGTATTGACCACGGATCCTTACGAGTATCGGCTATTCTTAACGCGGCAGAAATGTACCGCTGTTAAGTTTACTATCTTCGATGCAATCACTAGCCCATCGGTACTAGATCAGGGGTACGAGATTAGCGCGATGGCCTTTGAAGTAGGCGTGAAACGTGGTCTGAATAAACTCGCAGCGGATAGGAGTGCAGGATAATGGGATGGCTTGATGAAGGTGCTAAAAAGGTTGCAGGATTTATTCAAAAACCTGTAGAGGTTACAAAAAAAGAATTTGGACGCGCAGAAAAAGCTTTGCGTACTGGTCCGCTAGCCGGTGGAACGCCAAAAATTGGCGAAGATATTATTCAACCTGTATCTGTGCCTAATCCTTATGAAACAGCAGCGAAAGCTAACATTGAAGCAATTCAAGGAATGCTGCCACAGTACGGCGGTCTTTATACAACTGGATCAAAAGCAATTACCGACCTAATCGGTGACTTGCAAGCGCAGGCCCGCGGCCAAGCTGGGCCCGGGATGTCGCTTGGCCAAGCCTTACTGCAGCAGGGTCTCACGCAAGGAACAGGCGCGGTACAAAGCCAGTTAGCTAGCCAGCGCGGATTAAGCGCGGCTCAGCGTGCCCGTATTGGAACTAATCAAATTGCAGCACTGCAGGGCCAAACGGCTCAACAGGCTGGCATGTTAGGCCTGCAGCAACAGTTAGCGGCTCAAGAGCAGCTAGGAAAACTGGGGATTGGTGCTACTCAAGCCGGAATGCAAGGGCAGCTAGATGCGCTTAATAGGTTAGCTACTAGTGATATCGCAATGAGACAACTAGCATCTCAAGCTGGTATCAGCGAACAAGAATTAAGACTTAGGTTAGCTCAGGCAAATCAATCAGCGGCGGCTAAAGATAAAGAAAATTTAATAAAATTATTTACTGGTGCGGCAGGTGGAGCTAGTGAAACAGGAGCCTATAAATCGTTAACATCTTCAGCTCCGGCAGCAGGAGGAGCAGCAGGCGGTGCTGGTGCGGCCGGTGGCGGAGCGGCAGCAGGCGGAGCAGGAGGGGCTGGTGCAGCTGGTGCAGCAGCAGCAGCTAGTGATGAACGCACTAAGAAAAATATTTCATCACTAAGCGATAAAGACTTAAACGAGTTTTTAGAAGCTGTTAATCCTGTTTCTTATAATTACAAAAAACCATCAAAATACGGCCAAGGCGATAAAGTTGGCTTTTTAATGCAAGACGTTGCCGACACTAAAGTTGGCAAGATGATTGAAAGGCCATTGCCTGATGGCAAAATGGGGTACGATCCTCAAAGTTTGCAAGGTGTCTTGCTTGCCGCCCTTGCGAAAAATAACGCAAGCGGCGGCCGCATTGACGGTGTAGCACCGTACGCAGGCGGCACACC
>Ga0181344_1000448_pt1 | contig 16464 bp, 20 predicted proteins | sample Su13VDMLBDD_FD_130098 | JGI IMG/M metagenome (GOLD analysis project Ga0181344, IMG submission 130098) | Freshwater viral communities from Lake Michigan, USA - Su13.VD.MLB.D.D | ecosystem: Environmental > Aquatic > Freshwater > Lake | place: USA: Michigan | collected 2013-07-15
GACTCCGACCAGCTCCTCGACGGCACGGTCCTGATGGGCCTCGAGCTCGACCGCAAGGAGCCCGAGCGCAATCGCGTGAACGGGTTCTGGGCGATGGACGGTGCTGCGCCCGCCGCGGCCCCGGCTGCGCCCGCTCCGGCGCCCGCCGCTGCGGCAGGTAAGAAGCCTTGGCAAAAGTAAGAACACGGGGCGGCTCAGGCCGCCCCTTTTCGACCTCTTTAGCAAACGACAGACAATGACCTTAGCCCGCAAGAAATCCACCAAGCCCCGCAAACTCGTAACGATCAACGAAAGGAAGAAGGACGGCTTCGCCATCGGCGTGTCTGCCGACAACTATCACTTCATCACCAAGCTCGCCGAGGCCAACGACACCAACCGCACCGCGATGCTGGACAAGATCCTCGATGAATACGCCCGCAACATGCTGCGCGGGACGGGCAAGGCATGAAGATACCCGAGCAGCAGCACACTACTGCCAGCGCGATCGTGCGCTGGTACGAGAGCAAGCCGCAAGAGCACCGTCCGCATCTGGGCGCGTCGATCCTTGGGCACAAGTGCAAGCGCTACATCTGGCAAACCTGGCGTTGGGTCGCGACGCCCAGCTTCCCCGGACGCGTCCTGCGCCTGTTTGACACCGGCAACCGCGAGGAGGCGCGCTTTGTCGCCGAGCTGCGAGGGCTCGGCGCGACGGTCTGGGAGATCAACCCCGAGAACGGCAAGCAGTGGTCTGTCACGTTCGCGAACGGCCACGGCGGCGGGCACCTCGACGGTGTCGCGCAGGGTCTGCCGGAAAGCCCCAAGACGCCCTGCGTGCTGGAGTTCAAGACATTTGGCAACAAGTCGTTTTTGGTGTTGGCGGCAAAAAAAGTCAAAGAAGCGAAGCCGCAGCACTACGATCAGATGCAGATCTACATGGGCCTGATGGAGCTCGACCGCGCGCTGTACCTCGCCTGCAACAAGGACACCGACGAGCTGTACAGCGAGTGGGTCCACTTCGATGAGACGCGCTTCGCGCAGCTCATGGCGCTGGCCGAGGAGCTGATCGCGGCCACTGAGCCGCCCGCGAAGCTGTCAGACGACCCAACGCACTGGGAGTGCAAGTTCTGCAACTTCAACGCGGTCTGCCACGCGGACAAGGTCGCCGAGGTGAACTGCCGGACGTGCTGTCACTCAAGCCCGGTCGCCGACGGAAAATGGTCGTGCGAGCGGCAGCAGACCGAGATCGCGACGCAGAAGGGCTGCGGCCAGCACCTGATGATCCCGGCCCTGATCCCGTACGCGACGCCAGAGGACGGCGGCGAGAACTACGTGCAGTACGTCACGCGGGACGGAGCTCGGTTTACCAACGGGCCTGCAGGCACCGCAGTGGGCGACTTAGTGAACCTGACCAGCGCGGAGCTCCAGCTCGCCCCTGCTGCGATCGTCGCCGACGCGGTCAAGCTGAAGAAAGACCTCGCCGTGTTCGAGCCGACCATCAGCGACCCGTTCGCAGACTTTGTCGGAGACGACCCCGAAACGATCCCGGTCAAGGCAGAAGCGCCCGAGAAGAAGCGCGCCCGCAAAGCGAACGCGGCGTTCGTTGCTGCCATGAAAGACTTCAAATGATCACCGACTACATCATTGGCATCGATCCGGGCGCGAAGGGCGCAATCGCAATCCTCGACGTGCGCGGCGGTCTGGTCGATGTCATCGACATGCCGACCGTCGAGATCCGCATCGGCCGCGCGGTGAAGCGCCGCGTGGCGCCGGAGGCGATCGCGTCCGAGCTGCGCTGCTTCGCCCCGACCGCGACCGCGTACATCGAGCGCGTCGGTGCCATGCCCGGGCAGGGCGTGACCAGCATGTTCGCTTTCGGTGAAGCCTACGGGCTGGTGCGCGGCGTGCTGGCAGGCATGCACATCCCGTGCACTACGGTCACGCCCGCGGTCTGGACGAAGGCAATGCGGGTTGCAGGCGGAAAGGACGGCGCGCGTCAACGCGCGATGGAGCTGTTCCCGGAGAAGGCAGGGCTGTTCAAGCGGGTGAAGGATGACGGGCGCGCGGACGCGGCACTGGTCGCGGCCTGGGGCAAGTCTCAACCGTGAACGAGGAGAACCGAGAATGATGCAAATGGAGATCGCACTCGACCGCGGCCACAGTGCTGCATGCGCAGCCGCGGACAAGGCAGAGGACTGCGCCCCAGGCTGGATCGACATCGCGGCCCGGCAGTTGCTGTCGTACGCGTTGCGCGCCGCGGAGCCCTTCACGATCGAGCAGGCCCGGCGCGAGTGCATGGATACCCCCGAGGGCGCGGATGCGCGCTCATGGGGCCACGTCACGCGCCTGGCGGTGCGGATGGGTTGGATCGAGGCCACGGGCGGCTACGCGCCCGCGGTGAGCAGCAACGGCTCGCCCAAGAGGTTGTATCGGGTGAAAGGGACGATGTGAAGGTGCTGATCGCGTGCGAGAGCAGCGGTCGCACTCGCGATGCTTTCCTGTCCCGCGGTCACGATGCGATGTCGTGCGATCTGCTGCCGACCGACGCGCCCGGCCCGCACTATCAGGGCGACGTGCGCGACATCCTGCACGATGGCTGGGATCTGATGATCGGACACCCGCCTTGCACGTACCTGTCAGTCAGCGGGATGCATTGGACGACCCGCGGGCTGCGAGATCCGCAGTTGACCGAGGACGCGCTCGAGCTGGTGCGCTTGCTGATGGACGCGCCGATCCCACGCATCGCGATCGAGAACCCGGTCAGCGTGATCTCAAGCCGCATCCGCAAGCCCGATCAGATCATCAACCCGTACCAGTTCGGGCATGACGCGAGCAAGAAGACGTGCCTCTGGCTCAAGAACCTGCCGCTGCTCAAGCCCACGCAATACGTCAAGCCGCGCATGGTCAACGGGCGCCCGCGCTGGGCAAACCAGACCGACAGCGGGCAGAACCGGCTCCCGCCCAGCAAGGACCGCTGGAAAATCCGGTCGGAGACCTACGCCGGGATCTCGGCCGCCTTTGCGGAACAATGGGGCTCGCTGCCTGTGCCATAAAGGTCAGATTGACATTTCCTGGATGACTGGAGAGAATCTCAACGCCCAATAACGGGCAAACCAGCAAACGAGGCAGACGATGGCAATCATCAAACGAGGCGACGTGTTCTGGATGGACTTCATGGTCAACGGGCAGCGGATCCGCGAGAGCTGCAAGACCGACGACAAGAAGCTCGCTCAGCGGCTGCACGATGAGCGGCGCGCCGAGATCTGGAAGCAGCGCCACTTGGGCGAGAAGCCCAAGAAGACGTGGGCCGATGCCGCGGCGCACTGGCTGAAGGAAAAGGCCCACAAGCGCACGATCGATCAGGACCGGCGCAAGCTGGAGTCGCTCGAGCCCAAGATCGGCACCCTGCAGCTCACGGAGATCACCCGTACGCTTGTCGCCGAGCTGGTCGAAGATTACGCGACGCCCGCGACCAAGAACCGGACCGTGGCGCTGATCCGCGCGATCCTGCGCGCCGCCGAGCGCGAATGGGAGTGGATCGACCGCGCGCCCACGCTCAAGACGTACGCCGAGAACAACAAGCGCAAGGTGCGCGCGACGCCGCAGGAGATGAATTGCCTGCTGGCCGCGCTGCCGACGCAGTACCACGGGCAGTTCCGCTTCTCGCTGCTGACCGGGCTGCGCAAGGCCAACGTCTTCGGTCTGCGCTGGGACGCGGTCAACCTCGAGGCGCGCACGGTCTGGGTTGAGGGTGAGGACGCCAAGGCGGGCGAGCGCATCACGGTGCCGCTGTCCGCGGCCGCTGTGGCCCTGCTCGAGCAGTACCGCGGCACGCACCCGGAACTGGTCTTCGGCTCGATGGAGCGGGTGCCGCCCAAAACCTGGCAGCGCGCGATCAAGGCAGCGGGACTGCCGGAAGGATTCCGCTGGCACGACCTGCGCCACGTCTGGGCGTCGTGGCATCTGGACGCGGGCACCAGCAAGAGCGAGCTGATGGAGCTCGGCGGCTGGAAGACGGCCAGCATGGTCGATCGGTACGCGACCCCGGCGCGGGCCGCGCTGATTCAGCGTGCTGAGTCGATCGTCTTTACGGGACCATGATTGCGCACTCTGCAGCTCGGCGCTTGACCAAGCCTGGCAGCACTTTACCGCCGCCACGCGTCCAGAGCATGAGCTGCTCCTTTGCCCCGTCCCAGTCCTGCGCGTTCAGTTTGCGCCGCAGCGTGCTTGTCTGCAGGCGCCCCACGCCGAGGTTGTACGCGAAGTCGACCGCGGCGTTAAACGGCCCCGGGAACTGGATCAGGCCCGGGCACAGACGCAGCACGCCTTGCGCGTAAGTGCTCTCCAGCTCATGAATCAGGAGCGCCCGCGCCTCCGGCTCCGACATGGGCGCGTCCTGCAGCGTCACCTTGCGCCCGTCCCCGTAGTAGGTGCTGCCGTAGCCGATCGTGGCGACCCCAGCCGGGCACAGGTACGGGCGCGATCGGAAGCCCTCAAACCGGCGGCACAGTTCTGCTGCCAGGTCGAGGTTCATAGCCCGCGCTGTTTCAGCGTGCGGTCAAGGAACCAGTAGTTGATCGTCCCCGACAAGAGCGCGGCGAAGTCGGCGGACATGATCGACCGGAACACCACATCCGGCGGCATGTCACTGAACCAGGCGTGCATTGCAAACCAGAGATGCACAAACGACCACAGCGCCAGCACCCAGTAGGTGACGACCGGGCGCACGCTTGCGGACAACGAAGCCGCCCACCCGCCCGCAGCCTTGACCATCTCAGCCTGCTGGCTGATCGCGGCGTTGAATGCGGCCATCGCCCCCACGTCGATCGCCGCATCGCGCTGGGCGCCGATCTCGGCGAGCTTCTGCGCGCCGCGCTCCTTCTCCAGCTCGCACTGCCGGGCAAACATCGAAAGCTCATGCTGGCGCTCGTTCTTCTTGTCGAAGAACTTGATCACCTCCGGCGCCAGCCGGAAGATACCCCCGAACAGCCCGCCCAGAATCCCACCACTCAGCAGCTCCATCATCTCAACCCCCTGTCGTCGTCACTTTGTCGTCGCCTTTGGTGACTGTCACCCGCGATCCTTCCACATCCACCCGCATCGGGGGCTCTTTGCGATCGAGCCGGTCGAGCTTGTCGATGAGCTGCCGCATGACCTCAAACTCTGGCCGCTCCTGCTTCGGATTCGCGCCTGCGACACCGTTGAGCATGGAGATGAGCGCGGTCAGTGACGCGCCCAGCAGGCCCATCACGGCGGCGATCTTCTCGTTCTCGAGAAGAATTGAGGCGCCCACGCCGATCACCACGATTGCAGTGATGTACGCGAGCCCGTGCTTGCCGATCGCTTTTCCTGCGACCTCCTTTGCGGGCGTCTGCGCCTCGAGGCGCATCATCTCGGCCCTGAATTTTTCACGCAACGTATGCAAGTCGTCCATCAGCCCCTCGGCAGCGAGTTGTGCCCGGCCAGCCAGAGCGCGATGCCGATCACCGCGGCGCCCGTGAGCCATGCGAGTTTCTTGAGGACGGACTTGCCGACCTCCTCGTAGATCTTCTTGAACGCGACCTCTGCGGCGCGCTCGGCGATGGTCTCGATCTGTTCGTCGGTCAGAGGGAGCTCTCGATCTCGCATCTTTCAGCTTTCACGGTTCGTCGTCAGGGGGCGGTCAGTGCCCGGATCTCATCGCGCCACGCCTGGCGCTGCGCGGTCACTTCGGCGCTCGGCTGGTCGTAGTCCGGCAGCACCTTGTAGTCGGTCGCGGCCAGCAGCGCCTTGAGCTCCTCGACACGCTTGGCGTCGGCGATCGCCTGTGCTTTCGCATGATCAACCTTGATCAGCATCGCTCACCTCCGGGAATGCGTTTGACTCGGCGCCGACGCCGTCGGTCAGATCGGCATCGTCCACCGTCCACGTCTCCTGCGGCGTGGTCGGTAGCTCGGCCGCGTCGATGATCTTGTACGGCTTGCCCGCAGGCACGTCCTTGGCTGCGATGGCATCGATGCCGTACTGAGCAAGCGCCTCTGCCGTCGGAACAACTACGGCAGGGACGCCGTTGTCTTGGTTGTAGATGATGACTTGCATGCGGGCTCCTATCGGAAGATGACGACGTTGACGTACGTGCGGTCAAGCACGCCGCCGACACCGTTGATGACCAAGATTCTCAACGACCCTGCCGCGTAGGTGTTCGTGCATACGACCGGCACGTTTGAGTTGTCAGAAGCCGAACCAGAGACGGCGTAGTCCGCGTCTGGCATGGCGGTTGAAAAGTTGATCGTGTAGTCGCCAGTCCCTGCTTTTGTGACGCTCGAGACGTTGCCGCTGGCGCGGATCGTCGAAGGAGATGCGGTCGTACCATTGAAGTTTACCCACGCCCGCGCCGAGTAGCTCGGTGCCGAGCCCGACGCCGTGCTGAGCGCAGCAGGTGCAGGCAGGTTCGTCAGGCTCGCGCCGCTGCCCGAGAACAGCGTCGCCTTGACGGTGCCGTTTACGTCCAGCTTCTCGGTCGGGCTCGCGGTGCCGACGCCGACGTTTCCGCTGGAGCTGATGCGCATGCGCTCAACCGTGTTTGTGCCGAGCACCAATGCAGTCGCAGCACGCGACGACACCGCGAAGTCGGTATTGGCACCGCCCGACATGACTTGGTTCGCCGTGCCAACGTCGCCTACGATCGTGCCGTTGTACTGGAACGATCCGTAGGTGCCCGTCGTGCCATTGAACACGAACGCCTGGCTGTTGGTCGCGGCGATGCGGCCAGCCACGTCGAGCTTGCTGCCGGGCGAAGCGGTGCCGATGCCAAGGTTGCCAGAAGTGTCGAGGCGCATGCGCTCGGTCCACCCAGTGCCACGAACAAAGCCGTCAAACCTCAACGCCTGGCCGGTGTCATTGCCAGCAACGTATTGCCGCCATGAAGAGGTTGCGCCGTTGTTGACATAGCCGTTGTCAGCGCCTCCCAAAGCAATCCCAACATCTGCAGATTGCCCGTAGCTGCGAGTTACTGATACGTCCAGTTTATTGCCCGGCGATGCAGTGCCTACGCCGAGGTTGCCCGACGCATCCAACGTCATCGCCTGCGTAAACGTGATCGCGTTGCCTGCGGTGCCGGAGGGTGCGGTGTACCAAGCATGCGCTCCCGAAAATTGGCGGTATTTCGACGCCGCCTCGGTTGCTATGTAAATATCTGCCGATGATGCGTTATGATAAAAATTAGCACCAACTTCAACAAACGAACGTGTGGCTGCCGATCCATTAACCGACGCGCCTGAGCCAATCTGCGTTACTCGTCTATCGGAGAACCACGCGCTCGGCGTCACCCCGAGTCCGAGGTTGCCGGAGGCGTCGATGGTGGCCTGCGTGGTAAAGCCCGACCCATTGCGAATGACCAGCGAGCCTGCCGTTCCTCCAGAAGACAGGTCGATATACATTGTCGTTGCTGAACCATCCTGCCGAATGGCTTGCCCGGCTGGCATGTAGTACGCCACCAAACTGCCGTCACCACTTGCTTTGACTGCACCGTTTACGTCCAACTTGGTCGTAGGCGATGCCGTGCCAATGCCGAGGTTGCCGCTCGCGTCGAGGCGCATGCGCTCGACAGGCGTCGTAACAGACCCGGCAGTTACACTTGCAGCCGAGTTCCATATAAATGAACCGGAAAGCAACACATTGTAGTTTGATTCGCCGGTAACCTTTGCTCGCCAATTTGTCCCGTCAAAATAGCAGTTGTGACCGTTGACCATTAGGGCGCTGCTTGCGCCAAAAAAACCACCAGCAAATTCCAAGGCGTTAATGTTTGACCACGCACTCGGAGTCACCCCAACCCCAAGATTCCCGCTCGCATCTAGCTCCATCCGCTGCACAAACGACCCGCCGGAGTCCGCGCCAAACGTGAAGGACGATGCGCGCAGGTAGATCGGCACCGTCGCGCTGGTCGCGTTGTTGAAGCTCTCCAGAATGTTGCCGGACGAAAGACCCACGGCGGCGGCGTCACGCAGGAACAGGTTCACGTCGGCCGCGGAGCGGACGTGCAAGCGCCCGAGAGCGCTCGTCGTGCCGATCGCGGCATCGCTGCTCACGCTTAGCGCGCCCGTCACAGTCGCCCCGCTCGCGTTGATGCGCACGCGCTCAGTCGCCGCCACGCTCGCAACGATCGCGTTCGCCGTCGGGCGCGAGAAGCCCGTCGTCGTCTCTGCCGTGAACGCGAGCCCGGGGATGGCGACCGTGCCATCGGCCAGGCGCAGCGCGCCCGTCATCCCGCCTGTGCCGTCGCGCGCGATCGAACCCGTGAGCGCGTCGGCGACATCGGTCATCGTGCCGTTGGCCCAAGTGGCCTGTATGGTCGTGCCGGAGACGACCGGGTTACCGGCGGGGAGGGAGTAGACTCCGGATCCGTTGCGTGGCATGTTGGTTCCTCAGTTGTTTTCTGCAGTGCCGTATGCGCGCAGGGCAGGGATCAGATATCGACTGCCCAGCTCGCCAGCCCTCCCCTGCCACCCGTACTTCCCGAGCAGCAGGTTCTGACCTGTCTGCGTTCCGAGCAGTGCCGTGGCGCCCATGTCGAAGCCGACCATAGGAGCGCCAAGACCCACAAACGGGAGCAGCTTCTCAGCCGTGCCTGGTCCGACTTCTGGCAGCTCGCTGCCGAGCACGCGCTGCGCGCGGAGCGCGTCTTGCTGGAATGGCACGCGCTCACGCGAGAACGCGGCCTTGTTGCCGCTCCTGTCTCCGGCGCGCTGCGCGTTCAGAAGCTGAGAGGGAGAGACCACGCCCTGCTTCTGCGCGCCCAGCATGCTGTTGGCACGCTCGAGTTGCTTGAAGCCCGTGTATGCCCGATTCACCTCTGAAAGCGCAGGCGCCACGTCGGGCGGCAGTCCACGCATGCGCAGAGAATCGATGCTGTCGCGCACCGAAAGGAATGCGTCACCAAGGTCCGACTGCCCTGTGCGGTATGCCTGCGTAGCGCGATTGTCGAGCGCTCGCATCGCCAGCTTCACGTTCTCGGACTGCGTGCCCGCATGACCCAACTGCGTGTTGGAGAACGGCTGGCCGCTCTGCTGCAGGATCGGGCTGGTCGTGGTTGTTGAGCGCGTTCCTGACCGCAGCAAGTCGTCCACCTCGCGCAACGCAGGCGCAAGCTCCTGAGCGACGCGCGGATTGTAGTTGGTCGCCTGATCAAGAATCTGCCGAACCTCGGTGCCGTATACGTCATCGATCGGGATCACGCGCCCGCTGTAGATTGCATCGTACGCGTCGTCGAATCGATCCTTGAGAGCGTTGATCGCATCAGTGCCCGATTTTCCGACTGGCTTCTGCTCCCAGCGGAGCACGTTGCCTACTGCATCACGCACGGGCGTCGGCGGCGTGAATCGGTCAGCCATTGATCGATTGAACGACTCGATCGCGGCCCGCTCTTGCCCCTTGATGATTGTTCCCGCCACCGGCAACACGCGCGCGCGCTCTGCGACAGTACGAAGCACGCGGTTGTCGGTAGCCTTCCAGGCCGGGACGTTTATGCCTTGATCCATCAGCACCCGCGCGTCGGGAGTGACAGAGCCAGAGAACAGACCGCGAGCCGTCTTCGTCAGCACTCGCGCGCCCGCTTCGCCAAGAGCCCCGCCAATCGCACCGCCAGCACCAGCGCTTGCGCGTTCCTCGACTCCTCCCGGAGTCATTGCAGCCGACAACCCACCAGCCAGCGCAATGCGGCCAGGCATCGACGCAATCCTTGCCCCATTCAATCCGGGCGCGGCAAGCATTGCAACCTCGCCACCGATCTCGCCGACCTTACCCGCAGTGCCAAGATTGCCGCGATACCTTTCGTAGAGCGCGAGCTCGTCCTTTTCGTCTTGAGTCAGCCCCAAGCCCGGTATCAGGCTGCGCGCCCCGAGATATGCCTTGCGAGCGGCCGAACCCGCACCGACAAGACCGCGCTGCAAAGCGCTCATACCTTCGGCTGGGTTGATCGGCGGCTCCTGAGACACCGCCGGAGTGGCTGACCCTCGCAGTGCCATCAAGCCCTGCGTGGACACCGCGGACAGGTTCCCCTGCCGCAATGCCAGCAAGTCCTCAGTGGAAAGTTTCGACAGATCCATCAACGTCCCCCGGTCTGACGGCGACGAAGTTCTGCATCAAGAGCGTCCATCGTCGGCAGCATTGGCGATCCTGCTGCAGGTTGAGACTGCGCTTCAATCTGACCAACAGGAGGCAAGACACCTGCGGGCACAGGGTTCTGCAGACGCTGATCAGGATTAATTCGGCCAAGGTTCGCAAACTGCTGAGCACCTTGCCTCAGCTCGCTCAACGGAATGCCAATCGCTTGCTCAATGGCGTCTTGGTTGTAGCCTTGCACTGCGTAGGAACTTGCCAGCTTTGCGGCAGCACTGAGCGCGGCAAGCCGCTGACGCTCGAGGTTGGTCCGAATCGCTGACGGTGTCATGCCAGGGCTGATAGCCGCCTTCTCCCACTCAGCGGTCTCGGTCGCAGTCAGTGCGGAACCGAACAGCCGGTTGCGGACGACGTTCTTTTCCATCTGGTAGTCCTGCCACCATTTGGCTTGATCATCGAACCCCATGCCAACGTTTCTTCCAAGCAGGTTGGCAGCAGAGCCCAAAGCGCCCGCCATGTACCCGCCAAAACTGTCTCGGAACGTATCGCTGATGCGGTTCATGTTTTGCGCTGCGGTTCCGAGCTCGCTCAACTTGGTCAACGAAGACGATGGCAATGCCTTTCCAGTGCCGCCGTCCTTCGGCGGCGCTTCACCGATCACGCTCCGAGTGCGCGCATCCACGACCGTCGGCTTGCCATCGACCATGATGGTCGCCGTTTGCACTGCAGGAGGTTGCCGATTCGCCAAGGTTGCATTGAACATTTCGCGCCGAAACCCTCTATCCTCCTCGCGCCGCTGATCATCGCGTCGCATTTGGTCGCGCCGCAGCTCAGCTTGTTGCGCAGCAGTCAGCACTCGGCCGTACTGCTGATCGTAGAACTGCGCATCTTCTTGCGCACGCTGCAGCTCATCTCCGCGCAGCGCGTCCGGGTCAGCGATGAAGCCGCCTTCTGCCGTGACCATCCCGCGCGCGGTCTTGACCGGCTCGCGCGCAGCCATCGAGCGCCTGAGAAGCGTGCCCTGCAGGCCCTCGTACTGCGGCCCAGCGAACTGCGCAGCGAGCGCGTTCAGCATCGCGTTCTCGCCTTCCATGCCGCGCTGCTTGGCGAGCTCCTGAAGCTGCGAGTAATCCACCGGGCGATCGCGTATCTCGCGCAAACGTCGTATCGCATCTTGCGACTGCTCAAGCAGCCGTGCAGCCTGCTGCTCGTAGCCGCCCAGCGCGGAGCCAGGCGACACGTCCTGCGTGACCCCGTTGTTCCCGCTGACCACGCTGGAGGCACGCGGCAGCATGCGCCCGGGCATCGCCTGCTCTGGATTGATACCTGCGAAGTCGTTGTAGAAGGGAAACATGAGGAGTCCTTAGCCTTCGGTTTCTGGCAGGGTGAAATCAGGCACGCCAGCCGATATCGGAGTTCCAGCCGCGGACGGGTTGCGCCGCTGCATCATCCGCTCGCGCATCCGACGCAGCTCATTTGCGCGTCGCATGTTCATGTCGCTCATGCCCGCGTCCACGCCCTGCTGCTGCTGCCCAGCCATGTACGCGGTGCCCACCTTCGCGATCGCATCGCCGATGCCGGGCGCCACGTACACGCGGCCAGCCATCTGACCGCGCATCGGATCCATTGACTGCTGGCGCAGCGCATCAACCATCGCCTGCTTGCGCGCGAGCTGATTCTCCTCCGGGCGCATCGCGCCCATCGAGATCAGGTAGTCGTACATCGCCATATCGTTGTCGTTCATCACAGCGCTCCGTAGTTGACCATCAGGTAGCCGTTCGCGTGGCGCTTGACCAGATCAGGCCGCACGGCTTGCACCTCCTGCGCGATCACGCCGGTCTGCGGCATGCCCGCGATCGTGTAGTCGTACACGCCGACGCCGATCGCGTGCGTGCCCACGCGTCGGATGTTCGACTTCAGGCGTCGGTCGGAGAACATGTACGCGCTGCCCAACTGCGCGCCCGCGCCGAGCAGGTTCCCGAACGCGGCGTTCTGCGCGTTGGACGCGTCGAGCTGCGACTGGTAGTTCATGTTCATCGCGTTCAGCAGTTGCGGCGTCTCCGCGCGCTGGGCGGTGTTGAACGATGGCATCTGCGGCATACCGACCTGTTGCCCGGTCAGCAGCGCGTTCATCTCGTTGAGCGGCATCGCCCGGCGCAGGCTCTCCTCGGCGATCGCCTGCTGGCGCATGCGTGCCATCTGGTCGGCGTACTGCGAGCCAAAGTTGAACGCCTGCCCGGCCGCACGGTTCATTGCCTCCATGCGGTTGATGTCCATCGCTCCGGCTTGGTTCAGCGCTTGGTTGCCAAACTGCCCAGCAGCGAGCTGCTGGTTGAAGCCCTGCGCCATGGCTGAGTTGCCAAGGTTGGCGAGGCCCATCATTTGCCCAAAGTCCTGCTGCTGGGCCTGGTTGGCAAAGTTGCCGGAGCCCATGATCTCGTTGAAGCCTTGCTGCCGAGCGCCCAAGCCCATGCTGTACATGCGCTGCGCTTCGTTGCCAGCTTGGTCGAGCGCGTTGAAGCGCTCGCGCGACTGCGCGTTCAGGAGGTCGCCCATTGCGCGGTTGTACGCCTCGCTGCCGACTTGGAAGCCCTGATTCGAGAGCTGCGCGCTCAGACCCTGCATCTGACGCTCTTGCGTCGGACGCATCCGCTCCATCAACTGATCGGCGATCTCGTTGCGGGCGTTCATGTCGTACTGAGGAATGTCGCGAAGTCCCTGCGTGTTCAGCCCGCCTTGTATTGCATTGCGGTCAAAGCCCGTGCGCAGCGACCCGACCATTGGGTCAACGTTTGCCTGCAGACCCTGCGAGTAGTCCGCGATGTTGCTCTGCAGTTGCGTCGGAGCGGTCGGGTTCACGCGCTCAGGTACGCCGCCCCAGTTGAACGGCTGCTGGTAGCTGTCCGAGACGCGGCCCATGAAGCCTTGCGCCAGGTCGCTGCGGCCCTGCTGCAATGCCATCTGCGAGTCGAGCGCGGCCTGTGCCTGTGGCGCAAGCGTCGTGTTCTGCGTCCACTGTGTGACGCGTTGACCTGTTGCCGGGTCGATCACCGCATTGGTCTGCCACGTCTGACTGCCGAACGGAGTGTTCTGCGTCGGGCGGTTGGCGTAGTTCTGCATGTTCGTCTGCTCAACAGACGCCTGCGCCTGCTCCTGCGCCGCTCCGCGGTAATCAGGCGGCGGCGGGCTGCTCTTTCCACCCATGATGCAATCTCCTGTCTTTCAGCCAGCGACAATCCTCGCGGCGCATTTCCAGAATCACCAGATCGACACCGTCCTCGACCGCGTCGCGGATCCGGTGCACCTCGCGAAAACCCAAGTGTTTGTCGAGCCGCAGCGCGGCCTCGTTGTTGCTCGCAACGTGCCCGTAGACCGCGACACGATCGCCCTGGTTGAACGCGTAGTCGAAGCAGACACGCAGCATCTGCCGATCGATCCAGCGCCCACCGTCGCCCGCAACGTGCATCGAGCAGACCCGGTACGTCCAGCCGTTGTACGCGACGACCGCGTCGATCTTGCCGTTCGCGTCCGCGTGCGCGATCAGGCGCAGATCCTCGGACGGGCTGATCTCGACACCGCGCGCGGCCATGAACTCGAGCGCCTGCGTGACCTGATCAAAGGTGTGCGGGATCACGACCATCACATCACCCCGCCCACGTCGAACATCGAGACGTAAGACGTAAACGTCGTCGCAGGCGCGCCACGCACGCGCAGGCGCAGCGCGCCGATGTAGCCCATCGCTGCAGATCCGGCCCACGCCTCGTACGTGTTCGTCGCGCCGAACCAAGTCGCAGTGCCCCAGACGCCAGAGTCCCACTGCGAGACCGCCTCGTTCGGAAAGCCTGGCGTGCCTTCGACGTTCTGGAAGTTGTACTGCGTGTTGACCTGCAGCTTTACGCTGGGCGCAGAGCTCGAGATGAAGCTCGGCCGCACCATCGACCACTTCTTGAGGTTCGCAGGCGCACCGTAGTCGTTGAACGCGGAGAGCACGTCGCCCTCGACCTGATTGCCCGGCACGTTGGCAAGCGTCTGCCCGTCCGTAGTGCCACCCAGCGCCTCGTAAACGAAGTTCTCGCCCGCCGAGTACAGCTTGCCGTCGAGCACCGTCATGCACTGGCTCGGGATGCTGGTGAACCTGCACCAGCTCCCGGTCGCGAGATCCATGACATAGTTGATCCAGCCGTTCGGCGTGTACGGTGGCTTGATGATCAGGATGTTCGCGCGCGCGACAGGGATCACCTGCCACTGCGCAGTCGTCCTGTACGTGTCCACCAGCGGCCGCAGCGCGGGCAGGATCTTGGACGCGGGGCTGTTCTGGTTGATCGCGTCGAACGTGCCCTTGACGATCGCCGAGAGCATCGCGACGCCAGCCTGGCTGACGATCATCACGTCGCCGCCCATCGGCGTCCAGAACGCGCCCTTGGTCGGCACAGGGCCGACGTACCAGACACCGCGGATCGAGAACGTGGACGCGTTGGTCGGGTCAGTGCCCTGCCATACGATCACGTCGCCCTGCGTGCCGATGAAGACCAAGTAGTCGTCGATCGACTCGCCCGCGTCCATCGTCCAGTTAATCCCGCACGCGATGTAGCCACCGTTGCGCAGTTGAGCGCCCATCGGAAGCGCAGTCACGTTGCCAGCGATTACGTCCGTTGCCGCCTTGTAGTAGACGTTGGTGTCGTTCTCGCAGGTAAACCACAAGCGGCGCTTCCACGCGACCACGGTCTTTGGATTGCTCGGCAGTCCGTTGGGCGTGCGCTTGACCCACCCGGTCGCGGTGCTGTACGTCCAGTACCCGGCGCTCGGTGATACAGCCAGCAGGAACGTGTCTGCGCCCGTCGAGAACTGCGTCGTGTACCAAAGGTCGTCCGTCGAGCCCGTCGCGCTCTGCGAGACAGACGGCGTCGAAGTCGTCACGTCGATGATGTCGCCGCCGATCGCCGCGAACAGCTTGGTCGTCGTGTTGTTGCTGCCGACGTACGAGAACAGCGAGCCAGGCGTGCCCGTGACCGCGCAGTGCTGCTTGTACCCGCCGCGCAGCTCAAGCCCGCCAGGCCGTGGGATCAGGTTGTCCATGACCAGCGCGTCCGACGGCGCCATTGCGCTGATCGGGTCGCGCAGGTTCAGCCCGCCCACGGGCGCGACCATGTTGACGACCTGATTCGTACGCCCGGCAGCGGCGCGGCGCGGCGTCTTGTAGGTCGCGAGATCGACCAGAGGCATCTTAAGCCCAAGCCCTTCCGGCTTTGATGTGACCGATCATCCCATCGGTTACACCGTATTCCTCTGCGACTCTTTTCAAAACCTTGCCAGCGGCAATAGCAGCGCGTATGCGCTCGACTTGATCTGCAGTAAGTTTCGCGGAAGGGTTTTTGGTGCCGCGCAAGTCATACCTGCCCTTGCGAGCACGATCAGCCATGTTTTCTGCGTGCGTGCCGAGGAACAAGTGGTCCAAGTTGTAGCAAGCCGGAGTGTCGCAACGATGGCAGACACACATTCCATCTGGAATCTGACCGAAATGCTTTTCCCAAGAAAGACGATGCACCCGCTCGTAACGATTGTTTACGCCAATGCGTCCGTAGCCGCAGTCGTCTTTCCCGCCTGTGTAAATATGACAGCCGTTCTCTCGCACCTCAGTACGAGAAGAAATGCGATCCCACACCGGAGCGAATTTAGACACCATAGTTTGTATCCGGAGCATTAACGCGCGCGTCCAGCAGCGGGAACACGCTGCGCCCGGCCATGTTCAAGATCGGCGCGCCCTTCTCGCTTGCCTTGCGCGACTCAAAGTTGATCTGGAAGTCGCGCATCGCGGCGCTCGAGTCGAAGCCCTTGATCTCAAGCCACTTGACCTTGGTCAGCAGCCCCATCAGGACCGAGTCGAGCAGGATCGTGTCGCCGTTCTTCGTTGCGCGGTTCTTGTACAGGTCCGCATTGTCTGCGTCCCTGACCCACGCGTACGACTGGTAGAAGAACGTCAGATCCTGCGGAGAGTCGGGCGGCGAGAGGATGTAGATCTGGTTCTCGCGCACCTGCCAGTAGAACGACAGCGTCGCCTGCAAGTTGCGGACGATCAGCGTCTTCCAGTCCTGCGGCGACACGGGCCCGATGCCGGGCAGTTGCGTGGTCGCGTTCCACTGGGTCTGATCGATCCAATCGTAGAAGTCCTCGGGCAGCGGATACCCGCGCTCCTTCTGCCCGGGCGATGCGGCCTGCACGCTCAGGGTGTAGCTCTTGGTCAGCTCCTGCCAGTCGTACAGCCCGAGCAGCTCAAGCCCGGCGCGATTGCACGCCGTGACCATCTGGATCACTGCCGGGTCGGTAGACCCTGCAGGATCGGGCGGGACAGGATAGCCAACATCTGCGGCGACGCTCTGAACGATCGCAAGCAGC
>Ga0181344_1000449_pt1 | contig 16464 bp, 20 predicted proteins | sample Su13VDMLBDD_FD_130098 | JGI IMG/M metagenome (GOLD analysis project Ga0181344, IMG submission 130098) | Freshwater viral communities from Lake Michigan, USA - Su13.VD.MLB.D.D | ecosystem: Environmental > Aquatic > Freshwater > Lake | place: USA: Michigan | collected 2013-07-15
CAGCGGATGCTGCCAGAACCAGCCATCATGACTAGCTCTGGAAGCACCCCACCATGAGGCAGGGTGTTCTACGTTAGGCAGCCTCCTCTGCAAGGTCATAGTAAGGATAGACCCCCTTACCACGGGTTTGAAGGCTAAGCAAGGTGCGATCAGCGACCGCCCTAGCTTCCCACAGGGATGCAACCACGATGGGCTGCTGCTTTTCTACCATGCTACCCTGCTTGTTAGCCAAGTAGAACGACACGACAAAGCGTTTCATAGCTTAGGCTCCTTTCGATGCCTGTTTAAGGGCTTCGCGGACCCGCTTAGCGATGTCACCACGCCAATGGGTCATGTTGTTCAGGATGTAAAGCGCCTGAACCTTCATCTCATGGGGATCAGTCACTCCTAAGCCATGCTTGGCATAGCCAATGGCGTAGTTAAGGGACCGGACACCCTGATGGGCGACGATGGAACGGCAGGCTTCATGAAAGGTCATGGCTTACACCTCGAAGGCATGGTTAAGGTTATAGGCTTCAGCTACTCGGGTAGCCCGCCGAATAAACTCCGCCGTAAAGGTACTGTATAGACGGGCACCCCGATAGGCATTATCGTGGGCTTCCTGTAAGTCTAACAGAAGAGACAAGCAAGGACCCAAGGACGCTTCGAGGCGGGGTTCCCCATCTAGGACGCCATCCACAGCACGCCCCTCTTGTTCTTCACGATACCAAGCGTCAGGTATTACATGGCCAGCGGCACACTTGGCACCGTTTTCGCCACGGTAAACGCAGACCACTCTAGCTTCTCCTTCTTCATCGTTAGTTTCAAGGATAGAGGGGCGGCCTTGTTCTAAGACCTTGCTAGTGATGTAGTCAAACAGTTCCTGGGCTTCGACTGGCTTGCCAGCTTCGATCTTGTCTAGGACAGTCATAGGTCAGCACTCCTGCTAACTAGAGCAGTCAGGCACGATTGCACGGCTGCTCTAGGTAACAGGGAATAGGCCCGCAGTCATAGACTACAGGTTCTTCCCTATCGGATTATGGCTAAATTCGCTCTTTATTGGGCTGTTGCCAAGAAGCCCCCACGGCTGTAAGGATGCTGCCAGCATCCTATATCCAAGCTTGTCCCCTAGAGCGTTTTAGACGATAGGGCCACCGCACGGGCATTCTCTTAATCGCTGTCCGACCTGGCAAATCGGGGCGACGGCAGGACCATAGCGGGGTTCGCCGAGGATGTCAAGCAAAAAAATTTCGGCAGCAATTTCAACGGCTTGCGGGGCGATCCTCATGCGGTTTGTGAAGTTGCCGACTGGCAATCATTACGATCCGGCAAGCAGCCTTCCGTGTAAATAGACCTAGCACTTGATTTACTGACTAGCCTAAGTTAGTATGTAGTCTACTGCTATACTGCCAATACTCCGCGCCCCTGCCTAGCTTGGTGAGGGGGCTAAATAGATTCTCACCAGAGAAGCCAATGAAATCAATAACTTACAAGCCCAGGTGAGGGAGTGAGAATGGTGAGCACCTAACTTCTAGATTAGGAAAAGAAGCTATATAATATAATAGAAGTTTGCCCCGACCCGCGCTCACTTTCTCACCCGCGCCCACTTTCCCAATGTTTTCAATGACTTAGGTGGTGAGGGGCGCTTCTGTGCGTTCACCCACTCTCACTCTGGTTCTGTCCTAGTCTAAGCGCGCGGGCGGGCGGTTCTGTCCTAACCTAGGTGCGCGTATGCGCGCGGGCGTGTGCGTGGGCCTGGGCGTGGGTGCGCGGGCTTGTGTGCGTGGGTGCGCCTGGGTGCGTGCGGGTGCGCGTGGGCGCGCGTGCGCGAGGGGCTAAGTTATTGATTTTGCTGGAAAAATTTAATTGTCAAAATTTATCTTTACTTGCCGGGCGGGCTGTGATCCTATGATTGGGCCAAGGCGGAAAGCGCCAAGGCGGGGCCGGACCCTATCCGGGGCGCATAACCTAAGGAAATCAGCGCCATGTCTATTAAAATCAATACCTATGTTTCGAAGGCTGGTAAGGAATTTCGTTCGCTTAGCGTTGCCGATATTTTCGCGGCGCTGGGGATGCCGGAACAAGCGGCGGCGGGTTGTGGCTTAACGCCGGATGGCAAGACCCTGCTGCTTTGGGAGCCAAAAGCGCCTAAGCAGGATAAGGCGCCGCATATCGCGAAGGAGATGCAAGCGGCCATCACCGCATGGGTAGAGCATATCAAAAGCGGGGCTGGTAAGCTTGAAGATATTAAAGACAAGACCTTGCGGGATAGCGTTTCACGGCTAATGAAGCCCGCGCCAATCCAAATGCCGCCAGTTAAGCAGACAATCCAAATGCCTCCCGCGCGCCAAGTAAATGAAACTGGCCCAGTGGGCGTGATCATCACCCGGCGCAAAAAGGTAGCATAATCAAAGAGTTAGCCCCTAGGTAGCAATGCCTAGGGGTTTTTTCTTGCCCAGCGATAGGACGATTTTCCTAGCTGCCTGGCGCCCAACCGAGGGGGTAGGCCGGGGCGGGGCTGGAAAATTACGCCCGGTCAGGCTCGCCATCAGCATGCCCCTACCAAAATCGCGCGTATTTTTAGACTTGCCTTATTTTCGCCACAATCACCCGGTAAAACGCCGACCGCCCTTCCGACCCATACTCGTAAACCCGCTCGACCGTCTCCAGCCAAACCCACGCACCCCTACCCGCGCCCGGCACATCCGCCCGAACCGGATACCACGCAAACCACCTATGCCAATTGTAAGCCTTCAGCGGTCGCTCTTTAATCACATATCTCATGATTTCTTCTCCTGGGCCTGCGCTTCGATAGCTTCCAGCACCGCCGCATCAGCATCAGCTTCTGACGTAGTACCCCCAAGAATCCCTGTTAGTTTGTTCTCCTGCCTTAGCCGCTCACCTTCCGCTTTGTTACCACGTTCCCAATGTTCAAAAAGCTTTTCGGCGCCCTCGTCATCCAAGCCAAAAAGCACCCACGCCACACTAAAGCCGACCGAATCAACTTCCGTCAACTTGGCGGCATCCTGTTCAGCCTCCTCACGCGACGTATACATCTTGCCCGGCTCGACGCCCGCCTTCTTGCATGCCGTCCCCTCATACGGACGAACCGCATTGCGGGTGTTCTTAATGATATACCAATACCAAGAGTACATCGCTAACTCCTTTTCAAGTGGAGATATAGCAACGTAACCGCCACCCGTCAACCCCCGGCGCGGGTGAGTTTCTGTTTGTAAAGCTCACCACAACCCTCACCAAAAAGGTGTAGTCATATCAAGCGATTAGCTCAAAAGTGAGAAAGGTGAGGAAGGTGAGCGCCCCCTTCTTATCAGAGAAGAAAGTATATAATATATAAAAGGTAGGCGATTTTACGCTCACCTCACTCACCGCTCACTTATCCAATGATATCAATGACTTAGCCGCCGCCCCCGAGGTGAAGAAGAGTGACCTTCTCTCACATCGTTTCGTTTCCCTACCATCTCTAGGCGGCGGGCGCATTTCGGCAAGGTAGACTTCTATATAGCACATGTCAAGTTGGAATTCAAGTCCTCGGTCCCGACGGGTCCCGCGCAAAGCGCCCTTGACATCCTCGGCGCCCCGGCGTATATCCCCCTTCCCATCAACGAAGGAGAGGGCAGTGGAACTACATAGTGCAGATCGTTTTGATCTGGAGCAAGCCATCATGCAATGCTGGGGCGTTGTCGACGACCTAAAATCTTTCGTAGCCCAGGACGCTGCGCCAGAGGACTACACGGCCGTGGCCCGCGTCTATCAGAAGCACTTTGAATACCTGATGGCTATCTTTGAAAAGATGCTGGAAGATCGGAAGCTCGGATGATTGACGACACCATGGAACTCACCCACCAAGACTTGGTCGAGGCGCTGGATCGGATCGTCCGTCAGCTTGAAGTCCTTGACAACGCAGCCATCATGAAGTCCCTGAACCTGGGCATGTTTGACATTGAAGAGATGATCAAGATCGTCGTACTGTACAAAAGTAAGGTGGTCGTTGACGCCCACAAGCAAGGAGTTCTGGAATGGAAGTAACCTACCTCGGCCACTATGGCACCGACCTGACCGTTGTGAACGCTGCCCGCGTGTCCTTCGGCAAGCGCACCCAAGACTTCCGGCCCGGCAAGGACGACCGCCTACTTGCCTTCCTGGCGCGCCACAAGCACGAACTACCGTTCGCCCACCCCCACGTCAGCTTCCACTTCAAGGCCCCCATCTTCGTGGCCCGGCAACTGGCCAAGCATCAGGTGGGCTTCGTGTGGTCTGAGATCAGCCGTCGCTACGTCAAGGACGATCCCGAGCTATACTGGCCTGCCAAGTGGCGTAAGGCCGCCCCGGACGTCAAGCAGGGCAGCAGCGATGAAGAGTTCACCGACCCCTTCGGCTCCGCTCAGCGGGCGCTGACGACGACACGGGCGCTGGTGTGGGACTATAAGCGGCTGGTGATCGACGGCATGTGCCCCGAGCAGGCGCGCATGATCCTGCCCCAGAACATGTACACGGAATGGCACTGGACCGGAAGCCTTCTTGGCTGGAGCCGGGTCTGGAGCCTGCGCGTAAAGCCTGATGCCCAAGCGGAGACGCGTGAAATTGTGCAACTAATTGGGCCAACCATGAAAGCTTTATTTCCGTTTTCTTGGTCTGCTTTGACTGGCGACCGCTAGAAATTTCTGGCGTTCTTTGGTATACTGATCCATCACCCCAATAGGAGCTTTGAATGCGTAATTCACCCGAAGTGCGTACACCATCCGTGCGCGCTGCTACCATTACTCGTCGCACTTACTCCCGCCCATTGGAAGGCGGCGGCTTTGAAAGCTGGGACGACATTGTCGGTCGCGTCGTCAGCCACCAGCGTTGGCTGTGGCAGCGGGCGCTGGGCGATGTTCCCCTGAACACGAAGCAAGAAGATGAACTCGAAGAACTGCGTGACGTGCTGCTACGTCGTAGCGGTTCTGTGTCTGGCCGTACCCTGTGGCTGGGCGGCACCGAAGTAGCCAAGCGCCGCGAGGCGTCCATGTTCAACTGTGCGTTCACGAAGGTGGAGACGGTCCATGACGTTGTCGACTCCTTCTGGCTGCTGTTGCAGGGCTGCGGCGTCGGCTTCGAACCCGTTGTCGGTACGCTCAATGGCTTTACTGCGCCGATGGAAATCGAAGTGGTACGGTCCCAGCGTCATCTACTGGAACAGAAGAAAGGCCGCGAAACCAATGTCGAAACCTATACTGTCGAAGGCGACCGACTCTGGGACCGCAAGACGGTCTGGACAATTAGTGTGGGTGATTCCGCAGAAGCGTGGGCAAAGTCGGTCGGTAAAATGCTGGCTGGCAAGCGGAAGGCTGATGTGCTACGACTTGACTTCTCACAGGTACGTCCAGCCGGACAGCGTCTTAAAGGCTATGGGTGGATTTCGTCGGGTGATGAAACTTTTGCGCCAGCAATGCAACGCATCGCGGAAATCCTCAACAATCGCGCTGGTCATCTCCTTTCCCGAATCGACATCCTCGACGTCCTTAACCACCTCGGCACAACCCTCTCCTCACGTCGTTCGGCTGAAATTGCGCTCGTTCCTTATGGCGATGCCGAATGGGTAGACTTCGCCAAGGCCAAGAAGGACTTCTGGCTGCATAACAACTATCACCGCCAGCAGTCCAACAACTCCGTCACCTTCCACGCCAAACCTGCGCGCGAAGATATTGCCGGATTGTTCGACATGATGCAAGATGCGGGCGGCTCTGAGCCGGGCTTCATCAACTTTGTGGAGGGCAAGCGCCGGGGTCCGTGGATGTCGGGCGTCAATCCCTGCGCCGAAATCCTGCTGCCCAACAAGGGCTTCTGTAACTTGGTGGAAATCAATCTGTCACACTTCAACGGCATCCACGCCAAAAAGCTGTGGCGGGTGGCGGAACTGCTGGCTCGTGCCAACTACCGCCAGACCTGCGTCAATCTGGTGGACGGTGTCCTTCAGCGGGCGTGGCACGAGAACAACGAGTTCCTCCGGCTGTGCGGCGTGGGTGTTACGGGCGTTGCCGAATGGGAACCAGCGGGTGATCCGTCCGTCTGGCGCATGCTTCGCGACAAAGTGAAGCGGGCGGCGAACGGTATGGCCGACGAACTAGGGCTGCCGCGTCCCAAGGCCGTCACGACGGTCAAGCCGTCGGGCACCCTGTCGAAGATTATGGACACGACCGAGGGCGTTCACAAGCCGCTGGGCCGCTACATCTTCAACAATGTGCGCTTCAGCAAGCATGACCCGTTCGTTCAGGAACTGGTGGACGCCAACTACAAGGTGATTCAGGACCCGTCCAGCCAGGATGCGGTGCTGGTTACGTTCCCGGTGGCCTACCCACGGGTTCACATGGACGAAGTAGACGGTAAGTTCGTCAACTTGGAACCCGCGACGGTCCAGTTGGCCCGCTACAAGACCATGATGGACAACTACGTGGACCATAACTGCTCGGTTACGATCAGCTACAGCCCGGAAGAAGCACCGGAAATCGTGGATTGGCTCCATGAAAACTGGGAATCCTACGTGGGCGTGAGCTTTTTGTACCGGACAGACCCCACTAAGACGGCCAAAGACCTCGGCTACCTGTATTTGCCGCAGGAAGTGGTCACAAAGGAGGACTATGACACCTATGTAAGCACCCTGAAGCCCCTGAATGGGGAGGAAATGGGCGCCCAAGAGCTTGTTCAGGAGGCAGATGACTATGAAATCGACGCTGGCACGGAATGTGCAACAGGCGCCTGTCCCGTCCGCTAAGAAAAGGAGTCCGTGTCGTGGAATATGCCATATTGTTGGGGGTCCCTATAGCCGCATGTGCGGTGGCTGCCTCCGTAGTCTTACGGAAATTGAAAACTGGAGCCGATATTCTGATGAAGAAAGGGCGAATATCCTCCGGCTACTACCACTAAGGGTAGAACAGACTTGATTTTATGGAGCCAGTGGGGTATTATCCTGCTGGCTTCTTCTATTTGGGGGTAATCATGAAGTTTTCCGTTACATACGAGGATGGACTGTGGACCTTCAGCCTGGAATCCACTGATCCGCAGTCCGATTACTACGAAGAATTCGAAATTCTGGACGAAGACGAAGCCAAGACCGTGGCCGCCGAGCTTATTGGTGAGATTTCCATAGCCGACGACGACCTAGACCTAGAAGAGATTGTTGACAACAAGGTTGACCCTGAATGACCCAATCCAAAGCGGCGGCCATCGAACAATTTCAAGAGATGGCGGACCTAGACCGCAGGGTCGCAGCCACCATCTCCAAGGTTATGGCCCAATCCCCCGTGGCCATCATGATTGCGTGGGAAGATGCCGAAGGCGGCGTCAAGGCTACCAGCATTCCCTTCTCGGCCTGCCTTGTCAAGGGCATGGTCGATACCCTTTTCGACATGGTATTCGATAATGATGACGGTGAATCTGATGATTCGTAGCCCTGCTAACTTATCTCTAAAGCTTTGGTCACTCTTGAATAAAACTTTGCCTTATGCTATACTAGTGCGCTGATGGAGGCTTGAATCTATGCCCACGTATAAAATATCCCAGTTGACGACAGCTACGGCTGTTTCGGCAACTAATCAATTTGAAATCAATCAGAACGGCGCTTCCAAAAGTGTTGAGGTTTCGGTTATTGATGCCTATATTAAAGGTACGTCTAGCCTTCCTGTCGTCGTTTCTGTAAGCTCTGCGTCGGATGCTGTTCGCATTACCCAAACCGGGGCAGGCAATGCGCTTGTGGTGCAGGACAGTGCTAATCCAGACAGCAGCCCTTTTGTGGTGAATACCTCTGGTAATGTGGGTGTTGGAACCACAGCCCCCGGTTCCGAGCTTGATGTAAAAGGTACCCTGCGCCTTTCCGGGGCAACTTCCGGTTACGTTGGTTTGGCCCCTGCTTCTGTGGCTGGTTCCGTTACCTACACGCTTCCAACGGCTGATGGCACTTCTGGTCAGGTTCTTATCACTAATGCTTCGGGCATTTTGTCATGGGGCACTAAGGTCGGTCTTGACGATGTACAAACACTTACCAATAAGCGAATTACTCCTAGGATTGTTTCAATCACGGGTGCCGCTGGGGGTAGCATCACGCCGACAGGTGATACGGCGGATCAGTATGAGGTGACGGCCCTTGGGGCTGCTGCGACATTCCTGGCGCCGTCTGGCACCCCGGTTGACGGCCAGAAGCTGACATTGCGGATCAAGGATAATGGCACTGCCAGGGCATTGACTTGGACAACCACATCTGGCGCTTACAGGGTAATTGGAACCACGCTTCCAACAACCACCGTGATCAGCAAGACCATTTATGTCGGCTGTATTTACAATAGCGCCGATATATTTTGGGATGTGGTTGTCGTAGCATCTGAGGTGTAAAATGGCTGACGTTCAAATTATTTTTGAGAAGGAAACGCAGTATGGCACTTACCGTGATGCGCTGTACTTCCCTGAAGATCAGGTGCCTTCTGATGAAGAGATTGAGCGCCTGAAGCAAGAGCGAGTTGATAACTGGATTGCCGTGATTACCGCCCCGCCTGTGGAAGAGGTTCCACAGAATGGCTAATAGGTACTGGGTCGGCGGCACAGCTTCTTGGGACGGTAATGCTGGCACTAAATGGGCGTTGACCTCTGGTGGCGCTGGTGGTCAAGCTGTTCCCACTTCTGCCGACGATGTGTTTTTTGATGGCGCTTCAGGTGCCAGCACGGTTACTATTGCTACTGGTAATACTGGCGCAAAATCTATCACTTGCACCGGATTTACGGGGACTATTGCAGGCTCTGCTACCATCGCAGTTTCTGGTAGTGTTACGCTAGTTGCTGGCATGACTTTTACCTATAGCGGTCAATTTACACTTGATGCCACAGGGACTCTGACAAGTGCCGGAAAAACTCTTGGCAGTGTACTTATAAGTAGCGGAGGAACCGCAACTCTTGGTGATGCTTTAACTTGCACGGGAACAATTACTGTATCCTCAGGCACATTCAATACCGCCAATTTTAATGTTACAGCTTCTGATATAACTTCTAGCAACTCTACTGTTAGGACAATTACTCTTGGCAGCAGCACGGTAACTCTTTCTAGTAACGCTCCGATAGGTTTTTCTACCTCCACTAATCTTACATTTAACGCTAACACTTCGCAAATAAATTGTAGTGGAACTAGCATTGTTTTTTCTGGCGGTAGTCAAACATTTTATAATGTGTCTTTTACTAGTACAGTAGGCGGCGCCCTTCATACTATAAATGGAACAAACACATTTAATAATTTAACAGTCACTCCTCCAGCTACTTCTTTTAGAAATCAATTACTTTTTTCTGCGAATCAAACCATCAATGGAACCTTGACCTGTGCAGGCGCTACTGTACTCAGGCGTATTCAAATTAGGTCGAATACTATAGGTACAACACGCACTCTTACGGTTGCGACTTTGTCTGCTAACGATTGTGATTTTCGCGACATTACTATTGCAGGCGCGGCAGCTAATGGATCGCCAACTCGCGCTGGAGATTGCGGCGGTAACTCAGGTGTTATTTTTCCTGCTTCTAAAACTGTTTATCGCGTAGGAACTAATGCAACATGGTCTGGCTCAAGTTCTTGGGCGACCCTTTCGGGGGGCGCAGGAGCCGACAATAATTTTCCGCTAGCTCAAGATACCGCTGTTATAGACAACTCCACTACGTTAACTGGCACTTTAAATATTAGCATTTTTAACATTTCTTCTATAAATGCTTCTACTAGAACAACTGCAATCACTTTAAGTTTTAGTGCCAACGATATTTACGGTTCTTTTACTTTTGGCTCCGGCATCACGGTTTCTGGAGCCGGCAAACAAACGTTTTCCGGACGCGGAACAATGGATTTCACTAGCGCTGGTAAAACAGTCACATTTTCTATTGGCGTAGATGCGCCCGGAGGAACTTTTCGTTTACTAGACGCATTTAATTCTTCCAGCGCGACTAGTACTGACCTGATTAGAGGTACACTCGATCTTAACAATTTTAACTTTACTGCGCTAACATTTGCAGGCACGGGTAGTTTCACACGCACTCTTGCATTTGGAACAGGAACTTTTACTATAAGCGGATCAGGCACTGCATGGACTACCGCGACATCAACAAATCTAACTGTTACCGGACCCGGTACAATTTCAATGACTAGCGCGTCGGCTAAAACGTTTGCTGGTGGTGGAGCTAACTACGGCAGTGTTACGTTAAACAATGGCGGCGCAGGTGCCTTAACGATAACAGGTAGTAATACGTTCGGATCTCTATCTAACTCGGTGCAGCCTACGACTTTCACGTTCACCGCTGGGACAACAACTACTATTAGTACTTGGGCTATAGCTGGTACGCCCGGTAATCTCGTAACCATAGGTAGTGCCACAGCGGCATCACATACGTTATCTAAAGCCAGCGGAACGGTAAGCGCAGATTATCTATCAATTAGCCGTAGCACTGCCACTGGCGGCGCGACATGGTATGCTGGCGCCAACAGCACTAATGGCGGCAACAACACGGGCTGGATATTCACCGCACCTCCTGTTGGCGGCGTCAACGCAAACTTCTTCCTGCTCTTCTGATGAATGCCCAAGTGAGAAAGGCGCAGCCATGAACCAGGATCAGTATAACATCCTCGCGGGTGATAACATCACCGCTTTCATGAGCGGCCTGGTATTACCTATTTATTAGTTAGGAATCAAAATGCCAACAGCGCAGAAGATTTCGGAACTTACAACAGCCGGACCCCTTACGGGCGCCGAGCTTGTACCTGTTGTCCAAAATTCAGGAACTCTCCAGACTACCGTCTCAGTCCTGAAAGCCTATGCTGTCGTATCTATTGAACCTGAAATCTCCGCCCTTAACACCCGGATTGATCAGGTCTCTGCCCTCGTATCTTCGGAGGTTGTTGCCATTGCTTCGCTGGCGGCTGACGTTGCTGGCGCCTTAGTAGTAGTTGCCTCCCTTAGTGCAGCCGTTTCCTCCCTAGCCGTGCGCGTCGATGACGTTTCAGCTATCGCCACTTCTATCGGAGCGGTTGTCGCCACTTATGACAGCCTCATTTCTGATGTATCTGCTGCTGTTGTATCTGTCAATGCCGTCGTATCAGCCCTTCAGACCCAGATTGAGCAGGTATCGGCCCTTACTTCAGTTAATTCGGCAGCTATCACATCCATCAATAACGCCGTATCCGCTTTAGAAATCAGAGTCAGTGCGGCTTCTGCAACAGGTGCGGCTAACTCGGCGGCTATTACTTCTGTCAATAACGTAGTAAGCGCCCTAGACATTCGCCTTACCAATGTATCGGCATCCGTATCGGTACTTAATGTGCAAATCGGGCAGGCGCTTGCCTCAATTTCAGCTATCAATTCAGTCCTCGCTACCATTGACGTATCGGCTATTGCAGCACTTGAAATTCGTGTTTCGGCTGTATCGGCCCTGACTTCTGCCAATACGGCAGCCATTGCGGCGGTTTCAGCGTCTGTATCAGCCCTTAACGTGCAAATGGTACAGGTGATTGCGTCTATCTCGGCAATCAACTCCGTCCTCGCAACCATTGACGTATCTGGCATAGCGGCCCTTGAAGTTCGTGTTAGTGCGGTATCGGCTGCTATCACATCTATCAATGCAGTCGTTTCCTTGAAGGCGTTCCGCAACGGCGACCACCTCACCAACGTCCAGTACATCGACTTTAATACTACCACCAGCTATGCTCCTGCACCGGGCCGCCTGACGTGGGACATCGAATCCGGTACCCTTGACCTGGGCTTGACCGGAACCGTCAATCTTCTTATCGGTCAGCGGACAGTCGCCCAAGTCTACAACAACAGCGGCGTCACCCTGTCGAAAGGCAAGGCCGTCAAGGTAACGGGTGCCCAGGGTCAACGTCTAACTGGTGCGCTTGCCCAGGCTGACAGCGACGCCGACAGCATGACCATCTTCGGCGTCATGCTTGAAACGGTGTCGGTCAACAACTCTGGTTATGTCGCAACCGACGGTTTAGTCAGGAATGTCAACACCGCTGCCTTCGCTGACGGTGACATCGTGTATCTATCGCCAGTATCAGCGGGCGAACTGACACCCACTAAGCCAATTGCTCCGCAGCATTTGGTGCAGATGGGCTACGTCGTCAAGGGTGGCTCCGTCGGCGGCGGCTCCCTTTACATCAAAGTCCAAAACGGCTACGAACTAGGTGAACTTCACAACGTCAAGACATCTTCTGACACGTCCATTGCAGACGGTGAAGTCCTAGCGTGGAATGCCAGCGCCAGCGTCTGGACCAACTCGACCGCCCTAACAGCTACCCAAGCCTCCGTGTCGGTCCTTCAACTACAAGTCAACGCAGTATCGGCTGCCCTCACCTCCACCAACAATGTCGTCTCTGCTTTGGAAATCCGGGTAAGTGCCGCTTCCGCTACTGGGGCTACCAACTCTGCTGCCATCACATCTATCAATGCGGTTCTCGTTTCGATCCTTGCCATCCTAACTAATACCAACTATCGCGTCACCGAGTGAGCGGGTGAGAATCTACTTGCACACCTTTCTCACCTAAGCTATTATGTGCTTCTAATCAAGGAGCCATACATGACTGACAAAGTAAACCGCGTCCAACTTCTGAACGACGCCAAAGCTCAAGTGACACCGTGGACCACCGAAGACGGGCGCCTCTTCCTCGACTACACCGATATGGGTACCCGGCGCACCATGGCTATCACGCCCACGGGCAACTGCGACTTCCGTGGGTGGTTCTCCTCCTTCTGTGTCGACCAAGTCAGTATCGTGCCCAACGGCGACCTCGTCAACTCCGCCCAAACCTACTTTGCCCACTGGGCGCGCACCCGTGGCCCCAAGCTGAAAGACTACATCCGCGTGGGCGGGCGCATTGGCGAACTCTACATCGACACTGGCAACGACGCCAATGACGCGTGGCGCATAACACCCAACGGCATTGAGCTTGTCAAAGGCGGCCCAACCCACATCCGTATGCTGCGTGGCGCTGGCGTCCTGCCCTTGGCCGACCCTGACTTCGATGCCCACCCGTCCGAATTCCCTACCCTGCTTCGCAAATACATTGCCGCCGACGACGACACCATTATGCTGCTAACGGCGTGGCTTCTCGGCTGCCTGCGTCCTGAAGGCCCCTACCCAGTCCTGACCATATCCGGCGAGCAAGGCTCTGGCAAATCCACCGTCCTGCGCCTGATGCGCCGCATCATCGACCCGCACGCCCTCGATATGCGTACGCCGCCCGAAGACCAACGCGACCTGCAAGCCATGGTTCGCAACTCCTTCATCTTGGCCTTCGACAACGTGTCTTTCATTTCCAACAAGATGTCTGACGCTTTGTGCGTTATCAGCACAGGCACGGGCGCCCAAGGTGGTCGCGCGCTCTACACCAACGCCGAAGAATCCGCCGTGCGCGTATGTAGACCCGTCGCCATGAACGGTATCCCCGACGTCGTCGAACGGGGTGACTTGGTGGACCGCTCCATTCACGTTCACCTGCCCCGCATCGACCCACGCCTGCGCCGTGACGATATGGAGTTTTGGGATAGCTTCCACGTAGATCACCCGCGCTTGCTGGGTTCGCTTATGAATGCAGCATTGAAAGCTATGCAGAACTATGGTAATGTAGTCTTGGCTGAAAAGCCGCGCATGTCTGCGTTTGCAGTGTGGGCCGTTGCCGCCGAACAAGCTTTCGGGTGGAAGCCGGGTCGTCTTATGGAAGTCTATAAGAACAACCGCTCCGCCGCCGAATCCCAAATGCTTGAGTTCAACGGCATGGCATCCGCGCTGCTGCGTATGATGGCGAAGCAAAAGGAATTCTCAGGTACCTATTCGGATTTGATTGGACAACTGGAAATGAACATCGGCCCGCGCGAGCGTCTGCCCCAAACGTCCCATAGCTTTGCTGCCGAACTCAAGCGCATCCGTCCCGCCCTTGAGCGGCAGGGCTTGCGCTTCTTCAATGCCGGGCGCTCGGGTTCCGTGGAGCAGAAGGGCCGTTCCCGCATTTCCATCGTGCGCCAAGTCGACGACGAGGATACGCCCGCCTCATGACCGACGAACCTTACGTTCCCAAGATCAGCACCAAGAAACTTCCTGAATACTACGAACGCGCCCAGAAGAAGGCGCTGGAACGTAAGGCTAATGGTCCGTCGCAGAAAGACCGGATTGCCAAGCACAAGCGTGAACTCCGGGCCATGAACATTCATAAGCCCGGTCATGGCATTCGCGCCGAAAACGTCAAAGCAATCCGCAACCTACGCGAGCACCTGCGCGAAACGTGGCAAGCTTCTTGGGACAAGATCAACAAGATCAAGAAGCTCACACCCAAACAAGTCGAGTTCGCCCGCCAGTTCGCCTTGAATGGCCGCAGCAACAAATGTGGTGCTATGCGCCTAGCCGGGTACGATAGCGTCAATCCGGCAGTGTTGCTATCCCTGGCAAACAAAAACCTATCCATCCCACACTTCCATGACCTAGTCACCGCATTCGAAATCGAGGAGAAGGCCCGTATGAAAATCAACGTCGAGGATGTCGTCAAGTGGTTCAACGACATTGCCACCCAGGCCATGGGTTCCGGCGACTTCACCAACGCCAACCGCGCCATGGAAAACCTTGCCAAGTACCTCGGCATGTTTGTCGAGAAGAAAGAAATCACGCACCGCACCATCCACTCCAAAGAAGAGTTGGATACCCGCATTAGCGAACTGACTGCCATCCTGCGTGAAGCCGAGCCGGAAATTGAGCGAAAACTTAAAATCCACTAACCCCGACGCAGTACTTCAACTAAAGGCCGAACTGGCCGAAGCCCTCCACCAAAAGGCGGTATTGGAGGCGCAGGAAGACTTTTACGTTTTTGCCAAGCTCCTCGCCCCTCTCATGCTGGATGGCAACGACTACCGTGACGGGCGCCACATCGAAGCCATTGCCGCCACCCTCCAAGAAGTTGACCGGGGCCTAGTCGACCGCCTAATGCTGGCCCTGCCGCCCGGCTCCATGAAGTCCGTCCTCCTCATGTTATTCGCTGCGTGGTGCATGGGCCGCCACCCGACATGGCGTATCATGTGGATTTCCCACACCACCGACAAAGCGGTCGAATGTTCTGGCCGTATCCGCGACTTAGTCCGCTCCTCCGAGTTCCAAGAAATCTTCCCCGGCTTCCACATCCGCGATGATATGTCTGGCGTAACAGGCTGGAAGCTAGTCACGGGCGGATCGTTCATGCCAGCGGGCGCGGGCAAGTCCATCGCAGGTTACCGCTTCAACTTGGGCATCCTTGACGACCCCCTTTCGGAACAGACCGCCAAGTCCGACGTCGAACGCGAGCGAGTCAACAACTGGTATGGCCCCGGCTTCCGGTCCCGTAAGCTGCCTGACTCCCGCATCGTCCTCGTCAATACCCGGTGGCATGTCCGCGACCTTTCAGGCTACCTCCTCGACAAGGCCGCTCGCAATGCCCGCGTCGACCAGTGGGAAGTCATATCCATTCCCGCCATCCTTGACAAGCCTTCAGCCGACTACCTCATGCTGCCCGAAGGCGAGTCCTACTGGCCCGAGTTCATTACCATGGATGACCTTATCGCTACGCGCGAGGGCCTGTCACGGGCAGATTGGGGCGCCCTGTACATGCAGACCCCGACCGGGGAGGATGGCAACGTCTTCAACAAAGACGACTTCCAAGACTGGGAAGATGACGACCCGCCCGAATGTGACGAAATTATTCAGACCATGGACACGGCCTTCTCCACCAAAGCCAAGGCCGACTTCTCAGTCATCCAGACCTGGGGTATTTTCCATCTGACATATACTGACGATAAAGGCTATGAATATCAAGAGCCTAACGCCATTCTCCTCAACCAAGTGCGGGGTCGCTGGTCCTTCCCTCAGCTACGGGCAGCCGCCAAAGAGCAGTACGCCCAATACAAACCCGACCGAATCATTATCGAAAACAAAGCATCTGGTCAATCTCTTTTGCAGGACTTGCGCCTTAACAAGTTGCCCGTATTGCCTTTTCAGCCGGATCGTGATAAAGTAGCCCGTGCCCATGCCGTCAGCGGTATAGTAGAACGGCAGCGCGTCTGGCTTCCCCTGAAGAAGCGGTTCGCCGCCGAACTCCTACAGGAAGCCCTGGAGTTTCCCAAGGGCGCGCACGATGACGCCGTCGATACCATGGTCATGGCCCTGCTGTATCTACGTCGCCGCTACGAACTAACGCAAGAGACGGTAACACAACCAGAGCAGTTCTCGCGCCGTCGATCTTTCAAAAGCTATTGGAGCCAGATGACCCATGTCCGATAATCTCGAAGAAGCTACGCCCGACATCGAATTTGAGTTTTCGGAAGATACCTTGGAAATCGAGGTTCCCGAAGAAGTCGTGGAAGTCGACATGTCCTTTGGCGCCAACCTAGCCCTGCCCATGGAAGACGCCATCCTAACAGACATCGGCTCGGCCCGCCAGGACGCCCTTCAAAA
>Ga0181344_1000451_pt1 | contig 16443 bp, 21 predicted proteins | sample Su13VDMLBDD_FD_130098 | JGI IMG/M metagenome (GOLD analysis project Ga0181344, IMG submission 130098) | Freshwater viral communities from Lake Michigan, USA - Su13.VD.MLB.D.D | ecosystem: Environmental > Aquatic > Freshwater > Lake | place: USA: Michigan | collected 2013-07-15
CTCGCCGGTACTGCGCACAGCAACAATCGAAACATCGATAGGCTGACGCCAATCCAGCCAATCCGCTACAGCCGCCGCCAGGCCAAGAAGCTGAAAATCGCCAACAGGCGTGCCGTTGCCAGCGCCGCACTTGTAGTCGGCGATGTGCGGGCGATTATCCTTCGCCTTATCGCGAAACAACAAGTCAGCGCGGCCAAAGGTCTCACGCGCAGGATCCGGCCATTGATTACGGCCAAACAACTGACGCGACCTCCGCTGATAAACGTCGTGAGCCAAAGCCACTTCGACATCGCCCAGCGGAATAGAAGCAACGTCGATAGCCTGACAACACTTCAGGCCGCGCCTGAACTTCTGCTGAACATAAGCAAGCGCCGCATCGCGACCGCGAGTCTGCGCGTACTCAAGAAAACGATGAATGAAAATGCCCCACCACATTCCAGGGTGCATTTCTTCCTTCAAAGTCGAACGAAACACGCGCGTCGCGGGACAAACCTCAAACTGCTCGACAGACGCAGACGTGAGGAAGAAATCGCGCGGCTCCATGCCATGAGGAACTTTCGTCACTTACGCACCTCACACTTCCCAAGAAGTGCCTCAAACTTCTTCGACTGCGCAGACCCCGCAGCTTCAGAAGCAAATCGAGCCAACGCGTATGCATCGGCTTCGTTATTATCACGCGCCTCAAACTGCCAACGTCGAAAAACCTCGCGAATGACAATCTCCTTCGGCGCATTACCAACGCCGGTCGCGTAGAGCTTCAACGTAGACGGCGGGACGATAACGTACGGCCTACAAGCCATAAACAAAGCCCAGCGCAGCAGCCAACCAAGGCCGCCCATTTCAAACACGGACGCGCCCTTTGCGTTGTAGGCAAAACCCTCGATAGCCACAAGCTCGGGATCGTGCGCATCAAGAAAGTCTAAAACGGCGCGTCGAATATCCTCCAGACGCTCCGTATCTCGCTTTTTAGACGCCACAAGTTTGGACTCGGCAACGCGGTCGCCATGCAAAGCGACCAAAGCCGTGCAGCTCAAACTCGGATCGATTCCAACAACTTTCATCATCACACCAATAATCTTGGGCAGAAATCCGTAAAATTCCGGCCCGAGCCCATGACTAGTGCAGAGTTGATCGCGGTCGTCTGTGCGGCTTCCGCCCTCGATCAACTCTATCTTGGGCAAAACACACGGTTTTTCCTAAAGTGGAACAAGCCAAAAAGCTGAGGTATGCCTCCGGCATGGAAAAAACCATCCGAATCTGGTCTTTGCCGATCGCACTCGTGCTGATCGCAACGATGGCATCGGCACAAGATCAAACCCGCATCTCCCCGGCTCTAGCTCTCGCACGAATCTGTGTCAGCGAAGCTGGCTGGGAATGCTTCGATACTCAAGACGGTCTGGCAATCCACGAAGTGCTACTGAGCGGAGCTTCGCGACACAACATGTCGTATGTCTCCTTTGCACGCGCCTACGCAGGGCGCGTGATGGGCGTGCGCCCACACAACTCAGAAAGGCTCCGCTGGGTAGGAGCTTTGCGCGAAGACGGTAACCAACCGAGCAACTGGCCGACCATGGTCACGCGACGCGTCGGAGGCGTCATCCGCGTAGACTCTATGCCGCCTTGGTCAAGCTACCGCGCACGATGGCTAGCTGTGCTCGCCCGTGCGCGTGAAGTCGTACGGCTCTCTTTAGAAGACCGCGTAGATTGGAGCCCCTGCCCCGAAGAAGTACATGATTGGGGCGGCGCAATGGATCGAGAACGCGCCAACCGCGCAGGGCTAATCGAAGTCGAATGCGGCGAAACGTCCAACGACTTCTACCAACGCCCATCAATCATGGCAGACCGCGAATAACCACAAACGCTAGAGCCCCGCAGAACTTCTGCGGGGCTCTTTAGCTTCAATATTTAGCTTTAGATTTAGGATCCCACGCAGACGGGATCGGCTTTCCATCGCCAACAACATACTCGTTACGCGTTTTAAGCCCAAGCTGCTCGACACCATACTCCAAAGCAACTTGCTGCCAAATCTCGTAACCAGGGTCAGACGGCTTCTGCCCATTCGACTGTCGATGAGCATACAAATACTCGATCGGCATCCCGGCCTTCCGGCCCTCGTCGACCAAATACTTCAAAGCCGCCCTAGCAGTATCCCGAACTAGCGAATCAAAAGGTGTGGCAGGCGAATCGCCCCACACCTTTGCGCCAGGATAGCCGGGATAAATACCTTCGATCTCAAGCCCCAGCGTAAAAGCATTCAGACCGTTGCTGGTATACAAATACCAAGACAGCGGAGCCGGAAGCGCAACACAGCCATCGCGAAAAGCGACCGCGTGCGCTGGAATGCCAATCGCACGCTGATGCGCCTTGGCTCGGTCGTTGGCGGGGCCGAACACGCAAGCAGTCTGATGCAGGCAAACGCCTGTAATAGTCTTAGGATCGCGCTTAACCGTCTTACCGCTCACGACCTTACTAGGCGAAACAGGAGGAGTCCCCTTTGGAGTAAAAGGGTCTTTCTGCTGCCCAATAAGGTCGAGAAAAGTAACGGTCACTCCTCGCTCCCATCAATACGCGGCGACCTCAACCAACCGGCTCCAGCAGTAAGAATCCCTGCCAACGGAGCGCGCAAATCGGGAGGAGCAAACACAACAACCACAACAACGGCAGTAATCAAAGTCGTAAGCACCGTGACCTGCCGCCAATCAAGCTGCGGAATCTTCATTGGCCGTGCTTCCTCGCAAGATCAGCGTCGGTCCGCGCCCGCGTAGCTGCAAGCGTCCCGTCCAATGCCGAAAGCACGGCATCGCGGTGACCAAGGCTCTCCGCCAGCGAAATGATCGCCTGAATCGCGCTAACAGCCGCCTGAATAATCTGCTCGGCAGTCACGGCGCACCTCCAATCGCGGCAAGAGCCGCATCACACCGCGCACGCTCAACCTCAAGATCTTCCCGATCTTGCTCCAAAGTCGTGCCTTCTCGATCAATAATCGAGCGCTCATTAGCCATACAACGCGCAACCTCGGCTGCATACCGCGTACGCGTCTCGGGCGAAGCGCCGCAATGTGCTCCCAAAAGAAGCAACATTCCCAAAGCGAAAGCAAAACCATGAATAGGCCTAGCGTTGCTCACAAAATACCCTTTCGCGGCGGAAGAATAGCAGCCGTCATAGGCGGCGGTGCATAAGACACGACGCGGTCGCGGTCTCGCGCTGGCAGCAATGACAGCAACGCGCTGAGCTGCATCCGCGCCTGTTCAAGTTCCACCAGAGCACGCTCAAGCTGGCCCTGTGTGTCGGCTAGTCGCTGGGCAACAAGCGCGCTGCGCTTCTCGCACTCCTCAACCTCTTCGCGAAGCTCGTCAATCTTCTTGTCCTGCGCGTCCAAACGTTCACGCAGTTGTGGAACCACCGCCGCCGCGCCTTCCTCACGCTTTATCTCGCGCTCATTACGCGCGATCGTCTGGGCTTTCCAAAGGCCAATCGCCGCAATAGCGACGCCGCTGACCGGGCTAATAAAGTCTTGCCAGTCCACGGTCATACTGTACCAAATCAAAAAACGTTTCGCACGGAAGGTTCAATGAGAAAAGGACTAGTCGGGATGACAGCATCGTCTTCTCCGCCACGGATAAGCCAAATGTCATAATAGTAACGTCCAGGCTCTACGTACCTAAACGTCGCAGGCGAAATAGTAAACTCCGCCGCCCCAGACATAGGGTCACCCGTGACAACGCCGAACACAGATGCCGCAGCTTCGTAATCCGTCAGCATCTTCTTAACGGTCAACGTCAAAGAAGCGGTCGAAAGATCGACCAAAATGCCGTCATTTTCGTAAACAACCAGCCGCACAATCAACGACCCGCCGTGCGTATACCGCAACGCAATGCGCGGATTGGTCGGCAGAGCCGTATCCTGCGGCCCGCCGCCCTGCACGATGCCGATGAGACTGACAACGGCCATCAGATCACGCCGCCGAGCGTGTACACGCCGGGGAAGAAGCCGTCGATCGCAGCGAACACGGACGGCAGCGCGATGGCGCTCCCGTAGTCGGCGATCTCCTGCTCCGTGACTCCCGCCAGGAACGTCATGCCGTGCCAGGCGTAGTTGCCAAGCTCCTCCAGCTCGGGAGCCCAGGTGACGTAGAGCCCACCATCAAGCTCACGTCGGCGACTCTGCACCTTGAGATTGAAGATGATCATGGCGTCAGTTGTCCGACTCGATGTAGCAGGAGATCAGGTCGATGCCGACAGCAAGGAGCGTCGCGTTGTTCGTGCGCCAACCCTGTAGAGCGAGGAGCTGGTTGTTGGCAGGAAGGTTGGTCGAGAGCGTGCCGGAGGCGACCACGCTGGTCACGAGGTTCTCGACTCGGTACTGCACCGTCGCATCGTTGGGCGGGCAGAACAGCGCCAGCTCGTAGGCGTCCTGCGACAGCGTGTTCGCCGGGAAGCCTGCGCCCAGCGACACCTTGGTCGCGGTGCCTGCACCGTCGTTGTGCATGATCGAGAAGGTGGAGTCTGCCGTGTCGCACCCGAGCCCGAGGATGTTGGTCTGCGAGCTCGGCTCGACGTTGGTCGGGGCCGCGATGCCGGTCGTGAACCCGACGAACGTGCGAGCGCCCGCCACCGCCGCTGCGTCGGACGAGGCGAAGCGCACGATCAGTTGAAAGCCGCCTCGGCCCGCAGCGTCGCCTCGGTAGAACTGAAGAACCGCGCCACGCCAGCCTGCCATGCTGCCCGCTGCCGTGCCGCTCACGAAACCGATGCGCCTCATCGCAGTCACGAAGTTGGTGACTGCGACAGCGCGAAGCGTTGCCGTGCCTGCGGCGGTCGGCGAAGCGATCCCCTCGGCGGTCGGCAGCGTCGCGGAGTTGCCGAAGGGCATCCACACACCGATCTTCTGCTTGCCGACGTGCGGCTGAAGAAACATCTGCAAGTTGCTCGGGCCAACCGCCTTCGGGAGATACCGACCTGCGATAGACTGCGCGATCAACTTTAGCTGCGCAGACGAGGGCGCGATAGGCGCGGTGCTCTCTGCGAGAACGAGGTCGTTGTCGTCGATCAAAACACGCGACGCTCCGGCCAAGACGCCCGCGTTGTTGTACTGAACCTGCTCGTTGGTTCCGGCGAGCGTGTACTCAGCCAGAGTGCCGTCCGAGTTGTAGAGCGTCCAACCACGCCCCATGACGTACTCGATCGACGCACCAGCAGCCATCGTGATCGAACGGATGGAGCGCGGTGTGGCGGCTGCGTTGACGTACAGAGACAGGCTGCGCGAGACCGCAGCGGTGTTCTGGATCAGCGCGTACTTGAGCGTCCGGTAGTTCGTCGCGGCAGGCGTATCGACGATCTTGACCGCCGAGGTGCCGGTGCTCGCGCCCGACTTGACGACGTTGGTCAGCGCCGAGCCGCTGTCGTTGATCGCGGAGGTGAAGTACCGGAGATCCGTGACCGCTGCATCGGTCGTGATCTCGATGGACATCGTGTCGTCGATGATCATGTCGCACCCAGCATCAGCAAGGTCTGTCGCACCTGGTAGTCGGTCACACCGCCCCCACCGCCCGAGCGCGGGTTGAACACGCCGAGCGAGTCCTTGAGGCGGAAGCTGCCGCTGACGTAGCGCATGCCACCAGCGACGGTCGGGTCGGCGGCAGCGGAGTCGAAGATAACGCCCTCGGCGTCGATCTGACCGGGGAACCGATTAGGAGTCTGCGACACGGCGACCCTTCCCCTTCTTGGCGCGCACCTCGGCGATGCGCTCCTCCTTGATCGAGCGAGGACGCGGATGCGGGCGCTCCTCGGGCACGACCTCCGCAGGCGCTTCCTCGCGAGCGCGACGCGCGATCTCAAGGTCGTGCAGGCTCTTGACCATGCCGACCAGGCGCGTCGTCTGAAGCTCCGCGCCCTTCGCCATCAGCACCGAGTTGGCGGCTTGCTTGGACAGGTTCTCGCAGACCTGCGCCGCACGACTGACCCAGTCGGTTGCGAGCTTGGCCGAAACCGCGTCGGTACGCTTGTCCTCGACCTCCTTGGCGATGCTCGCAAGGAGAGCCTGCACCGCTCTGGAGGCAGTCAAATACGCGACCTGCGCGCCCTCGTAGCGCGTGACCTCGACCTTGCTCGCCTCAAGGGCGTCATCAAGGCGCACACCGATCTCGTGGATCGTCTCGATCTTGTTGTCGTGCTTGGAGGTCATGGATCAGCGAGTGTAGGGGATGACGCAGAGCACGTCGCCCACCTTGGTCTGGAACTCGAAACGGAGCTGGCCGTTGAGCAGCGAGGTGCCGGGATAGTAGTCGTTGTTGGTGCCCGAGTTAGCACCAGGCCGCAGAAGCGTCCCGTTGAGGAATACGTCGTAGTCGGTCAGGAAGCTGCCGACACTCATGTCGGGAAGCTGCGCGTCGAGGTTGGAGCCGCCGCCCACGCCGCCGACATCCGTGTCCGCGCCGGTCGTGACGGTCACGGAGGCGAACGTCTTGTCGCGACGCTTGGCGAGCGCGACGGCACGGAGCAGCGACACCTCGCCGCCGAAAGCGCTCTCGATGGTGTTCCACTCGGCGGTCGTGTCCGAGAACTTCATGCCGCCGACCTGCGCCCACGTCGAGCCGGTGCGGTTGCCGTCGTCGAGGAACAGCTCGCGCGCGCCGAGCATCAGGAGATCGACGCCCACCTGCGACTCAACCATCGTCGAGAGCGCGTAGGGGTAGGTCATCCCGAGCTTCAGGCTGGTGTTGATCGTCAGCCCGGCGCTCATGGTGTTCGCGGTTGCCTGAGAGTCGAACAGCGTAGCACCGAGCCCAACCGTGACCGCAGAGGACGGCCCGACCGTGTCGGCAAAGACCGCGAACACCTGCGACGCGGCGCTGTCGGTGATCTGCCACGTCAGCCCGTCGCCGAGCGCCAGCGCGGGATCGTAGCCTGCGACCGCAACCGGCGTCGCCGCCTGGTTGTCGTAGGCCGCTTGAAGGGTCGACGTGGCCCCGGCGGGCACGTCCGTGACTGCGCCGCGCAGGAAGTCCTGCTCGTTGAGGCCCTCCAGGTACTTCCGCTCGACCGAGGCGTAGTGGATGACCTTGTTCTCGATGTCGGCGACCGGGCACGCCTCAAGCGCCGTACCGGCTGCGTTGAGTCGCACGAACGAGAGCTGCGCGCGGTTCGGCGTCGTGCCGGTAAACGTCGAGCCGTCCACGTTGCTCTCGCTCTGGAGCAGCATGTAGACCGTGCGCCCATCCGAGAGGATCGGATCGTGCGTCACCGAGTCGACGACGGTGCCGAGGTTCTTGGGCGAGATCGCCGAGGAGCCCGACACCAGCGCGAGAGAGGCTGAGCCGAAGGTCGCGTTGTACGCCGCGACCGACCCAAGAGTCGACACGATGCCGATAGCCGCCGTCGTGGCGCTGGGCAGCTCGCCCGCGCTGAGCACGACGAAGTTCTGCCCGGCAGGCACCGTGATGTCGACAAGGTACTTGTCCGACGCAATCAGGACTCGCTTGCGCTCCAGCGACCAAAGGTCTTCCTGAATCGCCTGCACGCCACGCACCGACCCGGGATCGGGCGACGTGGGCGCGGTAAACGGGTCGTACCAGTTACCAGCCTGAAGATCATTAATGTACGAGACCATCGACCGCAGATTGTTAAGGTCGTCTGCGATCGTGCTCGCGCCCGACTGCATGGTCGCCGAGGGAGCCACGTTGTCGAGGAAGCCGACAATCGTGTCCTTAGTCGAACCGACCTGGGCATCCTGACGAATAAACGTGCGCGCCATCTGCAATCTCCTTCATCAAACCGCGTCGTAATCTGCCAGCAGCACGTCACTCGCAATCGGAGCCGCTGCCATAATAATCTGATTATAGCCCGTACCGGAACCGCCAGACTCTGCGGTCGTGTAATCGTTGCTCGCGCCAGGAGTCAGCCGCATGCCGTTAAAAAACACAGTCTCTGTGTTAACGCGAAACACCGGCAGAGTAAAAATCTGATTACTGCCATCTTGCGCTCCGCCTGGAATCGCGTTGTAAACGCGTGACGAAACAAGCGGAGGAGGCGGCGGACCGGGATTAGGCGTAATCGGACCAGGGTCTACCGGAAAAATACTCGGCTCAACCACCAAAGCCGAAAACGGTACCAACGGCTCCTGAAAATCAGTAGCCGTCATCCACACATCGTAGACGTACTGCCCTGGCGCAAACTCTACGGTTTCATTAGACGCCAAATAAAACTCAACGACGCCAGGTCCCTTAGACGGCATCGGAGTTCCCTGCCGCGTCATAGAACAAAACGCGTCAGTTCTCTTCCTTCGAATAGACCAAAAGAACTCGTACAAAGACGTGTCGATCGGCGACCCGTCTCGATGCACGGCCAGAAGCGACAAAAGCACTTCAGAGCCCTGGATAATCTCCAGTTGCTTACGAGGATTTTCTGGAACGGTGCGACTACGAGGACTGCCGTCTTCGTAAACACCAATAAGAAAAAGATCCACTATCTCTCAACTCACGCGGGCTGGAGATAGAGTCCGAGCGCACTCGCGTACGACGCGCCGCCCGAGGTGTACTTGACCTGGACGATGTACCAGCCCGCCGCCAACGTGACGCCGACGTAAAGCGGGTCGAGCGCGGCAACCGCGTAGCCAGCCGAGATGCTGATCGAAGTGATGAACTCGGCGTAGGTCGTGACCTCGGCAGCATCCGTAAGCCGAAGGTAGCTGGTGTTCGACGACCCGCCTCGCGAGAAATACGCCGCCGATGCCGCAGCAAGCGACATAGCCGAAGCAAGGTAGACCGCTCCGCGCGTCTCGTAGTTAACCGTGGTCGGGGTGGCATTGTCAAGGCAGACCATCACGCCCGTCGTGGGCGCTGCGCCATCGACATACGCCTTCGTCGCAGCATCCTGCGGATTGATCGGCGCAGCGATGTTCTGAATCGACTGTCCGAAAAAATCAAGCGGATCTTCAAGACCCGCAGTAACAACCGTCGATTCAGCAACCTCTAGCAACCGCACAAAAGGCGGTTCAGTCGGAGCAATATTAAACAAACCGATCAAATCAGAAACGGCAAAACTAGAAACAACGGCACCACCAACCGGAATAACGCCGCGAAGAGGCGCAGGCAGCGTAACCGAACCTGCGGAAACATTCTCAATAAGAGTGCGTGCCATGTAACTTCTCCTACAACGTCAGGTTACAGCAACCCACGCCAGCGAGGCGACGTACGTCTGATTTCCAGACGACAGATTCTTAATACGAAGTGACATCACGTCGCTCACGCCTGCCACGTTCGCGCCCAACGTCAAAGTCGTATCGCGCAGGTTAAGGTTCTGCGCTCCCACGGAGTTCGTGAACGTACCCGCCTCAAGCACCGTGCCGCCCGTCGCGGTACCTGCGGTGTCGATGTCAAGGTAGACGTTCGTCGCGCCCCACGTCGCGCCAGCGAGCGTCGGGTTGTAGACCAACTCCCACGAGGACACTCCGTTGGTGTCGGAGCATGGGTTGACGTTGATCGGAATGATGGTCACGCGAGGGTAGGAAGCGTTGTGGCGGATTGACAGCAAGGTGGCGGTCCCGCCGCCTGCGATGTTCCCCGTCAGCGTGGGTCTGACGTAGCTGTACTGAGTGCCCGCCGCCTGGACGCCGCCCTCGCTGTTGACAGTGGCGCAGATGCAGTCAAGGGTCGCGCTCCCCACGAGTCCGGCAGCGCCCACAATCTCCCAGCGCACCGGGAGATTGGGAGTGCTCATGTAGACGTGCGTGTTGACGTTCGCGTTGTCGAAGCGGTGCGCGTACACGATCTGACCATCAACCACAAAACCGCAACGCACCGATCCAACGCCCAGCCATTCAAAATCGACCACAAGAATCTGAGTCTTGTCCCACGCGAGATTAATGCCGCTCGGCCCGGTCCCATTCATAGGATCGAGATTCCACGACGTCTGATCTTCGTGAGTAGACGACGTAATCGACCCCGAGCGGCGATGGAAACTAGCCACACCGCCGCTCAGCTCAAGGAAGATGCCGTTTGTTGCGTCGAAATACCCTGCACGCTTGGTCGCGTTCGCGGTGATGCCGTTCATGTTGAACGTCTGGAACACCAACTGCGACTTGCCGGGCTGATAGTTGAAGTATCGGCGCGACTGCCGCACCGACGACTGGTTGGCGGCAACCGACAAGGTCACGCAGGCGTTGGCGGCGCTCCAGACTCCCGCTGGAGGCCCTCCGACAGACGGCGTCTGCTGCTCGGTGAAGTAGAGCGGCTGATCGTCGTAGACCGTCTTGGCGTCGAACACGGTCTGCGGCTCGCTCGTGCGCAGGCGACCAAACGCATCGAACGACGTGGCGTTGAGCGGAGACAGAGCTGACATCGGAGTAGGCACCCAAGCCGCGCCGTCCCACACAAGAAGGTCTCCAAGCGTCGGCGCAACCGAGGAGACGGGATTTCCTTGCAGCCCAACAACGGTAGCTGTCTGAAGACCGACGCCAGGACCGGCAAGCACATCGCCGGTCAGCTCGTTAATGCCGCTAAGACAATCAGAGATGTAAAAAAGATCAAACGGTCCAGAAAACGTCGGCGACATCTCATCAATCTGAAGTCCAGCAGGCGCAACACCGCTAACTCCAGACAACGCCGCCTGCACAACATCAACTGCAAGAGGCACCACAATACCCTTACCGGGGGCCAAAATCCCCCGGTAAGGACACGGCAACGTCAAACAGTCGCCGCTAACGTTAGTGATCTTGCAAACAGCCATTAGGATTCCGCAATAACAGTTACGTTAGGCGTACCCGCAGCGCGCTTAAACCAAACCTTGGTCGCATCCTGGCGCGACTCATACGCCGCATTAACAGTCGGAATAACTCGGCCATGCACAACAGTGCTCGCCGAATCTCCCTGAAACGAAAACTCGACGTAGTTAGCCAACGTCGAATCGTTGTTAATGATAGTGATCCGCTTCGGCTGAAACGGAATAGTCACGTCAGGAGCGTTGTACGCGCCAAAAGCCGCAGGCGCAGCAACGGTTGCGGAATAAATAGCCATACAAATCTCCTAACTCAAAGAGCCGTAAGAATCTGAAGCTTGTTAAAACTAGCCGTATAACCGCCAATCGCCGTACTCTGCGCAACGATCGCGAGCTTGGTCAAAGATGCGTTGTTAAACGCCGCGTTAACCAAGCCTCCAACGGTGCCATCGCCAATCAACTGACCGCGGTCAACGGTGATCGTGTAAGCGTTGGTGCCGTTGTAATACCCCTGATTGCGCCCGTAGAGAGCAACGGCAGGAGGCTTGCCGCCCGCGCCAGGCCGCAGCGTGCAGTCCCACTCATTGAGCATCCCGTTGTAGTCATCCAAAGTGCCAGGATTACCCCACGAGGACGTCACACCGGGAAGATCAAAAGGCGGGTACCCAGCGGCGGCTCCGTATGCGATCAACCACCGCAAAAACGTCGAACCGTAGGTCATCCCACCGCCAACAAGTCCAGCGCCCCACGTTGCGTCATCATAGAACATGACGCCGATGCGAATCCCCGCAGGCACCGCCGACAACCCAACACGAAGTCGAAAACGCTCAGGCAAAGTAAGCGCGTCGGAGACACGAAAAGCGACCGCACCGCCTGCCCCTGACCAAGCCGCAGTCAAATCCAGCGTAGAAAACGCCTTGTTAGTATTCAGATCAATAGGGCTAGTCGTAAGAATAGCGGTCTGACCTGCGGACGTAACAGGCGTACCGTCAAACTGCGACGTATCAGTCTCATTCCACTCCCACAAAACGTCCGAACCACCGCCGCCAGACTCCTGCTGCGAACCGTCGAAATAGACGACCGCGCTCGCGCCCGCCGCAACAAACACACCGACCTTGCGAGAATTGGTGCCCGCCGTGTCGCTAACGTGCGCGGTGTCGTCGAGGTAAGCAGGCTGCCCAACTACCGCCCCGACCACGACGCCAACATCTTGCAGCCCAAAACGCCGGACGTACACAAGCGATCCGACACCGGGCGCGTCCATCGTCACAGTGCCGACCACATAGCCAAGCGGCTCAGTAATCGGAGAAAGAGCCGTGGCCTGGTAGACGCCGAGAAGGTCTTCCTGTCCCGGCAAACCGCTCTTGATGGTGACGGTGCTGCCATAGCGCACAACCGTACCGACGATGACGGCAACGTCGTCGATCACGCAGACCTCGATGCCGGGGTCTGCGCGCATCGTATCGACAAGCTGGAGCGCCGCATCTGCCGAAGCAGGCTCAGCCCAACCGTCCGTGCCGTTCTCGTCAGTCTCGCCAACAGCCGGGATGCGCAAACGCGTCTTAAGCTGGCGAACCGCCGCGATGACTTGATCCTGGCGCTCCGTGGGAAGCGACTGATTAACCGTAAGGCGGATCAGGTACGTTCCCTCCTTATTAGGAGTGAACGTCGGGTTCTGAAGAGAAGTCGAACTCAGAACATCAGCAGTCCCAGCAGGCTGCGAAACAATCTCCCAAAGATAGGTCGACTCGCCGCCGCTGTTCTGATTGTTGAGCTGGACGATGGTGCCGATCGGCAGGTCATCATCCGACCCAACGACCGCGTTGATGGTGATGACTGCCTGCGGCATCGATCACTCCTTCCAGCCGACGACGTTGACCGTGACGCTGGTCAGCGCGTTCGGCGCGAGCGAGCAGTTCAAGTCCAACGCAGCAGAGCCGTCGTGAACGATGTCGACGAAGAAGTCCGTTCGTCGGTCATCGTCAACTGTGATGCTCTTGAGAGAGATGACCGTAGCCGTAGGCTGAAAGGCCGCAGTGAGATACGACGTGGCTCCAGCGCCTCCGAACCAGCGCATGTACATGTGCAGGATCTTCGCGGTCACGGGCACGCCGTCGAAGGTGCAAGCGTTGTCGCCAACAACCGGAGGCGAGAACACCGTGCCGCCAAACGACGTGTTGCCGACGTACAGCGTGTCGCCGTCCGTGCGGGTCATGCCAACCCAACCTGTGTTGAGTCCGTTCCGCCAGACCGTGCCGATGTAGTACGCGCTGCCAGCGGCGACCGCAGAGACGCCAAACGGCGCGGGCAGGTTCACAGCAGCACCGTTCATCAGCGTAGTCGCGAGCGGGGCCACGTCAGAAAGGACAAGCACCCCCTCGTAGACAGTCGTCGTCAAGTCCGTGTAGCGCGGACTCAACTGCTCAGCCGACCACGGAGCGAGGTAGAGGTAATACTTGGTGTTCGCGGCGATCACGGTCGTCGGCGAGAGGTAGGTCGCGCTGGACAGATCGACCGCAGCCGAAGACCCGAATGACCGCAACCCACCGGGACCGTCGTAAGCGGATGCGATGTTGGCAGTGTTTGAGGCCGACGCCGTGTCGGTCACGACGCTGTCGCGGAGCCGCGTAGGCGCGACCGGGCGCTCGCGGCCAGCGTCAGACAGCGGGCGCACGTCGATGATGTCCGAGGCAACCACAGCCCCGCCACCACCAGGGCGACGAACGATGGCGATTGGCTGCCAGTCACCACCCGTAGGTGCAGGAGCCTGTCCACCAGCTCCTGCAAGCGTTTGAAAAACGATCTGATACTCAATCTGCTTCGGAACCATCGTCGGGACAAAATTTCCCGTAACAGGATCCAAAACATCCCGCGAAGAAGTAACCGTAGTCACTTCAGAAATCGACGCTTCAATCAAATAAAACGTAGTACCGACAGGCGACGGCATCGTCACAGTCGTAACTGCGCGATTAATCCCAATCCGGTAGCTAGAATCCAGCGCGCCTGGAACCGGCAACAACGTCGAAGATTCCAACAAAAGCACGCCAGCAGACACATCAACGTTATTACCGTTCGGCGAAACAATCAGCCCGCCAGGCACGCAACTGCGAACAGTCTCCAGCGGAACCCCAGCAACGCGGCTCGCCTGCCCGTACTTCATAAGATCCATCAACGTCCGGTCAATCATCGACTGGAGGTTGTTGAGATCGGTCGACAAAGGCCGCTCTCGGACGTTGATAACGATATTGTCAGCAAGTGCCATGATAGTTTCTCACGAGGTATAGGTGACGATTGCCGCTACCACGCCAACGGGTTTGATATTCTGAAGCTCTTGCCAAAGAGCAGCGTAAGCCGCTCCCCGCGCTATGTCGAACCCGTCGTAGGCAGCAGTATAAACCACCGCAGGGTCATCCGACAAAGTGCAGTCAAAAGCAGGCGTTCCACGCTGCTTCCCCGTAACAGGGTTCTTAAAATCGGGCGGCGACGTGCCAGGATCGTCGTAAGCCAACCCAACGTCCAGCAACGTAATGTCGTTGTGGACAACGACAAAGAACGCACCGCGATACTCAACCTCATCCAAATAGCGATTACGCCACGGATCGGGAGAACGCGGGTCGTCGTAAACAAAAGTCGTGTTGTTGTAATCGGGGTTCGTCGGAGGCGTAAGCTGCCACGTCGGCGTACCCGCGTTCGGACTCGGGGCGTCGTAGCACTCTTGGTATCGGTGCTCAAAGACCTCGATCAGATCGTAAGGCAAACCCAGCGGCGTAAGAATACGATTGCACGAACGGACAATCGCATCTGGGCTCACCACATCCGGCAAAGCCCGAATACGCAAACGCAGCGCATTGTCCGTCTCATTAGGAACACGGTACAAACCTCGATTGTCCGCAAGCCCATCAAGGTCCGCGCTGCGGCCAAGCTGCGTAGGATAAGCACTCTGATAAACGGTAATCGACGAATCGCCGTAAGGCGGGTCTTGCACAAAATAATCGACCGAGTCGATCTCACCCGGCAGATAGATACCACTATCGGTGACAATCAAGCCGGGGACGTTGTACTCGTAGCCGACCGCCTCTGCCTCGCAGAGCCCAACGATCGGGCCGAGGTCGAGCGCGCCGAAGACGACATCTTGCATCAGGAAGAAGCGTCGCCCCGTGCCACTGGCGAGAACGCGCGTACCTGCCTTGACCGTGACCGCCCCCTCCGTCGCCGTAGCTCGCTGGAAAGCGACCGGCACCTGGGCGCGCTGCCCGCCTGCCGAGAAAATGACAAACGCGCCGCACTCCAAGTTCTCAATCGCCGTCGAGACACGCGCACCCATAGCGGCGGCAGACTGCATGATCTCGTAACCCGCATCGGGGTTCCGCTTGAGCGGAGACAAAAACTCCAGCGGATAGAGACGATCAAACATCGCCAGGAAATGCGCCTGGTCGAACGACGTTCCATTGCAAACGATCAAATCGCCGGTCGGTGCCGGGATAACAAACGTCGGCAGCGTTCCGACCGGAACCGAAAACACCGCAGACGGGATCGTAAACGACGAAGACGAAGGCATAGCTCAGAGTTCCTGTCCCGACGTGTTGAAAGCAAACACCTTGAGCGTAGGAACACCCGGCCAAACCGGTGTGCGCAAAACGGAGTAATGGTAAATCGGCTCTTGCTGCTGGCCGTAAGTAACCGAACGCGAACTAGTAGCAGTATACGCCGTCGTGAAGTTATCGCCGTCGTGGACAATCTCGGTGAAACGCAGACCTCCGTACTCGACCGCAACAATGACACGAAGGTCCGCGTTGTTGACGACGAACGTGATGGGCTCCTTCGGACCGAGGATGCCGGTGCCCGGCTGGAGGTTGGTGAGCGTAGGCGCAGCCATCAGATCACCGCATCGGGGTTGGCGCTGCCCTGAAGAGCCTGGTCAGGCATCACGGTGCTAGCCACAACAAGCGAAAGCGACGTGCGCAGGACTTCAAGCGGCTGCGGAATGACGCTGCCCGCAGGACTCAAAATCTCGTCGCCCGTCACAATAAGACCAGGCACGCGACGAAGTGCATCAACCAAATACGCCTTAGTAAGCGTCTGCCCCGGCGAGAGCTGGTTGACAAAAGACGTGACCATCGACCGCGCTTGAAGCGCAACATAGTCCACGTCCACGCCTGCCTGGAACGAAAGCCCAAGCTGCACGCCCTGAAGGACAACCGACGCAACAAAGACGTTGATGTAAATGCCAATAGGCCGCGTGTCCGACAAAGCGGCGTACACCTGATCGGCAAGCACCTGACTCTGCGTCTGATACGTCGGCGGAGTCGGGTTGTAGGACACAAGCGATTCGGTGAAAGCGTCCGTAATCACAAGCTGCGCAGCGCGGCTAGGGCGTCCAAGCGCATCAAGAAACTCGTAAATCTGAGCCGTCTGCACGCCAGGCACGTTAAGAGCCGCAGCGCGAACAGCCTGAGCAGTACCACGCCGCACCGATTCAAAGAAAATGCGAGCGCGCGCACGGTAACTATCGTCAGTCTCTTCATCTGCCGCGCCGCTCGTCGCAACAGGATTAGTAACGGTCAAATCAGCGGGCGCACCAGAAATAGTGCTGACCACAGAAGTAATCGTATTTTCGGCAGCCTGCTGATTAGCTCCAGCCTTGGTCGAACTAACGGCGACATACACAGGCCCAACCGAACCTGCGATAAAAGTGCCCGCCGCGATGGTGACAAACTGCTTGCCGTCTGCC
>Ga0181344_1000452_pt1 | contig 16426 bp, 26 predicted proteins | sample Su13VDMLBDD_FD_130098 | JGI IMG/M metagenome (GOLD analysis project Ga0181344, IMG submission 130098) | Freshwater viral communities from Lake Michigan, USA - Su13.VD.MLB.D.D | ecosystem: Environmental > Aquatic > Freshwater > Lake | place: USA: Michigan | collected 2013-07-15
AGGGGAGAACCCCCCTGTCTTTCCAGGCTATCTCTCCCCGACACAGTCCGAGATTCACCAAGACAGTCCGTTCCAATCCAGACCAGTCCAGAATTAACCCGATGGCAGCCAAGACAATCAAAGCCATACGAGGGGCAGCTAAACCAAGGGTTCACAGTCCGCTACTTAAGGGCAAAACTAAGGGTGATGAAGTAATCGAGTTCGCTAAGAAGCTTGGTCAGCCTTTAATGCCATGGCAAGAATTAATCGTTAAGGATTTTTTCGCCGTAGACAGTAAAGATAAATTCATTCGACGTACCGGGTTGCTTCTTGTAGCCAGACAGTCAGGAAAGTCGCATCTAGGGCGCATTATGTGCCTAGCTCACCTATTCCTCTTCAAAAGCCCTAGAGTGCTCATAGCTTCATCGAATAGAGCTATGGCTCTAGTCTCTTTCCGAGAGATGGCTTACTTGATTGAAGGTAATGACTTCCTCAACTGCCAAATCAAAGCTATTCGCTACGCCAATGGCACTGAGTCGATTGAACTACTACCAGAGTTCGGCGGTGGTCGCTTAGACGTAGTCGCAGCTACTCGCGATGGTTCTCGCGGACGTACCAGCCATTTCACCTGGGGCGATGAGCTCCGCGAATGGTCAGACGAAGCCTTCACCGCTATTACTCCAACTACTAGAGCTACAGATGGTCAGACTTTCTGGACTAGCAACGCCGGTGATGCGTTCTCAGTTCCGCTTAATGAACTCAAGACCCGCGCCAGCGAGAATCCACCTAAGACATTTGGGTATTACGAATATTCAGCTCCAACCATGTTAAAGATTGATTTAAACTCGCGAGACTTCTGGGAAGGTGTTGCATGCGCCAATCCAGCTTTAGGAATAAGAGTGTCCAGAGAAGCCATCGAGGAAAGCATCTCGACTTCCAGCCACGAAAGCATCATGACGGAACTATTGTGCCTCTGGGTTTCATCACTTCAATCGCCATTCCCGCCGGGTAGCATCGAAGACTGTTCAGATTCGGAGCTTTCAATTACTGAGAGCGGTTATACAGTCTTTGGCTTTGACGTGTCGCCATCTAAAAGAAATGCAAGCTTATGCGCTGGTCAAATCCTGCCGGATGGTCGAATCGGTGTAGGAATTTTGCAGACGTGGGAATCTACAGTCGCTATCGATGATTTAAAGGTTGCAGCTGACATAAAGGGATGGGCTGATATATATCGTCCACGTCAAATCATGTTCGACAAGTATGCGACTCAATCAATAGCTGACAGACTGGCAAATGCCGGTCAAGTTGTCGAGGATTGCAGCGGTCAGCAGTTCTATCGCGCATGCGGAGACTTGCTGGATGCTGTAGTAAATCAACGCATGGTTCACAATGGGCAGAAAGAGCTCATTGAGCAATTTGCGAACGTAGCCGCCAAAGTTAATGACTCTGCATGGCGTATCGTAAAACGTAAATCAGCCGGCGACATTAGCGCGCCAATCAGTATTGCCATGATAGTAAGCAAGTTGATGCAACCACAACAGGTAGCGGCGATTTACACCGAATAAACTATATGTAGTGTATAATTGCACTCTATGGGTCTCTTTTCGCGTAAGCCGCAGATAATCGAAGCGCAATACGCGCCACAGATTATGGGTGACAATCTCCCAACAATCTACAACACAATTATCCCGCGCCTTTCCCGTAGAGATGCGATGAGCGTACCTTCCATCGCGCGCGCGAGGAATCTTTTGTGCGGAACGACGGCGAGTATCCCACTGGAGTATTACAAGACTTCTACCGGTGAAGTAATTGCTCCGCCGCGTTGGATTAAACAACTTTCAAAGTCTCAGCCATCATTCATCACTCTTAGCTGGATTGTTGACTCGCTCCTATTTTATGGGGTCAGTTACTTACTTATTACTGATAGGTATTCTGAGGATGGAAGACCTGCTAACTTTGAATGGGTTGCGAATACTCGCGTAACTTTTACTACAGACCTTTACGGCATCCATGTCACTCAATATTTTATTGATGCTTCACCAGTTGACATGAACGATATTGTCACTATTCAGGGATTCGATGAAGGAGTGTTAGAGCGCGGTGGTCGTACCATCCAAGCTGCAATCGACGTAGAGCGCGCAGCTGCGACGAACTCAGCAAATCCCCAGCCCGCGGGTTATCTCCGAAATAACGGAGCAGATTTGCCACCTAATGAAGTTCAAGGTCTTCTCTCAGCTTGGAAGCGTGGAGCGCAGACAAATAGCACTCGCTACCTTACTTCTACTTTGGAATATAACGCAGTTGCGTTTTCTCCAAAGGACATGATGTACCAGGATGCGATTCGCTCACTTTCAACTCAGATTGCGCGTTTAACAAATATCCCGGCGTACCTATTGTCAAGCGAAGACAATCAGAGCATGACTTACTCCAACGTCCAAGACGAACGCAAGCAATTTTACGCGCTATCTATCGAGCCCTACATTCAAGCGATTCAGAGCAGACTCAGCATGGACGATATAAGCACAGCAGGACATGAGGTGCGCTTTGCGGTAGCAGATACATTCTTAAAACAAGACCCACTTACAGAGTTGGCAGTGATTGAGAAGATGCTCGCTCTAGGTCTTATCTCTACAGAGCAAGCTATGGAAATGACAGACCTTACCCCTAACGGAAACGAAGGAATGAGCTAATGCAACAACTAATCATCGAAGCATCATCTATTGAGTGCAGCGAGGAACGTCGCGAAATCTCCGGCAAGATTGTGCCTATGGGTACTGGCGAAATCGGTCATACAAATATGGGTGGCGTTGTCTTCGAAGCTGGCTCTATTGATATTGAAGACCCTTCAAAGATTAAACTACTTTCACAGCATGATATGAAGAAGCCAATCGGTCGCATGGTTACTGCAACAGTTCGACCAGATGGTATCTACGCAACATTTAAGCTATCTCGCTCGACAGCGGGAAATGATGCACTTATCCAAGCTCAGGAAGGTCTCGTATCGGGTCTTTCAGTTGGAGCAGAAGTAGTTGCATCAAAGCCATCACGCGATGGTCATATTGTCGTGTCATCTGCACGACTAAAAGAAGTTTCTTTGGTTACTGAGCCAGCATTTAAGTCTGCTCAGGTGCTAGAGATTGCTGCAGAGGAAGTTATCCCTGCAGAAGAAACCCAACCAGAAAGCGAGCCAGTCGTGGAAGAAACCACTACACCGGTAGAAGCTCCAGCAGTTGAAGCAGCAGCAGTCGAAGCGGCTCGCCCAACAGTTGTAGCGAATCTCCAAGTGAAAGAGCGTATTGCTCCAATTTCATCAGCACAGTACCTCGAAGCATCAATCAAGTCAGCTCTCGGCGATGACGAAGCACGTCGCATCGTTCGTGCAGCAGATGATTCAACTTCAACAAACACCGGACTCACACTTCCGAGCCACCTCAACAACTTCATCACAGATACATTCTCTGGTCGTCCAGTTTTTGATGCTGTTACAAAGCAAGCACTAACAGAAACAGGAATGTCATTTACTGTTCCACGTCTTTACACAAATGCTGGAACACCTAACGTAGCTCCAACAGTTGCAACAACTGCAGAAGCTGCTGCACCATCTGAAACAGGAATGACTTCAAGCTATGACACTGTTTCAATTTCTAAAATGAGTGGACTCAACCGAGTGAGCTTTGAGCTCATCGACCGCTCTTCTCCTGCGTTCATGGAACTTCTTATGACAGAACTTCGCAAGGCATACGAGAAGGCAACTGACACTGCAGTTCTAACAGAACTTATTGCATCAGGTACAACAGCAACTTCTGTTGCTGCAACAGCTGCAGGATTGCAATCATTTATTTCAACTGAAGGTGCTGCTGCATACAAGGGAACTGGCGGAGATTTCGCTAACAAGCTTGTAGCGAATACAGACCAGTGGGCTGCAATTACTTCTTATGCGGATTCAACAGGTCGTGCGCTTTATTCAGCGCAGGGCGCAACAATGAACGCATCTGGTTCAGCTGTTGCATCATCTGTACGCGGAAACATTCTCGGAACAGACCTAATTGTTGACCACAACATCGCTGCATCTGGCGTAGTTGATAACTCAGCGTTCCTCATCGCTCCATCTTCAGTGTACGTATGGGAATCCCCTACAACACAGTTGAGACTGAATGTGCTACAAAGCGGAGAGGTCGAGATTAATCTCTACGGCTATCTCGCAATTTATGTTGCTAAGTCAGGTAAGGGCGTTCGTAAGTTCAACCTTACATAATAGCAAAACCCTAAGTCGCTCAGTGGGAGTGCCAGAGCCCTTGCACTTCCACTGAGTCTTTAGAAAGGATAACAATGTCAACAACGACAGTTGCAGAATTAAGAAGTGCGCTCGGAGTGGGAACGCTCTATTCAGATGCGACCCTTCAAGAAGTCTGTGATGCTGCCGATAATGTGTTGTTGCCTTTTCTATGGAAAAACGACGTACCAATTATTGCTCATAGCAGCCAATCAACTGTCGGAACTCTTTATTTCGACCAGGATATTAGAGATATATTTTATGTCGGTCAGTCTGTAACCATAGCCAATTCAGGCAGCCGCTTCAATGGGACTAAGACAATTACAGGTGTAAGCGAGTATTCATTTACTATTGCAATCACGGCTGGTAATAACAATCCGTATCACGCTATTCAGCCATTTGGTACAGCTTCCGCTGAAACATATACAGACTACACAACAATCCCAGCAATTCAGACTGCAAGCCTTCTTATTGCTGAAGCAATCTGGCAAGCTCGTCAAGCTCCTAGCGGACAAGGCATGTCTGTCGACGGCTTTACACCGTCACCCTTCACAATGTCAAATACTTTGGTGGCGCGTGTCAGAGGTCTCATCGCTCCGTATCTTGCACCTGGTTCAATGGTGGGCTAATGACAGCCATAACAACACTCCGAGCTTCTATTGCTTCTGCGCTAACTGACAATTCTAAATACTCTGTTTTCAGTTTTCCGCCAGCAACGCCAATAGCGAATTCGGTCATCGTCACACCTGCTGACCCTTATCTGACTCCAACAAATAATAATCAGACTTCTGTAGCTCCTATGGCTAACTTTCGGCTCGCCATCCTCGTTCCGCTTCTGGATAACGAAGGCAACCTTGCTGGTATCGAGGACGATATTGTCAGAGTCTTTAATCTTCTTGATGCTTCTAGCATCGTGTTCAATGTAGGAAGCGTGAGCGCTCCTAGCGTGATGAGCGCCGCTTCTGGTGATTTGCTTAGTTGCGAAATAGCAATTAGCACCCTAACGGAATGGAGTTAAATCATGACCGATTTAGCGCAGTGGGAAAAAGAAAACGAAGCGTTCCTGATTAAAATCGGTCAGGTCGCTTCAAAGCCAGAAACAAAAACAACAACTAAGAAAGACGAGGAATAACCTAAATGGCAGTATATCTAGCTAATACAGGAGTTCTTACTGTAAATGCGGTAGACCTCTCAACACTAGTGAGCAACGTTACTATTAACCGCGCCTTCGACGAGCTCGAAGTCACCGCACTTGGCGACCAGGGTCACAAATTTGTAAAGGGTCTAGAAAGCTCAAGCATTTCTATCGACTTCTACAATGACTCAGCATCTGCTAAGACACTCCAGACACTCCAGACAAACTGGGGAAACAATGTCTCAGTTACATTTAAGCAAACAGATGCAGCGGTCTCAGCTACTAACCCTCTTTACACAATGACATGCCTTATCAACAACACAACACCTGTTAACGGCGCGGTTGGAGATTTGTCTACTCAGAGCGTAACTTGGAACGTATCAGGTACAATCGCTGTAACAACTTCCTAATAAGAAACTAAGGGGCTAACAAATGGCAAAACTCAAAGTAACAAGGGCTGATAATTCAGTTAACGAGTACGAAATTACTCCAGTGCTGGAATATAGCTTTGAATTATATGCTAAGAAGGGATTCCACAAAGCCTTCATCGAGGACTCTAAGCAGTCGGACGTGTATTGGCTATGCTGGGAAGCAATTCGTAGAAGCGGAGAGACTGTAAAGCCTTTCGGAGAAGCGTTTCTCGAGACTCTAAAGTCGGTTGAGGTTCTTGAATCTAGCCCTTTAGAGTAGAGCGGAACTCCGTCTCTTATTTAGCCGCGAGGTTAAGTTATGAGTACGGAGTTCCGTTCCAATCTATTATCGAACTGCCACGATTGGCTTTCGATGCACATATTGAAGTATTGAAAGACTTATCAAAGGAGCGAGAAAATGCCAACAGAGGTAGTAGGCGTAGTCGCTCTTAAGAAAGCTCTCAATCAATATGCACCCGATTTGGCTAAAGAGCTTAATCGCGAGCTAGGCGCAATTCTTAAACCAGTTGTAGCCGATGCTCGCGGTTATGTTCCAATGGAAGCGCCTATGCGCGGATGGAAAGCTCGTCCAACATCCAGAGGTGGCAAGTTCCCTAAGTACGATGCGATGGAAATTCGTCGCGGTATTACCTATAAGACCAGCGCATCTAAGCCTAATTACAATGGCTTTACTAACGCTATTCGCATCCAGAACAACTCAATGATTGGTGCAATCTACGAGACAGCTGGTCGCAAGAATGGTCAGGGGCAAGAATGGGTAGGTCCTAAAGCTGGCGGAGCTTCTAAGGGAGTCTCTCGTTCAGTTAACCCATACGCAGGAAATCAGTTTATTTCAAATCTTGGTCAGCTTTACGGCTCTAATCGAAAGGGAGACCATCGCATGATGGGTCGCCTTATTTTTCGTGCGTGGGCTAAGACTCAGGGTCGAGCCAATGCTTCAGTGTTCAAGGCTATTGAAAAGACTACAGAGAAGTTTAATAATCGGACACAAATTGTCGACATTAGGAGAGCAGCATGAGTAATGTAGCCATAAATATTGCTGCAGAATTCACTGGTAAAAAAGCATTTGACCAGGCTGGGAAGTCAGCAGCTGGACTCGGTAAGCAAGTTAAAACTCTCACTAAGCTTTTTGGTTCTGCCCTACTCGTTCAATATGGTAAGCAAGCTGTAAAGGCATTTGCAGATGACGAAGCGGCAGCGCAGCGCCTAGCAACAGCGGTAAAGAATCTCGGTTATTCTTATTCTCAAGTCAAGGTAGCTGATTTTATTACCAGCGTAGAAAACCAATCTGGGGTCATCGACGACAAGCTTCGTCCAGCGTTCCAGTCTTTGTTGACCACGACGGGCTCACTCACTCAGAGCCAGAAGCTTCTTAACGATGCTATCCAAATCTCTCGCGGCTCTGGACAAGATTTAGCTACAGTTGCCAATGACCTTGCTCAAGCCTATGTAGGCAATACAAAGGGTATTAAAAAGTATTACACTGGTCTTACTCAAGCCGAGCTTAAAACTAAGTCTTTTTCTGAGATTCTCGGAGTATTGCTTGCTAACTCTGCTGGGTCAGCTGAAGCGTACTTAACAACAACAGCGTATAAGATGGACGTTCTCACTGTCGCCACAGAGAACGCTAAGGAAACTATCGGCGCAGGGTTGGTCGATGCGCTTGCGAAGATTAGCGGTGGCAGCACTGCCTCGGATGCAGCTAAAACAATTAACGATATTGCTAAGGCTGTCAATGCCCTAACAGCATCAATCGCCTTCGTTGTCGGCGGATTAAAGATGCTCTACCAGGGTCTAGATAAGATTACGACCCTTAACGGATTACTCGGTCCAGAAGGCACGCTAGCAAGCCAATTTAATAAGCCTGGCACAGTGTCGAGCAACCGCTCTCGCTCTGCTGCTGGAACTTACCAGCGATACGCGCAGGAGATTAAAGCCGAGCAAGAGCGAGTCAAGAACGCTAAGGCTCTAGCAGATTTAGCTAAGAAACGTGCCGCTTCTGAAGCGGCAATTCTAAAAAAGAAGCAAGACCAGGCAGCCCTAGATAAGCTTGCACTAACTCTCGCTAAGGGCGAAGACATATTTAACCTGGATGCTATTCAGATTCAAGCGGCTCTCACTAACCAGACAGAGCAATTAGGCAAGGTCACAAACCAGACTCAACTTCTGGCTATTACTAACGACATGACACGCCTTAAGATTAAACAGGATATTCTTGCACTTGAAAAGGCTATTCAAGATGGCGATGTGGATGCTGCTAAAGCTGCTGCCGATAGACTTAACACAGACCTAAAGAATCTAGGAGTCCTTCAAGGTCAAGCTGTAAAGCTAGCTGACATTAATAAAATTCTTGCTGGAATGGTCTCAAAGGACTTGATTAATCTAGCTAACCTTAATCTAGCGCTGGAAAAAGTTAAGGAAATGTACGCGCTTCTTAATGGTGGTAAAACTGGGCTCGGAACTAACTTGAGCCAGGATAGCGCAGGATTCATAAATGTTGGTGCTGGCGCTACTGTAGATGAAATGGTTAAAGCTGCTGACCTAAATACTCAATACTTGCTAGACATGGCTGCAGCCAATGAAGTCCTACTTTCTACAATCAATAAAAACCCAGTCGCTGCAGCTGCTCCAACAATTAACAACTACTTCGGCGGCTCAGTCGTCACAGACCAGAAGCTAATCGATATGGTTCTCAGTGGAGCGCAACTATCAAGCCTTTCTGGTTCTCCATCTCAAATTGGTCGAATCGCAGGAATGTTTAGCTAATGACCCTGCCAGCACAAATAGCGGTCTCTTTTGACTTTTCTTCTGGCGCTACCTTCGGCACTGGCTTTGTTATTGGCGATGCTAAAAATGGCATTATAGGTTCTTCATCATTCGGCTCAGATGCTGTAGTTATTCCTACGGTTGATTTAACGCCAAATGTATATCAAATTAGCATAACTCGCGGACGTAACATCCAGCGCGACCAATATGAAGCTGGTCAATGCATTGTTCGTGTCCTAGACCCAAATTCTTATTTTAATCCTCAAAATACCTCTTCGCCTTATTACGGCTATCTCGTACCTCTTAGAAAAGTGCGAGTATCTGCAACAACAGAAACAACGCAAAAGTATCTGTTCAGCGGTTATGTTATCGAATACAAATACACCTACCCACAAAATCAAGAAACTGGTTATGTAGACCTGATTTGCTCAGATGCTTTTAGGCTTTTCAACCTTGCCAATATCAGCACTGTCACTGGAGCAACGGCAGGGCAATACACTGGCACTCGTATTAATAAGATTCTAGACCAGGTTTCTTTTCCTTCGACTATGCGCACAATAGCAACAGGAGCTAATACATGCGTTGCAGACCCTGGCACTAACCGCACTAGCTTAGAAGCTATTAAAAACGCAGAATTCTCTGAAACTGGCGCGTTTTATATGGATGGTTCTGGAACTGCAATTTTCAAATCCAGAGCCCAGGTACTGGCTAGCCTCGCCAATGCTCCAACAGCGTTTAACCAATCTGGCGGTATTCCGTACCGTAACTTAAAATTTAGCTTTGATGACAAATTAATCATTAATCAAGCAAATTTAGCTCGCGTGGGCGGAAGCAATATTACGGCATTTAATCAAGATTCCATCGATAGGTATTTTCCGCACTCAGTCACACAGTCAGACCTAGTAGCAGAGACTGACACTATTGTTACAAATATTGCTAAAGAATATGTCGCTACCAGAGCTCAAACTACTATCAGAATAGATGAGATGGAAATTGACTTATTGGATACGAACGTTCCAACCGATACCATTATTGGTCTAGATTATTTCAGCAACCTTCTTATTACTAACCAGCAGCCAGACGGCAGCACTATTGTTAAAAATTTGCAATATCAGGGCATTAACTGGGAAATCACAGCTAATAAGATGACGGCAAAAATCACGACACTTGAGCCAATAGCAGATACAATAATTATCGGGTCAAGTTATTACGGTATAATCGGCACTAATATATTGAGTTACTAGGAGAGAAAATGGCAGCAGGTCAGGGATATATTGAATTTGCGACTGGAGACGTTTTAACGGCTGCAGCCGCGAACGGCTACCTAGCTTCTCAGGTTGTAATGGTATTTGCAGATGCGGCAGCTCGAACAGCTGCTATTACTAGTCCGCAAGAAGGCATGATTTCCTATCTCAAGGATACAAACGCCACCCAGTATTATTCAGGGTCAGCGTGGGTCTCAGTAGGCGGTTCAAGCCCGTTAACAACCAAAGGTGACCTTTATACATACTCAACAACAGATGCTCGCCTCGGCGTAGGTACAAATGGACAAGTCCTCACAGCGGATTCAACAGCTGCAACTGGGCTTGCGTGGGCTAGCTCTAGTGGAGGTGGATTGACTCTTATTGCAGAAACAGTTGCCTCAGCCAATACCGCAGTCGATTTTTCATCAATTAGCAGTTCATATAAAAATTTAACATTAGTCTGGCATGGTCTCTATATGTCTGCCAACGGCTCTTATTATGGAATCCGAGCTAATTCCGATTCTGGGTCAAATTATCCAAACCAATATTTTACTTATGAAACAACCTCTCCTATCGGCTTTGGGGCAGGTGGATACAGTGCTGATTCGCTGGGTACTATTGGCAATCAGGGAAGCGATTCAACAAGTTACAACACAGCAATGGGTTCTCTCACGATTTACAATTACGCTTCAACTACAAAATCGAAAAAGTATATTTTTCAAGCATATTATTATTCAGCGAACAACAGCCGCTACAACTTGATTCAAACTCAAGGATATTGGAACAACTCAAGCACTGCTATTTCATCATTAAACATTTTCCGAGGAAATGGCACAGCAACATTGAGCAATCTTTCTGGTACATCAATTCGACTCTATGGAGAAAACTAATGACTAAAAAAATTGTTAATTGTGATACTGGTGAAGAAACTGAAGTTGCCCTTACTGCTGAAGATATAGCACAGCAAAAAATCGATGCAGCGGCGTGGGCTGAAAAGGAAGCACAAAAAGTTGCTAAAGAAGCCAAAAGACAAGAAGTCGCTGAAAAACTAGGACTCACAGCAGAAGAAGTTGCTGCGTTATTGGCATGAAACCCTGGCTTTGTGCTGCTGGCGTAACTCTGAGAGATTCCATTAATGCGGCTTACCCTGAAAGAGACAAACGTAGCGATGGCTGGATTGCCGATGCACGTCATCAATCTGGTGGTACTTCAGACCATATTGCTGACAAAGCTACTGGGGTCTGCAGAGCGATTGATGTTGACAGGGATTTACATGGACTACCAAAGCCAGACGAAATGCCTTACCTTGCAGACCAACTACGACTTCTTGCCAAGTCTAAAAAAGACGGTGGAAGATTGTCCTACATCATATTTGATGGCTTTATTGCCAGCCCGAAGAAATCTTGGGCTTGGCGTAAATATGTGGGGAGCAATCAGCACCGCCATCACTTGCACTGCAGCTTTACGAGCAAGGGCGATAAAGATGGCTCACCATTTCAAATCCCACTACTCCAAGGAGACTAAATGAACATGAAGAATCCCGCAGTCCTAACAGCTGGCGCTTTCCTTTCAGCTTGGGCAGCTTCTAACTTCGCAGCAGATTACCGCTCAATCCTATGGGCAATTCTTGCCGGCGTATTCGGTTACGCAACTCCGAAGAAGTGACCGCTAGCGACCTCGCAGCTTGGGCTGTAGGAGTTGTAACAGTCCTAGGTGGCGTTGCCGCTTATGTTCAATTCATGATTAAGCATTACTTAAACGAACTTAAACCCAATGGGGGCGGTTCAATGAATGACCGCTTAGTGCGTGTCGAAGCCATGTTGGAGCTATTAGTCAAGGGAAAATAAAGTCATGGCTAGGAAAAAACCCGTCATAGATTTAGATACCTACAATGCATTAGATGCCTACTGCATTTCGCTCAACGAGTTTTACAAATCACTACGTCGCAGCGGCTTTAGTGAGACTCATGCCTTTTGGCTCATGGCTGACCGAGATATGTACCCGGACTGGATTCTTCCCGCTAAGCCTATTGAAAAGATAGGCGACGTAGATTACGAGGATGACGACGATTAAGCGCATAGTCATTCTGAGTGACCTTCAAGTACCTTTCGAAGACGTACACGTCACGCAGAATATTGCCCGTTTCCTGGCTAAATACAAACCAGACCAGACAGTGACAATCGGTGATGAAATTGATTTCCAGACCATCTCAAAATGGAGTCAGGGTACGCCAGAGGAATATAGCCAGAGCCTAGGCGATGACCGAGACCGCTGCGTAGACCTGCTCTGGGAACTGGGCGTGACTGACTGTATAAGGTCAAATCACACCGATAGATTGTATAACGTCATCATGCGCAAGATTCCTAGCTTCCTCAGCTTGCCAGAACTGCGCTTTGAGAAGTTCATGAAGTTCGACGAGCTTGGCATTACCTTTCACCGCGAGCCTATGCCTATTGCGCCGGGCTGGGTGGCAGTCCATGGCGACCATACGCCAATCAAGAATATGGGCGGTCTGAGCGCCATAGAAGCCGCTAAGCGCTTTGGTAAGTCAGTTATCTCAGGTCATACCCATAGAGCCGGCAAAACGGCTTACAGCGAGTCTGTAGGGGGTCGTATGGGGCGCACACTACATGGTGTAGAAGTGGGCAACCTCATGAGCTTTTCAGCGGCAAAATACACCAAAGGCTCAGCCCAGTGGCAGCAAGCTTTTGCCATCATGTACGTTCATGGCAAGACAGTTCAGGTTGACCTAATCAACATCGAGAAGAATGGCACGTTCATAGTCGAAGGCAAGGTCTATGGAAGGGTTCGCTAGACCGGACTTTGGGGATGAATCAGTCGACGAAATCGTTATCAAAACGTTATCTAATATCAGCAGAATCACCTTGACATACGCTCGAATCTGAGTAATTTAAGTCATGTAAGGAACTCCGAAACCCTTACAGAGATTAGGTAAAAATGAACACAGTTTCACTCCAGAAGGTTCGTGGCTTAGCGGCTCGCAACGGCATCAGCTACGTCGACAAGGTTCGTTCACGTTATGCGACACTTGCTAAAGGCATCACAGTTCAAAAGGGCTATGAAGGAACTATTGTCCGAATCTACGGGCAAGACCAAGAAGTAGTATTCAACCAAATCAAAACAGTTTTATTTACAGCTTTTGATAGCGCAGGATTTACATACGAAGAAAGTAAAGTTTATCCAGATTCTTACGTTGTAAAAGTTGGTGCATAATGTCAAGAATGAAAGAATATCTTAACGAGCTCGAACATGATTTCGAGCGCTTAGCTATTACTTCAATGGAATGGAACGCTAAGATTTGGGCAGACCAGGTCGAGGATGGTCGCTTCGCTATCAATCACAGCGATTGGGCTTTTACATATATCCACTGGTTCGACAATTACGCAGCTGTTATCGCTGCTAAAAATATTCTCCGCGAGATGGACGAAGACTTCAAGGTCGTATCCGATGAATCCAACGGAGACTGGGCAATACTCACAACCTATACATCTAATGTCTGGAAAGGGCTCTAACATGACAGTAGGACAGATAATCGTGTTCGCAGCGGTTTGCTTTAGCTTCTGGCTAGGTAATCGCTCAGGATACGCGAACGGCTATGTAGCTGGGCGCAAGGCAGTACGCAAGCATTACGAACAGTTGACAGCGAAGGTGGGGTCATGAAAGCTCATGAACTACTCCAATCCGCCAGTGACACTATCAGTGTCCGCAACGCGACTCATGGTGACAGTAAAGACAATATGCGCCGAACCGCGATGCTCTTATCTGCATATCTTGAAACTCCAATACACGACTATCAAGTCGCAGTCATCATGCAGCTCGTCAAGATTAGCCGAACTCAAGAATCCCCATACTTGCTTGACCACTGGGTCGATTTGCTTGGTTACGGAAGTATTGCCGGCGAGCTCGCTCTCGGAGAGGAGCTTGACTAATGTTTAACCTAGACGATTACGAGACAGTTGAGGAAAGACTGACCAAATTCTGGAAAGACCATCCAGAAGGAAGAATCGAAACAAAGCTTATAGAGCACACAGCAACACGCTTCATCGTATGGTCTGCAATCTTTAGAGATTCTGCAGATATTCAGCCTTGGGCTACAGGTTTAGCAGAAGAAACAGTGCAGGGTCGCGGTGTCAACGCCACCTCAGCATTAGAAAACTGTGAGACTTCATCGATTGGGCGCAGTTTAGCGAACGCCGGCTATGCAACTAAAGGCAAGCGCGCAAGTCGCGAAGAGATGCAAAAGGTTGCAAAAGGTGTCGAAGTAAAACAGACCATCGAAGCTACGAAAGCTAAAATGGCTGACACAGCCAAAGAATATGTACCAGTACCAGTAGAATCAGACCCATGGACACAATGGGAAGCGCAACCTGTTCAGACTATGGAGTCAGCAGTCGAGATGGTGAAATCCGTACTTGGTGGCACAACGGACAAGGACATACAGCGCTGCAAACATGGCGAAATGATTTGGAAGACTGGTACTTCGAAAGCTGGTAAGCCTTGGGGTCACTGGCGTTGCGTTAACCAGGTAACTGCAGGTATGCCAGGTGCAGACACAGAGAAGTGTGAACCTATTTGGTACGAGATTGCCAAAGATGGAACATGGCAGAAGCGCGCATGACAAAACTATCTGATTTTGACTTGGATTACTCATATGGTCTTCAAGGTGAGAACCTAGTCGACCAGCTGCTCAATGGTGCTAAGACTGTAGAAGTAAAGCGAGACCGCCGATGGTGGGATACTGGCAATATCTACATCGAAGTGTCTTGCTGGTACAACACTTCCCAATCTTGGGAAGACTCTGGGCTATCAGTTACAGAAGCTAAATACTGGGCGTTCGTGTTGGAGTCTGGAGTAATCCTAGTGCCTACCAATCACGTTAAGTATGCAGTCAAGGTATTTGGCAGAGCCATTACATGCGACATAGAACCTAATCGCAGCCGAGGTTATCTAATCAAGGCAGAAGATTTGCTTACAGCTATGAAGGAGTTGGACTAATGGGTCACCTACAGTTCTTGAATCAAGATGGTGAGTGGGAGTCATTTCCAACACCGGAGCAAGAAGCTAACCTTCGAGCTAATGCTGAACTCTTAGAAGAATTGGGATACAAGCTGATTTGCCAAATGTGCAATAAGTTCCCAAATGCGCTGCAGATTCGTCAACGTTATCTCAAGCATGAGTGGACGTGCGAAGGCTGTGGCACTATAAATTCTGCTGGCAAGGCATGACCTAATCCATGTCACGTCATCGGAAAGACCGGGGGCTAAGGACGGAACGGGTCGTCGTTGAGTATTTATCTCAATGGTGGCGCGGCTTAGCTGTCGGTCGCGGCGCGGGTAAAGACGTAGTGAATTTCCCTATGGACATAGAAATCAAGGCGAGAAAAGATTTCAGCCCGCTGGAGTACCTGAAACAATCCAAAGCGCGTACGGAGAAGACTGGGGAGTTATCTCTGGTGATATGCAGAATGAACGGACAAGGTGAAACACCAGAAAATTACCTTGCGTTCATGTCTCTTGGGCAACTGGTTCAGGTACTCCTCAAAGCCGGTTACGGCGATATACAGCCAGATTCGATACAATTAGAGCCTACATATTGTCAATGCGGCAATACGATTATGAAGGGTTCATCATGTCCGATATGCGAGAAGCTCGATAATGCCAGTGTATGAGTTCGAGTGCGATAACACAGAGAAATGTGAGGCGAATCTTAGATATGATAAAGAATTCTCAATCAATGACAGCCATGAAGTTGACTGCCCGCTATGCGGAGCGCCTATGCGCAAGATTTACAGCTCAGTTCCAGCGCACTTTAAAGGCTCTGGGTTCTATACAACCGATTCGAAATAAACGACACACCGCTCTGACCAGCACTTATGCAAATGTACTAGGTCGATGGTGTACTCTACAGGCTAGAGCCCTTAAAGGGGCTCACTGCGAGCCGCCTACGCGGAGAGCTCGCTGGGTAGCCGTCTCGTTAGTGGGAGCTCTATGCTTACCCATGAGTCACGCATCTAGTGGCTCAATAGATGCCATTCAAAGCATTAAAGAGCTTGCAGATACACAGCTCACAGAGAAGCAAGAATACTGCCACAACCAAATCGTGTATAGGGAATCTCGCTTTATCAATGATGCTTCTAATGGTTCGCATCACGGCTACTACCAGGGTAAGAGCAAGGTGCTAGACGGAGCACCAGATGACTACCAGTTCTACTGGTTCTACCATTACACAATGCATAGGTACGGATTAGACCCTATCAACAAAGAGATACCTAACTATTGTGCATCACTAAAACATTTAAAGACTAAAGGCTGGCAGTGAGTAGCAAGCGGAATGACCCAAGACTAACGCGTGACTATAAAGCGTTTAGACTCAAGGTACTAGCGCGTGACCAGTGGACATGCCAGTATTGCCAATCACCTGCTGATACAGTTGACCACGTGATTCCAATCAGTCAGAGCCCGGAGCTTGTTATCAGCTTTGATAATGCTTTGGCTTGCTGTAAATCGTGCAATAGTAGTAAGGGTTCACGCTCACAGGGGGTTTTTTTAGAGAAGTGGTCTACCCCCGCTGTCTTTTC